>Ga0224553_1000221_pt1 | contig 27767 bp, 19 predicted proteins | sample 714S21014metaG_FD_179897 | JGI IMG/M metagenome (GOLD analysis project Ga0224553, IMG submission 179897) | Peat soil microbial communities from Stordalen Mire, Sweden - 717 S2 10-14 | ecosystem: Environmental > Terrestrial > Soil > Wetlands > Peat | place: Sweden: Norrbotten County, Stordalen... | reverse complement strand
GAGAAGAGGTCGAAGACGGCCTGGGCTTTCTCGCGGGCGAGGCGGACAACGTAGGCGATGGGGTCTTCGCCGGGGTTGGGGTCCTCGGGGATATGGGCCGGGTGGACCTGAAACGAGAAGCCGGCCTGGGTGAGAAGTTCGCTGCGGCGGGGCGAGGCTGAGGCGAGGATCAGCATATTGAGATTATGGCAGGGACAATCGCACTGCATGGAGAAAGGTCAGAGCCTAGCCATTCGAAGCAATAGGCAGGCATATTCCTCTGCTTTGCGCTGTTCATAAGTCGGCGGAGAAGCTGGCATGGATGCCGTCAGGAGCGGGAACGCTCTTCAATGCGTACAAGGCGCTGCGCATGATCGCCGAGCAGCGAAAGCAGATCGCGAATCTCTTCGTGATGGAGCTCTTCCAGACGGCCCACGCGGTCTTCCAAGCGTTCCATTCGGCGCTCAACCCGACCGATACCCCGCTCATTGAGCAGGATGCCGACGAAGACCATCAAGGTTGGAACGGCAATCACGGTGAGAAGCTGCCAGATGGGCAAAGAAGGGTTCATCGCGTCCTCTCCTCGCTAGTGTCTCACAGTTTGTAAACAGGCAGGGCCGTGGAGTGACTCGGGTCCGTAGCCAGGTGGGGTGGCGAGGCCCCAGATTATTGCGCGGGGTGTTGCGGACTAGGCCGGCGCGTCCGTTGGGGCCATTCTGGGATTTCATGGCTCACTTCTGGCCCCCATCTGGTCCATTCTGGCCATGTTGTCAAACAACCGGAGGAATGCTGAGCGGTTAAGTGGTTGAAAACAAGCGAGAAACGTTGGCTTGGCATTTTGCCGATGATTTCGCTGTCTTTCGCTAAGCTAACAACATACAAAACGAAATGATCAAAAGGGGAAGCGGACATGGCTTTCCCTATCTTCGTTAGGGCCATCTCCGCGGGTTCGCAGGCGTGGGGAAGAAAAGGCTACAGCACCACTGACAGTGTGTCAGCGGTTCGATTCCGGTGTGAAGTTGGCGCTGATTCCTTTCTACGGGAGTGCGAGAATCCGTGGAACGGTGGCCGGAATTGGCGGACAGATGGCAGTGCGAAGCAGAAAAGCAGTTGCAAGAAACGGTGTTGTAAAAGCCAAGAAACTCAGCAAAGAGGCGCTCAGACTGTTGGACGAAAATGCTCCCGAGATTGCCCTGGCGCTCTATAACAGCACCATCAAGGGTCATGTGCTCAGCGCAAAGCTGCTCGTTGACCTTGGGGAAGGAAACGTGGACGCGGAGGAAGCCATCAACATGAGGCCTCTTCGCAGCCTGGCGCTGGAACTGGCTCAGGAGCCGGAGTGGCAGGGAGAGGACTTTGAGGCGGATGCGGCGATGGCAATTGCAAGCCGGGAACCGCAATAGGCCGGAGTTTTTCCCTGGCGGGGAATACGGTAGAGATGCAGAGGTGAAAGCCCTTGCGCTCCGCCGTATTCCCAGGAAGAAGGAACACAGACAAATGGAGCTCACAATGAATCGCAGTTGGTTGCGCGCCGGCAAATGGATGGGACTAAAACTTGGACTGGGATTGTGCCTGTTGGGTCTGGCGCTGGGGACTTTGGCCAACGCGCAGGCGCCCAGCACGACGACGGTCCAGGGGACGGTGTATCTGGCGAATGGGCATGCCGGTTCAGGAACACTGCGCGTGAGCTGGCCTTCGTTTACGACCGCGGGCGGTCAGGCGGTCGCAGCGGACAGCACGACGGTCACCATTGCGCCGGATGGATTTGTGAGCGTGAATCTGGTTCCAAACCTTGGGTCGGCGCCAGCGGGATTGTATTACACAGCGGTTTACTACCTGAGCGACGGCACGACGAACACCCAATATTGGGTAGTGCCGGCGGCGGCGGAGGCGAGCCTGGCCCAGGTGCAGGCGCAACTGATGCCGGCCGCGCAGGCCGTGCAGGCGGTGGACAAGGCGTATGTTGACCAGGCGATAGCCGGGGTGTCGACGAGCCAGTTGGGAGCGTCGGGCGGGACGCTGAGCGGGCCGCTGTATTTAAGCGGTGATCCAACGCAACCGTTGCAGGCGGCTGACAAGCACTACGTGGATACGACCTTCAGCCAGGCTGTGCCGTTGTCTGGCGGGAACATGACGGGAGCCCTGGTTACGCCGTCGGTGAACGGAGTGGAGTCGCCGGTGGCGGGCAGCGCGCAGCCAACACTACAAACCGCAATCGCCGCGGCGGCCAGCAGCGGGGCCGTGGAGATTCCTCCGGCCTATGCGGGGACGGACGGGTTCACAAATCCGAATGGCGTGTATGTGAACGATCTGCGGCCGAATCGCGCGCAGCAGATTGAGCGCAGCGTGAAGGAATTTGGCGCAGTGTGCGATGGAGTTACCGACGATACCAATGCGCTGCAGTCGGCGTTGAATTATGCGCAGGCGCATGGGGTGTCGTTGACGATTCCGCAGGGCACTTGCAAGACGCGGTCGCTGAGTTGGCTCGGGCAGTCGATCGGGGGATTGGGCAAGCAAGTCTCGGCGCTGATGGGATTTCCGGGCCAGGATGTGCTGGCGACGGGGACGGACACGGTCAACATGCTGAGCTACACGCGGATCCACGATCTGACGATCTATGTGGATCAGAGCCTGGATATTTCGTGTTCGGCAGCCGAGGGGCGTGCGCCGGCGGGAAGCTGCGGGGCGAGCCGGCTGGTGGAGAGGAACTCGATCTTTTCGCCGGGCGGGAGCGGACTCACGGGATCGGTGGGGACGGGCGCGGGATGGGCGGTGGGCAATTGCGCGATTGCGATGCCGGCGGCTTTGGGAACGGGCGGCAACGGGTTGCGGGTGGCGGAAATTGAGAACCTTGAGATTGTGGCGACGGGCGTGGACCCCATGGCTGCGCAATATCCTGGGGCGCACTCGACGCATAGCTGCGGATTCTATTTGGCGCAGTGGCCGCAGTGGAGCGAGTTCCGCAATATCGATATGCGCGGGCTGAATACGGGCATCGCGATTCCCGCGTTGCCGGTGACGACGCCGGCAGGGCTGAATTCAGATTCAAACCGGTGGCAGAACATTACCATTCAAGCGACGCACGGGTTTACAGCGGCGGCGGGCTCGAACAATGTGCTGGATAACGTGGTTGCGGAGGTTGGAAACTCGGCGGCGACCGGCGAGCCGCCCACTGGGCTGGTGCTCGATCTTTCTGGTACGCAACAGGGCTGGACAGTGCGGAATGCCGTGGTGTTGCCGGTGTGGAATGCGGTGCAGCCGCAATTGACGGTGACGGCGTCTGGCGGAGCTGTGAGTGCGGTGACGGTGGGGCCGGAGCATGGGCTTGGATTCGATCCGTATGGGACGCAGCTTCCCTTGAAGTTTAGTGGGAGTTGCACGGCGACTGCGACGGCGAGCGTGAACAGCATTGGGACCGTTGGATCGATCGGGTCGATCGCGGTGACCGCGGGCGGGGTGGGCTGCTCGGGGACGACCACCGCAAGCGTCAATGCGGCGGGGACCTGGGATACAGCCGCGGCTGTGAACATGATTGCCGGGCAGAATATGACGTTGTTCGACGGGAATCTTCTGAAGGGCAACGGCGGGTACACGGTGTGGAACGCGGCGGGATCCGAGAGCTATGGAACGCAATTGGGCGGCGGCGGCGGGACCTTGCCTGGCGGCGGGACTTACAAAGCCCTGATTGCCAACAACCCGCTGGGATCCGCATATCCGGTGGACCAGTTCCCCGGCGTGGACTTCGGAGCCAAGTTACAGGCGTGTCTTGGGACGGTAAGTGCGAGTTATGGAGGAACCTGCGACGCGCGTAACTTTACCGGGACTCTGTCGATGGGATCGAACCTGACGATAGCGGCAGCGAATGTAACTGTGCAACTGCCCTGCGCGACCATTTCGACGGCCAATCAGGTGATTGTCACGGCTGGGACGCGGAATGTGGCCCTGCGCGGATGCGCATTGCGGGGCGCGAGCAATGCAAGTGGGAGTCTGGGCGGGACTGTGTTCATGTATTCGGGTTCGGGCGCGATGGTGCAGGTGGGCGACCCGGCCTATGCGGCGGATACGATGGGCTTTCACCTGGATAACGTGGTGATCAACACGACAACTGCGAGCGCCGCGACAGCACAGGGACTTGTGGCTTATCGCACGCAGGAGATGGATCTGGAAAGCCTGTATTTCCTGGGAAATCAAAATCAGACGGGCATGACGCTGGACGGGACAGGAAACTACACCGGAGGGACGTTTTTCGACAACGCGTTCAACGGGTTTGGGACGGCGGTCAACGCGATTGGACATCAGATATCGAATCCGGCAACGACGGACTGGCTGAATGCCAGCACGTTCGTGCGCTTGCACATCGATTGCCCGACAAGCGGCGGAAGCCCGATCGGCGGGACTTATGGAATCAACCTTGCGGCAGGAGATGGGAACACGTTCACGGGAGGAGATGTAGAGGGATGCTCGACAGCGCTGCACCTGGGAGCGAACGCACAGAACAATACGATCGTTGGGCTGCGGAACGAGGGCTCGACCAACCAGGTTGTGGCGGATGCGGGAAGCGCTTACAACAACTGGATGACGGGCGGAACGATGTTCACCGGAGCGTTGACGGACAACGGCGAGCGCAACAGCTTCCTCGATACATTTCACCGGAGTTTCAACGGCTTGAATGGTGACTGGTATGGCAGCCAGAAGGATGCCACGGTAACCAATCACTACCGCATCGGGATTGGTCTGGGAAACGAGCGCGGGTTGCTGGACCGGTATCAGACGGACTATGGCTACCGATGGACGACGGGTTTCAGCGATGCAACGGCGGGGGCGCAATTCTACGAGATTCTGGATGAGTTGAACAGCGTGTACCGGCTGTCGATCGGGCAGTACAACAACGGTCAGTCGAGCACCAACGACCAGACGGTGGTGAATGCCGCGGGCACGGGCGCGGTGGTGCTGAACGGATCGAACAACTCAGGCACCGGCGGCGTGGTTATCGGGTCAGGTGGACCAAGCGAAACCACGGTCGCAACCATCAGCGCGGCAGGCAATGCCCAGTTCAACGGGACGCTGCAAGTGGGCGGCACATCAATGTTTGGCGCCACACCGACGGTGAAGAACCAGGCGGATGCCGAGATCGACGCGACACTTTGGGCCGGCTTGACCACGGGCCAGAAGGAGTCCTTCATCTACAAAGACTGGAACGGCAACAGCCAGTGGTACATGGAGAAGGATGCGAGTAATAACTGGATGCTGAATTCGGCTACCGGGGGACTGGATAGCTTCAAGGCTTACCAGAGCGCCAATAGCGGCGATACGTATGTCAATGCGTCCAATTCTTCCGGGTCTGTGCGCGTCAATTACGAGAATGGGTCGGGGACGGGGTTCGATATCTATGGCGGTAATAGCAGCACTTTGTATGCAAGTTTCACGGGAACGACCGCAATCAAGTTTCCCGGTCTTGCGGCCAGCAGCGGCCTGAACTGCTTGCAGGTGGATGACTCGGGATTCATTTCCAATACCGGTTCAGCTTGCGGCTCAGGCAGCGGCAGCGGCGGAAGCGCCGGCGTCTCCAGCGTGACTGCCACTTCTCCACTTACGTCCAGTGGGGGCGCAACACCAAACCTCTCGCTGCACGTTGCCGACGCCTCAGACAACGGCTACCTGAGTTCAACGGACTGGAGCACGTTCAACGGCAAACAAGCGGCGCTTGGATATACCCCTGCCAACTGCACAGCGGGCACGTCAGGCAGCGATTGCTTGCAGCTATCGAGCGGGTTAGTTCCTGCTGCAAATCTCCCAACAGCTACGACCATCGCGCAGGGCGCTGTGAGACCGGATGGCACAACGATTACGATTGCTGGGGGGGTGATTAGTTCCACGGGCGGCGGAAGCGCCGGCGTCTCCAGCCTTAACTCGCTATCGGGCGCTGTCAATTTGGTAGGCGGCTCCGGTATATCTGTAACTCCGTCCGGTTCTTCAATCACGATCGGAAACACTGGCAGCGGCGCTATACCTCCCTATTTCATGGTGACAAGTTATGGCGCGTTGCCGGATATGCAGCCCACTGCGGGGGTCTACACCATAAGTGCCTCCATGACGGGGGGAACAAGCGTAATCAACGTGAGCTATCCAGGCGGCTTTGCACACCCGATCACAAGCGCCGATGTGGGCAAACGCGGCGCATTCATGAATTATGGCTATGCCTGGAGCACAACACCTTTTACAACCGCGCCGCCCTACAACTTCCAGATTTGTAGTGTGGCTGGGTCCAACGTGACCATTGGCGCGGTTGGCACTTGCGCCTCCTTGAACTCGATTACGCAGACCGTCAGCGGAGTTGGAATCATGTGGGGCACTGACAACACCACCGCATCGAATGCTTGCGTAGCGGCGGGGCTGGCTGTGAGCGGAGCAACCTGCTTCTTTCCCGCCATACCGAGCGTGGGCAACACGTATGGATTCTTTACGCCAGGCGCAGATTCGTTTGGCAACTCATTCTATATCCTGCCGAGTTCATGGGACACAGGCGAATATGGAACACCGGCAGGAGGGTCTGGTGCGACGTTCTCCTGCACACCGTCGAGCGGCAAGATCGCGTCATGTAGCGTCACGAATGCTGGAAACGGCCTCTACAAGCACAGTGCCACACTTGCTACCACACTAGCTGGAGGCTGTCCGCAGGGAATGGCCGAAGGCGGCTGTGGCGGAGTATTTGTGACCGCGCAATCCAACTCCAGCGGCCAGATTCCAACTGGCGCCGGCGCTCTCACGGTAGTATACGGCGGTTTTGGCCTGACGCAGACCGTCACCGGCACTGTCAATGCTCTGGGCGGCGATGGGGCGACTGCCACAGTCTCAGTGAGTGGCGGGACAACGGGCGCACCGGTGCTCGGTGCGGGAGGCGATGGATACGGCGCCGGTTCGACTCTCGATTATTACCTCATCAACAGCGGCGGGAGCACCTGCAACAACATCGGCGGATATGGAGGCTCGAACTACGCCGGCAACGGAACGGCCACAGCCAATTCCAGCGGAAGCATTGCGAGCTTCGCCGTGACCCACAATGCGACGGGTTGCGGCAGCACACCGCCTATCGTGGTGTTCGGAGACTTTCCGTGCCAGCAAAGCGGCGGAACCTACGTCAGCCCGATTTGGGGTCAGTGCAGCAACATGACGCCGACTGTCCCACCCGCGCTGCCGGTCAACGTCCTGACCGCCTCCGGGGTGAACCTGGGAGGTCCGAACGGGGCAAGCCTCGGCGGTGTGACGCTCAACAATGAATGGGATACCTGGGCCATCGACAACAACGAGCCAATCTTGATCGCGGGAAACTTTGAGAACAATGACATTGGCAACCTGAATTTCAACAACTGTTTCATGGGCATCTTCGGTGAAAACAATGTCAACTACTCCAGCATCCACGACATAAACTCGAACTGCGGCTTCAGTATGTACACGGCGGCGACGGACGTGGGGGCGCAGTTCAACAACATATCCATGAACGGCACAGTGCCATGGATCAACGGCGGAAACTGGAATCACCGCTTTGATTTTCTTGCGGGCAATGGCGGGTTTTTCGATGCGGAGAGCGTGAGCAACATTCTTAGCCGCGTTCAAGCCTACGGCGGACCGGGGTCTCTCTCGCAGAGATTCGATGACTGGTTTAACAACAACTTCTGGCACTGCGAATACTCGGCCTTGAGCCCCGATTTCGAGAACGGTACACCAGGATCGGGCTACGGACAGCTACCGGCCTGCCCGATTACAACGAATCAGCGGCAGACCGGGCATATGTTTACTGACGGTCGCCAGGCCAACGGGATGCCTTATCACGGCGTCAGTTCTATTGGGATGGGAATCTACGCGCGTGACAATCGCTCAACCGGCACAGCCATATTCAACGGCCTGGACCTGAAAGGTGGTTCGCGCTACGTCTTTGTTGGCAGCATGGGCCGCTTGCAAGCGACTAACTTTGGAAACGAGATAACCAATCCCATACTCGGCGCCAGCGACCCGTACCGTTCGGCAACGACGATGGAAGCGCCTATCTTGATTGACGGTGTAACTGGACCGCCGACCATGACGAGCTTCAGCTTCTGCGGATCGGGATGTGCAAGCAACACGCAGCAAGGGCTCTGGTCGCTCAACGCAACGGTCGGTGGCCCGGCTGGAACTCCAATCCAGGGAAGCGCGAAGTGGTACAACGTCAGTGCCTTGGGTGTGAACACCAACATTCCGTCAGAAAACTACAACTTCTCAGTCAATGAATATTTTCCTTCGGGCACGACAATTGGTACATCCAACGGAATCACGGGCATGAGCATTTATAAAGCCTACTACGGGAACGCAGAGCATATCGCCGGAGCCATCCAGGGCGAGTACAACGGGATGGCCTTCCTCGCCCCGGATCTTGTGACGCACTACTTCGACATCACAAATAGCGGGGCTACGGCGAGCGTGCCGTTCTCCGCGCCGAGCATCACGGATTCCGGCCTGACGCCCGGCACGGCGCCGATCTGCGCCAATGGAACGGCAGGCGCGTTTACAAATGTGGGCTGCTCAGGGGGCAGCGGCTCCGGCGGCGGTGGAACCGTATCGTCCTTTGCGGCGCCCTCGGGAAGCTGGCCCGCGTGGCTTGTGCCAACGGTTACGAATGCGAGCAGCACGCCTTCGCTGGCGGTTGCGGCTTCATCCACCGGCACGGGCAATGTGGTGCTGGCGAACGGGCCGACGTTCACGGGCAATACAACGACGTTTGCGAACGGCGCAGGGGCCGAGCAGGACGTGGTGATCCAGCCAGGGACGGGCGCGGACCAGGTGGGCGCGTTCGGGTTCAACAACTACTCCGGGACCTCGGAGTGGAAGTTGAGGAAGGATGCGAGCAATTCCCTTCGCCTGACGGATGGGTTGAACTCGCTGGACCGGGAGATCTTCTATCAAAACGGCCAGACGCTGATCAACGCCGGAGCGGGGGCGAATGCGGTGTTGATCAATGGTTCGACCGGCAGCGGCACGGGGGGATTGCTGGTGGAGAGCGGCGGGTCAAGCCCGGCCGCGGTGCTGACAGTGACGTCGAGCGGCAATTCAACAGCGACGGGGTTTGTGGCGGGCAAGTTCATGATGGGCTCGGGGACCATGGGCCTGGGAGCAGGCGCGGCGGCGGGGACGGGTCCGGCGATTGCGTGCGCGAGCAGCCACATATGCGACGGGGTCAGCGGGACGGTGACGCTGACCACGGGAACGAGCACGACGACGGGTACCTTGGCAACGCTGAGCTTTCCCAATACGCACAGCAACTCGGCTAACTGTGTCGTCACGCCGACGCTCAGCGGGGCGGGCCTTGTGGCCACGATCAGCTGGAGTGAAAGTACGACGGCGCTAACGCTGACGGCCAATGCGGCGTTGACGGCGAGCACGGCGTATCAGATCCGGTACTGGTGCGGCGGGAACTAGGGGATCTATGGCAGGGACAGAGGAAAAGCGCACGGACGAGGCGCGGGAGTGGGAGTTGCGCCTGGAGAGGCTGGACAGGAACGAACTGGAAGGGTTCGGGAGGATCCTGGATCAACGGCCGGCCCGATTGCGGGGGCGTACGGTGGGGATGGCTCTGGCGGAACGGCTGTTGGTGGTGAGGAGGCGCGATGGGAAGCCGGGCCTGCTGAGGGCGAATGCGACGCAGCGGGCATTTGAGCGCAGGCGCGGCGAAAGGAACATTGTGCTGAAAGCCAGGCAGATGGGGCTGACCACGTGGGCGGCGGCGCGGTTCTTTATGAAAACGATCACCCAGCCGGGCACCCTCACCCTGCAGGTCGCGCATACGCAGGAGGCTGCGGAGGAGATCTTCCGGATCGTCCACCGGTTTGTTGACTGGCTGCCGGAGCAACTGCGAGAGGGTCCGCTCGTGACCTCGCGGGCCAATGTGCGGCAGGTCGTGTTTCCTGAGATGGACGCGCAGTACAGAGTGGTATCGGCGGCAGACCGGAACGCGGGCCGAGGATTGACGGTGCAGAATCTGCACTGCTCGGAGGTGGCGCGCTGGCCGGGCGACCCGGCGGAGACCCTTGCCGGGCTGCGGGCGTCGATGGCGCCGGGAGCAGAGCTGATTCTGGAGTCGACGCCGGACGGGGTGGGGGGGTGCTTCCACGAGGAATGGCGGAAGGCCGGCGAGACGGGGATGGTGCGGCACTTCTTTCCCTGGTGGATGGAGCGGCGATACAGGACCGCGGCGGTTGACGCAGCTACCCTGAGCGAAGAAGAGCGCGATCTTAGAGCGCGGGAGCGCCTTGACCTCGAACAGATTGGCTATCGGCGCAAGATTCGAGCGGACTTTCGCGGGCTGGCGCGGCAGGAGTATGCCGAAGACGAAGAAAGCTGCTTTCTGGCGAGTGGGGATTCGGTGTTTGAGCTGGCGGCGATCGAGGAGCGGCTGGCGGAGATGGTTCCGGCGCTGGAGCAGCGGCGGAATGGGGAGCTGGAGGTGTGGCTGCCGCCGCTGAAGGGCAAGGAGTACCTGGTGGCGGTGGACCCGGCCGGTGGCGGCAGCGAGGGAGACTACTCGGCGGCGCAGGTGCTGGAGTTGGAGACGGGCTTGCAGTGCGCGGAGTTTGCCGGGCATGTGGGGGGGCTGGAGCTGGCGCGGCTGGTGACAGGGCTGGCGGCGGAGTACAACCAGGCGTGGCTGGTGGTGGAAAGGAACAACCACGGGACGGGGGTACTGGCGCTGGTGGAGACGGCGTGCAAGTACACGCGCATCTACCGGCAAGGGGGACAGCCGGGATGGTTGACCACTTCTTTGAGCCGGCCGGCGGTGCTGGGGCAGTTGGGTGCGGGCCTTGTGGAGGGGCCGGAGCGGTTCCAGAGCCGGCGGCTGCTGGGCGAGTGCAGGAGTTTTGTACGGATGGCGAACGGCAGCACGGGGGCGCGGGCCGGGACGCATGACGACCGGGTGATGGCCATGGCGATCGGGCTGGGGGCGCGCAGGGAACTGCTGGGAAGAGGCGGTTGCTAGCTGCTGCGGTGGTCAGTGGACAGTGGTCAGTGGACAGTGGTCAGTGGTCAGTACGGGAACAGCGTGTTCGGTTCCATGCAGCGAGTTAGCAAGTGAGCTGGCGGCGGCGGACGCAGTTCTATCCCTTCGCGGGTCGGCGACGCCGGTGGGGGGACTGACCACTGTCCACTGATCCCTGACCACTGTACTCCGCTTTTGCAGATAATTAAGGGCAAAGCGCTTAGAATTCGATCAGAGTCAGGAAATGGCGGGGATAGGGGCTTGGCGGTTCTGGCGGTGCAGCAGATCCGGCGGATGCGGGGCGGTGCGCAGGGCCAGTTGATGCTGGGCGCGGACGGGCACGTGTACGTGGTGAAGTTCCAGAACAACCCGCAGCATACGAGGGTGCTGGCGAATGAGTATCTGGCCTCGCGGCTGGCGGCGGCGGTTGGGCTGGCGGCGCCGGAGGCGGAGTTGATTGAGGTCTCAAGCTGGCTGGTGGAGAACACGCCGGAACTGGAGATCGACCTGGGGCGAACGCGGGTGCGATGCCAGGCGGGCTTGCAGTTCGGATCGCGGTTTGTGGGCGGCCTGATGCCGGGCCAGGTGGTGGACTACCTGCCGGAGGAACAACTGGCCGAGGTGAGGAATGTGGGCGAGTTTGCCGGCATCCTGGCGCTGGACAAGTGGACCGGGAATGCCAACGGCCGCCAGGCGGTGTTCACGCGCAAGCAGCGGGAGCGGCGGTACCGGGCGGTGTTCATCGACTACGGATATTGCTTTCACGCCGGGGAATGGAAGTTTGAGGATGTTCCGCTGCGCGGGGTCTACTACCGCAACGACGTGTACCGGGAGATTACCGGGTGGGAGTCGTTTGAGCCGTGGCTGACACGGTTGGAGACCCTGGCGGCAGAGACGGTGTGGGCGGCGGCGAGCGAGATACCTCCTGAGTGGTACGGCGGCGACCTGAGCGAAATGGAACGGCTGGTGGAGAAGCTGCTGGCGCGGCGGAGCCTGATTCGGGAGCTGATCGAAGGATTTGGGAGGTCGGATCGGAAGCCGTTTCCGAAATGGGGCGGCATGGGGAAAAGTGGAGAACAAGGTTGGAAGGGGACGCGGTGGGGGACTAGCATGGCGGAGAGAGTGATGTAGGGCATGAGTAGCGGTAGCCAGCGGCGGGCATGCGAGTTTCATCTGCTCCGGTATGTGCCGGATGCGGTGCGGAACGAGTATGTGCATATCGGGGTGATCCTGCGCGAGCAGGGCAGCCAGGAGGCGGCGGAGGTGAAGTTTACCCGCGACTGGCGCCGTGTGCGCTGCCTCGATCCGGATGCCGACACCGCGTTGCTGGAGGGGATGGAAAGCGAGCTGCGGCGGCGCTTTCAGGCCCAGCCGGACGGGAACCTCATGCGGCTGCTCAATGAATCGCTCTCGTTGAGCGTGCAGATGACGGAGTCCAAGGCCTACCTGGCGGAGAGCCTTCCGGCCGGGATGGATGAGCTGATGAAGATGTATGTGGACCCCCCCCCCCGTGAGCACATGCCGCGGCTGAGCGGGCGTGCGGCGATTCAGGCCAGGATGCGGGCGGAGTTCGAACGGGCCGGCGTTTGGGAGCTGCTGAGAAAGAGAATTGCGGCCTCGGAGTACACGCGCCCCGGCGACCCGCTGCGGATTGACGTGGGGTACCGGCCGAATGGGATGAACCACCCCGCGGACAAAGACCCGTCCGTGGGGACCCCGGCGATTCGCATGTTTCATGCGGTGAGCCTGGAACCGGGCGTGGAGATGGCCAAGGTGCTGGCATTTTCGGCGGCGGGATTGCGGGCCGGCGTGGAACGGGTGGAGAAGGCGCAACTTGAGTTGACTGCCGTGATTGAGCCGGCGGCCCGTCTGGGAGCCACCGGTGAGGAGCCGGAGAGGCTGGAGATGTATCGCTTTGGCGTGGAGACGATGGAAGAAAACCAGATCCGGGTGCTGACGACATCGGACCTGGTCCGGGTGGCGGAGACGGCGCGGCGGGAGCTGCACGTGTAGGGATCAGAGATCAGGGTTCAGGGATCAGAAAAGCAGGTTGATGTGCACAGGGAAACTGACCCCTGATCGCTGATCCCTGACAACTGAATTACGAGGCATGGCCCTTTCCGGGGCTGTGCCTTTTTGTTTTTGGAGTGGCGGGAAAAGGAAGGTGCGCGTGAGGGTAGGCGAACAGTTGCGGGAGATCTGGCGGCAGGCAACCGGGGGCAGCCGAAGAGTGGACCTGGCGGCCGTTGCGGAGGCGGAGCGCAGGACATTGGCGTTGCCGTCCATTTTGAGTCCGGTGCAATTTCCAGGACGGCTGCTGCCCAAGCCGACGCCGGTGAATTTGCGCCGGTTCGCCGAAACCCCGGTTGTCCGCCGGGCGATCAACGTCATCAAGGACCGGATTGCGGCCATGGACTGGCAGGTGCGGGTGCGGCGCGGATTTCGCCAGCAGGATCTCGCGTTCACGGAGAGAAAGCTCCGGGCGTTGCGCCTGATGCTTGAAGAGCCGAACGCGGTGGACAGCTTTCGAACCCTGATCGAACAGGTCATCGAAGATGCGTTGACAGGCGGATACGGGGCCATCGAGATGGAGCCGACCGGAGACCCCGATCGTCCGGCGATGATGTGGGCGGTCGACGGAGCCTCGATTCGAATCAACGCGCGCTGGGACGGTGAGCCGGAGACGCCGCGGTATGCACAGGCGCTGCCGGGGCAACTGGAGTCGGCCGCGGTGGATCTGCGCGACGACCAGTTGATGTATATCCGGATGAACCCGCGCAGCTTTACGCCGTTTGGGCTGGGCCCCCTCGAGGTGGCCTTTGAGACGGTGAACCAGTTTCTGAGCGCGCACCGGTACGCCGGCAAGTTGGCGGCGAACTCTGTGGCTCAGTATGCGTTGTGGCTGAACGAGGCCACGCCGGCGCAGCACGACCGCCTGATCCGCTGGTGGCAGGATGAGATCGAAGGGACGGGGCGGGTGCCGCTGATCTCGACCGAGCAGAAGCCGGAGGTGTTGCGGTTTGCCCAGGGGACGGATGCGGACATGCGGCTGGCCTGGCAGGAGTTTCTCATCCGGATGGTCGCCAATGCTTTTGGCCTGCCGCCGCTGATGTTGGGCCTTGAGTCGGATGTCAACCAGTCCACCGCCGCGGAGATGACCGATGAGGCGTTTCGCGGGGCGATCTCGCCGTTGGCGATGCTGCTGGCCGGGCATCTGACCAGGGACCTCTTCGGCAAGTGTGTGGGCTGGCGGGAGTTCGAGTTTGTCTTCAACGACCTGAACGCGCGGGACGAGGAGACGGAACTGGCGGTGCAGGTGCAATTGCTGCAGGCCGGTGTGTTGACCGTAAACGAGGTGCGGGCGATGCGGGGGCTGGGACCATTGGAGCAAGATGGGACGGCGCAACTCGCGGGCGAGGCGGCAATTACAAGGGACTAGGGACTGGGGACTGGGGACTGGGGACTAGTCCCTGCTTCCTGGTCCCTCGTGGAGCGGAGAGCGCATGCGATTGGAAGCGATGGCGGTAAAGTTCCCCCACGTGGACGGGCACCCCAACCGGGTGGCGTTCGAGGGGGTATTGACGATGGTGAATGCAGCCAGCGACAAGGCGCCGGCGGGGGCGCGCGGGCACCGGGTGATGTTGACGCGGGAGGCGGCGGAGAAGGCGCTGCCTTCTTTGCTGGGGATGGCGGTGGACTATCGGCCGGGATGGGACGGACACGATGCACGGCGCAAGATTGGGCTGCTGACCGAGGCGGATCTGATCGGACAGCGCCTCATGGTGCGCGGGTATCTGTACGCCCGCGATTTTCCCGAGGTGGCGGCGGCCATTGAGGCGCAGTTGCCCGAGGCGATGGGGATGAGTTACGAACTGGCCGATGCGCGGGTTGAGGATATGCGGGCCGAGGTGTGGAAGCTGACCCGCGTGACCTTTACCGGAGCGGCGATTCTGTTGCGGGAGAAGGCGGCCTACCGGGCCACAAGCTTCCGCATGGCGAGTTAGTGCGCCGCGGCGGACAAGTCAGAAGGTCAGCGAGTTAGCAAGTTAGCAGAAAGGCCCCGCCTCGGCGGAGCCTTTCTTGTTGGCGAGTGAGTGCGTCGCGATCTCTGACCCCTGTCAACTGACAACTGAAACCTGAGGAAAGGAAGGTCATGGAAAAGGAAGAGAAAGACATTGCGCAGCGGCTGGAGGCCGCAACGACCCTGCTGGAGAGAACGTTGAACTGGCTGGAGGAGCGGCAGGGCTCGTTGACGGGCGAGGTGGAAAGAATCACGGCAACGGTGGAGCAGGGCCGGCGGGAAGCGGAGCTGGCGGAGAAGCTGGCAGCGGTGGAACGGGAGTTGGCCGAGGTGAAGGCCGCGGCTGCCCCCACGGGTTTGAATCCGCTGCGCAGGACGATGCCCGCGGCTACCTCGGAGATGCTGGCCAAGCACGGAATCAGCGACGGTCCGGTAGATGTGCGAACCCTGGATGCGGCCCTGGCGGGATTGAGCCTGGAGCAGCGCATCGCGGTCAAGAGCCAACTGCTGCGGGCAGGCTCGATCGCATAACAAGCAGTCCAAGAGTTTCTGACAGCAGCCTGAAAGCTGGCGGGAGCGCAGCGTGATCCCTGATCTCTGACACCTGATCTCCGATCCCTGATTAACCAACGACTGGCCCCATGGAGGGGGCGGAAAGAGCCTATGAACGCAACCTTTGCAGACATTCACGCGGCAGCGGATTTTATCGGGCCGGGCGCTATCGAAGTTCCGCTGTATCAGACCGAGATCTTCGATATATGCCGGCGTTCGAGCCCCTTTGGGCAGCGCATCAAGCAGGTTCCGGCGACGGGTCATCCGTCGCGGTTCTTTGAGGAGACGGCCATTCCGAATCCGGGATCGGCCGGCTTTGTGAATCCGCGCAGCATTGTGGCTCCTGTCGTGAGCCCCACGCGCGTGGAACGAAGCGTGCCCTTGAAGGCGATCGTTTCGCAGATCAACTACAACCTGTTCGACATCGAGTTGGGCGACCAGCAAAAGCAGTTCGCGTATCTTCAGGCCAAAGACCTGGTGGATACGGTGAGCGGCGTGATGGTCACGCACGATGTGGCTCTGTGGAACGGCAACGACACCAGCCTGAGCACGCCAACGACCACGCAATACATGGGCATAACCGCGCAGATTGTGGCCGGCGGTAACACGGTCTCGATCGGCACGACCGCTTCGATTGTGGATGGGTTGAAGTCGGCAGTGGCGCAGATGGTGGCCAACAACGGCTTCTATGTGCGGCCCACGGCGATCTACGCCAACCCGGTGCTGCTCGACCTGATCGACCGGGAGATGAAGACCGAGTACAACGTGGTGTTGAACACCGACCAGATCACGGGCGGGTTCAGAGTGAAGATGCTGTCGACGCAGGCTGGCGACCTTCCCTTGATTCCCGACTGGAGCCTGAGTTATACGGGCACTCCGGGATCGGGTTCGGCGGTGTTGCCGGCCTACATCGTGACCGAGGATCTGATCGAATACCACTGGCTCGGCGATCCAACCCCGCGCATCTTCCAGCTTGGACTGCCGAACTCGCTGACCTATCAATACGTCGCGGTCAAGTTCGGCGCCCCGGTGGTGAAGGGCGCTAACTACGCGCACTACCAGGTACTGGTTGACCGCTAAGCGAAAGCAGGAAGCAGGGAGCGGAGAACAACATGCAGAATCCTGATTGGTTCTGTTCTTGTTTTCTATTCCCTGTTCCCTATTCCCTATTCCCTACTCCCTGTTTACTGAAAGGAAAAGGTATGGCATATTTGCAGCCAGCGGATTACCCAAACTATGGATTGCCGGCTGGAACGACGGCGGACTGGATCACTGCCGCCACGGCCTTGATCAACAGCTATTGCAGGCGGCCGGACCTGAACGTGATCCAGTACACGGAGCGGCTGCGGCTGACTAGCGGGTCGCAGTCAGTGCGGCTGAGTTATCTGCCGCTGGCGCCCCTGGGCACGGCTACGACACCGGTTGTGGGTATTCAGGGCCGGTACGCAAAGCCGCGGCGCGGCGAGATTCCAAACGAGCCCATGTTTGAGATCGCGTGTGCGTTTTCACTTCCCGGCCAGTGGGCGGCGATCGATGTAAACTCTGTTGACTTCGACCCCAACACAGGGGAGCTGACGCTGCCGTGGAATGTGCTGGGGCTGCCTTACAACGAAGTTGCGGTCACTTATACGGCAGGCCTGGCAACCATTGGCGACGACGTGAAGACTTCATGCGCCCAGATTGTGCGGAACGCCCAGTCGACGCCGGCGCTGAATGCCAGCAAGACCAAGATCGACACGATGCAAATGCAGTATTTCTCGAGTTCGCTGGTGGATGAGACGGTGCAGGCATGGCTCCGTCCTTACATTGCGAACAGGCTGGGGTGAGCGATGAGCGATACGGCGCCGCGCAACCCAATGGGAGCGCCGCAGATGTTGGCCGATGCCCTGCTGCGTACCGTGGCAGGAACCTCGGCTCTTCTGCGAGTGACGGGTCCGACTACGGACACCAACATGTCCGAGTTAGGACTGGTGGCAACAACCTTCGCCGATGTAGTGGTAAGCCCGGTGGTGATGCGCAAGCTGCGGCCAACGTGGCAGGAAGGCGGAGAGTCGAAGTGGGAGCTTCTGGTATCGGCTACGGGAGTGCAGCAGCAAGTTAGTGCTCTCGACCTGGCGTCGGCCCAATCGCTCTTCGCCATGACCTTGGCAGTTACAGTGGCGGGGCAGGATTATCTGATCGAGTCGATCGCTTCAAACGAAGCGTTCGGCCAGGTATATCTCTACCGGTTGCTGTTGCGCGAGGCGCGGCAGCAGGCGGTGTAACCAGTTATCAGTTATCAGAGATCAGAGATCGGGGAGCATGGCTTGCCGATCCTCTAACCCCACTAACCCAAGGAGTTTTACTCCATGCAGAATGCGAAAGACTCGTTTTATATGGCGCTGCGGACGCGGCTGACCACGATCAATCCGGAGCGGACATTCTTGCTGCGTGGGGCGGTGCGGCCGGGGATTCTGGTGGAGGAGGCGGAAGCGCCCTTCAGCCAGCCTCCCAACGACGTGTTCATCCTGCGCTGGCTAGCCTTGGGCGTGGATACGGATCTTGGGTCCACGATGGCCGCCGAGGAGTGCGAGATCGCGTATCAGACCTGCGGGACGCAAAGCTTTGGCGGCCTGGATCGCGGCCGGTCATTAAGCGAGATGGATGAGGAACTGATAGCAATGCTCCAACCTTTCTACACGCCCAAGCTCAATTACACGGCAACGCCGCCGGCGGCGATGCTGACGCAGGTGTTCTGGGACGAGCCGGGCTTTGGGCCGGCCGTGGTCCAGCGGGACCGGTTGAGCCGGTCGGCCAAGGTGATGGTTTACAGCTATCAGGAGCAGGGGGAGTAAATGGCGGCAAATTGGTTTTCGGCTCCCGCGCCGGTGGCAAGGCGGGTTCGAGGGTACTTTGCTCCGGTCAATCGGACGACGCAAACACCGGTGCTTTTCGATCCGGCGGAACAAGGCGGGTTCAGTCTGGATGCTCCACCATCTCCGTGGATCGGCCTTGGTTGGATCCAGGAGTTTACGCGTAGAACTGGAAGCAAGACATCGCCTGTATTGACGGGCATTCCGGCTGCGACATTGGAGCAGGTACGCGAGACGCTCGAGGCGCAAGTAAGCTTGCAATTCCTGAGCTGGACAAAGCTGACCATGGCGTTGGCCACAGGCTCGCAGCACATGAACCTGCTTGCTCCGGCGAGTGGGGCTGCGCTAGCCGCGGATGGTTCGCAGGCGGCCCCGGCGGTAACTCCGCAAAGCGGGAGCACAGCTAGTTTTGTGGCGCTGGCGGCAACCGATGCGGCAAACTTCGCGCCCGGTTCAATCATCGCATTGGATGTGGACTACACCGGGCAAACGGGCTTTGTGGGCGCGCCGGTTGCGGGTGCGTATGTGCGGCAGGCGCTTACCGATGTGGACTATATTCGCCGAGTTACCTTCAACGTTGGGTTGGTCTCCCAGGTAAGTCCGACTGGACTTACACTCGCCGAACCATTGCCGGGCGGCGCTCCGGCTACCAACGCAAAGCTGCAAGCGGTAACTGGATTTGTCGACCGCGAAGGCGGAAGCTTCTATCAGGAGTGGTCGGCGTTGTTTGTGATGCAGGGAAGCCAAGGGGAGAGAATCTTCTTCCACTATCCAAGGTTGCAGAGCATGGCCGGAGCGGAAGAAGCGGTCGTCCCACTAAGCGGAAAGAATCAGGGCGGGCAGGCGCGGATGCTGCTCAAAGGGCAGTTTCTGGCGCTCCCGGTTACCGATCCACTGGATGGGGAACACGTGCTGTGTTATCGAAGCTTCCTGCCCGCCGCAAAGGCACTGGTGTAATTGAGACAGCCAGTCCGCAAGTGAGCGAGTCAGCAAGTTCGCAGGGCCACAACCAATAAGTCAGAGAGTTACGATGAAGATTGCTATTGAAGGGCAAGACTACACGGCCGCGCTCGATGCGGCACGGCCGCTCACGATTGAGCGCAAACTGAATGAGCCCTCCATCTGCCAGCTATGTCTGAGCCTGCCGGCCAACGGCAACCTGACGAAGCCCACTCGCAATCAGTCGCTGGCGGTGACGGGCGACGATGGCACAGTGTACTTTACGGGTTACATCGCGGTAACTCCACTGCCGGAGTTTGCGGGGCTGGCAATCGAGGGCCCACGCTACCGGATTGCAATCCAGGCCTTGAGCGACGAGCTGTTGCTTGACCAGTTGACGATGCCGCCCAGCACGGGCGCTACGGGCGAAAGTGCCGGGCCGCTCATCGCCGCTCTGGTAACCCGTACCGGATCGACTGCGCTCTCGACTCTCGGGCTTTCCTTGAGTGTGCCAGTGAGCAACTTTGTTCCAGACCCTGGCGCGCCGTGGAGCAAGAGTGCCGGACAAGTGGCAAATCAGGCACGGGCGACATATCGCGCGGTCAATGGGGCGCTGACGCTCACATCCGTGCCGGGCGCGGTGCATTCGCTCAACGAGACCGACGGCAGCCTTAACCTGGCCAACCTTGCTTTCACCGCAAGCGTCAAGCGCGCATTGGCAAACGATGTGACGGTTTGCGGCGAGCATGAGCCGGTTGCGTATGTAACTGAGTACTTTCTGGGCGACGGAGTTACAACGCAGTTCTATCTCGCTGCGGAGCCGTTCTTCATGGCTGCATCCAAGTCCACGATCATCAACGAGCTCTTCAACGAGAGTGCAATCGACGAGCGGGTTTGGGGCAATCCGGGCGGGTACGGATATCTTTCGCTGGGCGCGGGCGGATTGGTCATGAGCGGGGGCAATGGAGTCGACGGGGAGACGCTGCTGACCTGGCTCGATCCGGTGGAGATGGGCGGAACGCTGTTACTGGAGGCAGTGGGCGTTAGCCTTTCACCCGGCAGCATCGGGATTCTAGCCGGCTTCTTTGTCGGCGACGAGACGCAGGCCGCATGCACGGCAGGCTTTCAAGCGACCGCGCAGCCGGGTACCGGGGCAGTTACATTGCAGCCAATCGTCCAGGGAACACCCGCGGGGACGACTTATGCGGTAAATCCAGCCAACCAATACACGCTTCGGGCGAGGGTGCATTGCGCCGAGAACGAGCGGGAACTGGCTTTGTACCGTTCCTTTGGAGATAGCGGGGCAATTACTCTGGGCGGACAGACGAACCTAAGTCCTGCAAAGGTTCAACTGGAGATTCAGGAGTTTGTGAATGGGGTGGGCGGGATGCCGGTTACACTCTATGACGGCGCAGTCGCCAGTCTCTTCCCGGCGTGCTTCGTGGTGGCGGCCAGCAGCATCAACTTGATTGGAACCATGCGGGCGATCAACCTTACCAACCTGGGATCGGGTTGGGTGGTAAGCACTCCTGCGGCCGGAGGGCCGTATACGCGGCGGCTTGGCACGGTGGCCGAGGCGGCAGAGTGCCACCTGGAACGCACCGGCAAGGTTGTGTTCTATGCCGGGTATGCGCCAGTGGCGGGCGAGCAGATCGCGGTGAATTACCGCACCGTGGGCAGAGCGGTGGGACGGGCTGTGAACACCGCCAGCCAACAGGCGTTGGCGGCGGCCGGAACGCCCGCAGTGGCCACGTGGATCGGTTCGGTGACCAACCCTCCGGCGCGCAGTTCTGCAGATTGCCTGAATGCGGCACTGGCCATGGAACAAGCGGCGGCCGGCGTGAGCGCGCTGTGGAGCGGCACTTACAGCGGGAACAAGGCAAGTTTCGCCGCCGATGTTTGGCCGGGCGACGCGCTGTTGTTGAATGCGCCTTCGACCAGCCTGAACGCGGAGGTGGTGGTGCGAACCGTGAAGGTGAGTTATCGGGCAAGTTATCCCGACCTGGTGGAGTATGCCATCGCGTTTGCCAACGACTGGGCCGACGATCTGGCCATCAAGACCAGCACGGCGGTGCCCGCGGACGCATGGTTGCCGGCGGCGATCGCTCCCACAATGTTAGCCAATCTGACCAGCCTTGCAGTGACTACACTGAATGGAAGCACGGTGGCGATCAGTGCCGGCGTGACTCCGCCCACGGGCGGCGGGTTTGAGATACGGCGACGGGACTTCGCCTTCATGCCGGGAGAAGACCCAGGGCTGGTGGTGAGGGCAACCTTGCCTAACATGACTTTCTCGCGGGAGACCGCCAACGACCGGTTCTACATCCGGATGTATGACGGCTCGACGCCGCCGAACTACTCGGCGTTCTCAACGGCATTGTTCATCAACCTGCCGCTGGGATCGTGAGCGCTGATTCTTTGTAGCGATGGACAGATGGAGATCCGCTCTGATGCGAATGATGAATGAATTCGAAGCGCAGGTGCTGAGCGACCTGAGCGTGCTCAAGACGCAGATGACCGGGCTGATGGGCGACGGCAACGGCGGGCGCATCGCCGATCTGGAACGGCGCATGGAACGGCATGAGCAGAACTGGCAGCGGGCCAAGGGCTTTCTGGCGGCTGTCAGCGTGCTGTTCGCGGTAATCGAGGTGGCCGTGGAGGCGTGGCACCGGCATTGAGCATCGAGGCCGACTGCTTTCATCCGGAAGCTTACGCTTTCCTTCTCGGCTTGCTTTCTGGACCCTCGTATAATCAGCCGTATGAGCGAACATCCCCTGGTTGGAATAGTGATGGGCAGCAAGAGCGATTACGAGGTGCTCTCGGCTGCGGTTGAGATTCTGCGCGTGCTTGAAATTCCCCATGAGGCGCGGGTATTGAGCGCGCATCGCACCCCCGATCAGCTTATCGAATACGTTGAGACGGCGCGGGCGCGGGGGCTGCGGGTGATGATCGCAGGCGCCGGCGGCGCGGCTCACCTGGCCGGTGTAATCGCAGCCAAGACGCTGCTTCCCGTGCTGGGTGTGCCGATTGCGGCCACGCCGCTCAACGGCCTGGACTCGCTGCTTTCGATTGTGCAGATGCCGCGTGGCGTTCCCGTCGGCACGTTGGCCATCGGCAAGCCCGGAGCGGCCAATGCCGCGCTGCTGGCGGCCGAGATTCTTGCCCTGACCGATGCGGCGCTCTACGAACGGCTCGCCCGCTGGCGAGCGGCGCGCGCCCAGGAAGTGCTGGAGCAGAAACTGCCTGATTGAGCACCGTCCCCGACCCTTTGCTACAGAAGAGGCGTTGCAGCGACTGCTTGAGGCGAAGCGGCGGCTCGAGCATATTCGCCAAGGAACACAGGTCCGATATCAACTGGGTTGCTGGCCCTTCTCCCACCGCTTGGGCCGACGATTCTGCTGCAAAATCTTCTTGCGCAGGCGCAATGACTTCGGCGTGACCTCGACCATCTCGTCTTCGGCGATGAATTCGATGGCCTGCTCCAGGTTGAGTGCTCTCACAGGCACCAGGCGGATGGCCTCGTCCGCGCTTGAGGCGCGCATGTTGGTCATCTTCTTTTCGCGGACCACGTTCACGTCGAGGTCGTTATCGCGGGAGTGCTCGCCGACGATCATGCCTTCATAAACTTCAACGCCCGCGCCCACAAACAGACTGCCGCGCTCTTGCAGGCCGTTCAGCGAATAAGTGGTGGTCAATCCCAGGCGGTCGGCAATCAAGGCGCCAGTGGGCCGCTGCGGAATCTCGCCCTGATAGGGCATGTAGCCGTCAAACAGCGCATTCATCACGATGGTGCCGCGCGTCTCGGTGAGCATCTCGCTGCGCAGGCCGATCAGCCCTCGGCTGGGCACGCGAAACTCCATCCTCACGCGACCTGAACCGTGATTGTGCATTTTATTCATTTCGCCCTTGCGCGGCCCCAGCTTTTCAATCACCACGCCGGTGAACGCCTCGGGAACGTCGATGGTCAGGTGCTCCACAGGCTCCATGCGTACGCCGTCCACCATTTTGGTGACGATCTCCGGGCGGCCGGCCATCAGCTCGAAGCTCTCGCGGCGCATCATCTCGATGAGAATCGCCAGTTGCAATTCGCCGCGGCCCAGCACTTTGAAGCTGTCCGGCGAGCCGGTATCTTCCACGCGAATGCTGACGTTGGTCAGCAGTTCTTTTTCCAGGCGCTCGCGCAGGTTGCGGCTGGTGACGTATTGGCCCTCGCGTCCCGCAAACGGGGAGTTGTTGACGCTGAACTGGATGGCGATAGTCGGCTCGTCGATGATGATGAGCGGCAGCGGGGATGGGTTCTCGACGCTGGTGATGGTTTCGCCAATGGTGATGCCCTCGACGCCGGCCACGGCCACAATGTCGCCCATGGTGGTCTCGGTGGTCTCGATGCGCTTGAGGCCGCTGAAGGTGAAGAGCTTGGTGATGCGTGTCTTCTGCAACGTGCCGTCGCGCTTGGAGATGGTTACATCGTCGCCGGCGTGCAGGGTGCCCTGGAAGACGCGGCAGATGGCGATGCGGCCAAAGTAATCTGAGTAATCGAGATTCGTCACCAGGATCTGCAGCGTACCCTCGGCGTCGCCGGTGGCAGGGGGAATGGTGGAGACGATGGTCTCAAACAACGGCTGCAGGTCTACGCCGGGAATGGCCGGATCGAGAGTCGCTGTACCTGCCTTGGCCACCGCGTAGAGCACCGGAAAATCCAACTGCGATTCGTCCGCATCGAGATCGATGAACAGGTCGTAGATTTCGTTCAACACTTCCTGCGGGCGTGCGTCGGGGCGATCGACTTTGTTGATCACCACGATGGGCAGCAGCTTGGCCTCGAGCGCCTTGGCCAGCACGTAGCGGGTTTGCGGCAGCGGGCCTTCGGCCGCGTCAACCAGCAGCATCACGCCGTCCACCATCTTGAGCGCGCGTTCCACTTCGCCGCCAAAATCGGCGTGGCCGGGCGTATCCACAATGTTGATCTTGCCGCCTTCGAAAACGATGGCCGTGTTTTTGGCCAGGATGGTGATGCCGCGCTCCCGCTCCAGTTCATTCGAGTCCATCACCCGGTCGGCCACCTGCTCATTGGCGCGGAACGTTCCCGACTGACGCAACATGGCGTCTACCAGCGTTGTCTTTCCGTGGTCAACATGGGCAATGATGGCGATATTGCGTATCGTCTGGGTCACAGGGAGGTTTTGTCCTTCTTTTGGTTTGGCCAAAGAGGCCATGGGGTTGGGGGCGCCAGGAAAGCGAAGTGCCGCACAATGCAGCTACTTCCATTCTAGCAGCCGGACGGGAATGGGCTGGTGCGTCGTTGCGGCCTCTGAATCGGTTCATGCCCTGCATTCTCTTCCTCTTGCATTTTGCCGAATCGCCGGGATTGGAGGTCTCCAATGCTTGCATTCCTCGTCCAAGCCTGATTTGATAAGGGCTACCACCCACGCTGAGGATGCGCGAGAATACAAGAGAATGAGCGATATTAGACGGCAACATGTCGTCAGTCTGTTCCCCGCCGAACTGCTTCAGGAGGGTCGGGAAGGTGTTCTATCGCTGGGGTTTAGCGAAATGACCGCTTCCCCGGTCGACTCCCTGCTCCCAAGCCGCTCAGAAGCTCTTAATTCCATTGATGCGCTCGACATGGAGTTTGAGCGCAGATACGAAGGGCGTTTTTCAAGAGACCAAAGCCTTACTCGCGGGTTGGTCAGTTTTCAAGCAAACAAGTCCCGTTCCTTGTATCGCTGGTACAAATACAAGGAAGCGTTTTCCGCCGAACTCGTCGAATTCCTATTGATGCGGTATGCGAACAGAACGGGATTGCTCTTGGACCCATTTGCTGGTAGTGGAACCGCCCTTTTCGCCTCAAGCGGCGTAGGCTGGTCAGCCGTTGGAATCGAGTTGCTTCCCATCGGTCAGCGCATTATGGAAACCAAGCTGATGATCGAGCGTGGCATCGGTTCTGCTGATATGGCTACTCTCAGCCGGTGGATTTCCAAAGCGCCATGGACCAAAGCGCCCCCCGGAGAACCGCTTCCCGAATTTCGCATTACGAAGGGCGCCTATCCTCAAGAAACTGCGGAATCCATGAGTAGATTCATTTCCGCAATCGAAAACGAAAATGAAGCCGTTCGGGCGATCCTGTTTTTTGCGTTGCTGTGCATTCTAGAATCGATAAGCTTCACCAGGAAAGACGGCCAGTATCTCCGCTGGGATCATCGCTCTGGCCGTCGACAGGGAAAGAAAGTATTCGACAAAGGGAATATCCCATCCTTTGAGCAGGCGATGGCTGAAAAGCTTACGGATATTGTCGGTGACCTTTCGCCTGATGCCCCGCACCAGCAGCAGGATCTATTCCGCAAGGATATCCCCGCTGGAGAGATCGCAATCCATGGGGGATCCTGCCTCGACGTGCTTCAAGACCTTCCATCATCGTCCTTTGACTCCATCCTGACTTCGCCGCCCTATTGCAACCGGTATGACTACACCAGAACTTATGCGCTCGAACTCGCGCTCCTTGGGGTCAACGAAAAGGAGCTCGTCCAGCTTCGCCAGAACATGCTGAGTTGCACCGTTGAGAACCGAGCCAAAGACCTTCTGAGCATCAACCCGCGTTGGATGGCGGCGATTTCTGCAGCGGAACAACAGAAAATGCTCCAACTCGTGCTCACCTATTTGGAAGATCAAAAGGTCCGGGGAATGTTGAACAACAGTGGCATCCCTCGTATGGTCAAAGGTTACTTCTATGAAATGGCCTGCGTCATCTTCGAGTGCGCACGCGTATTGAAACCCGGGGCCCCACTTATGATGGTCAACGATAATGTGCGCTACGCCGGTGCGAGCATCCCAGTCGACATTATCCTTTCCGAGATTGCTTGCGACCTTGGTTTCAAAGTTGAGAAGATCCTCGTTCTGCCAAATGGGAAGGGGAACAGCAGCCAGCAAATGGGCGCACATGGGCGGGATGCCCTCCGGAAGTGTGTTTACATTTGGCGAAAGGCATAGAAGATTATGGCCCGATCCTTTCAAACGCACCTTTCATCGAGTGCAGACCTCAAGACGAGCTATGCTGCAGTCAGAGCGGGATTTGTTGCCTTGGCACTTGAGAAGAATCGTCGGGCAACACCGTTCGTTGAAGAAGCGCGCTCGCTGAAGGTAAGCGCCTCCGCAGCCAAGAATGCTAGCGATCTTACGAAACTTAGCAACATTCGACAGGGCCTGCTTACTGCGGCAGGTGTCTCGGACAAGGCAACCAAACACCTAGAAGAAAGTGACAAAGACGATGCGATAGCTGGACTGATTGCGAACTTTCTGGAACCTGCGGGGGACAAATTCGTAGAGGAGCTTGTCTTCCGGTTCCTCCTTACGAGAGGCGACACTCTCGGCGGAGCAATGCGAAATGTCGGTGGCTTCCTGGCGCAACAGAAGCTGACCAGATCAATTATTGCTTGCCTCCGGGTTGCAGGGTTGCCTTATACGTGGCTCCATTCATCCACGCGTGAATGGGCGAGCTCTCCCGAAGATGACGCGGGAATTGAAGCGCACGTAAAAGGGCTGTCCTGGGTTGGGGAGACAGGCCCGCGAACGCTCGTCTACAACCTGACGGTTCCGCTTGTTAGAAACAACATCGATTTGTGCCTTCTCGACCGCGAACAGGGAGCAATAAGCAAGCGCGACCTGCTTGAGCCTGGAATATATATTGCTTTTGGCGAGTTAAAAGGCGGCATTGATCCCGCTGGGGCGGATGAACACTGGAAAACAGCACGGACCGCCCTCGACAGAATTCACACGGCCTTTGCAAGGTACTCTGTAAAGACATTCTTCGTTGGGGCTGCCATTGAAAAGAAGATGGCAGACGAAATCTGGACCCTACTCATGGAGGGGACCCTAGCGAACGCAGCAAATCTCACGAACGACGACCAGATCGCGGCGATTTCGAACTGGCTCTGCGCGTTATAGTCCCGGTCAGTGCGACGGCGGCACGAACTCCGAGGGCAGCGCCCACTGCGAAGGGAACTAGCTCAACGAGCCGCATTCAGAGATTCAGGACCCGCCCCAATTTGAACAGCGCCGGGATGGACAGCAGCAGCACGGCGGGAACGCCAATGGAGTATGCAACGGCCTTCGAGCCGGAAACGTACCCCTCCCTTATTGCCAACACGACAAGCAGGGATAATACCGGAAGGTTCAGCGCCACAGCCGTTGCAACGCCCGGCATGTATTTCCGCATCGCAATCGTTAAAGCAATGTGGGGAATCAGGGCATTGGCCAGCACGCCGACCATATATCCAAAAGCCAGGTAGGTCCAGACAGTCTGTTTGCCCGAACGGGCACTTAACCAAGTCACGGCGAAGGCCAGGATTGTGAAAACCGTTACGGCAAAACGGAAGACACCCGGTGCGACGGGGGCAGGCCACCAACGGACACGCTGAGTCCA
>Ga0224553_1000219_pt1 | contig 27902 bp, 28 predicted proteins | sample 714S21014metaG_FD_179897 | JGI IMG/M metagenome (GOLD analysis project Ga0224553, IMG submission 179897) | Peat soil microbial communities from Stordalen Mire, Sweden - 717 S2 10-14 | ecosystem: Environmental > Terrestrial > Soil > Wetlands > Peat | place: Sweden: Norrbotten County, Stordalen... | reverse complement strand
AGCGAGAACTTGCCGGCGGTTGGCTTGGCTGTGGTTTTCTTTTTCATGCCCCACCTTGTGGCAGGGCGCAAACCCGCAAGCCAACCTTTTCTTGCCTCTCAACCCTCAACCCTGTTGGTCAGCAATGTTTCCAAATCATTGATTAGCCCGTCAATCTGAGCATGACATTCGGCTTCGCTCGTGCTTTCAGTTGTAAGGAGATAGTGTCCAGCGCGTGGGTCTGGCTTGTCATAGCCCCCACTAGATAATGCACAAACGTATGCTTCTGGGCCGTTAGTGAAACGACCATCTGGGAAAAATAATAATTCAAATTTCATATTGCCTTAGTATCTACGCCCCTATGGAAGGCTTATGCAAGAGTTTTTGGGCTGTTTTGCCAACAATTTTCCTTTCACCAGTAAGCGGCGAAATTTTTTGCTGTATTGCTGTAGTGCCAGCAAATTCAAATTAGGACAGGCGACGCTCGCGAACATCAACGCGAAGACCCGGCAAGCCATCTTCAAAACTGGTCTTCCTTTTCCTTGAACAGGACGTTGAACGTGGTCGGTGACGGCTTTACTTCGATTTGTTTTCCTGCAGGACTTCGTTCAGTGTGTTCAACAGGGCTTCGGCCGTGTAAGGCTTGGGGATGAAACACTTGACGCCGGCATTTTTGGACTTGGTTTGGCCGTCCTTTGAAACAAAGCCGCTGGAACCGATAATCCTGACGTTCGGATTGATGGCTTGCAGGGCGGTAATGGTGGCCGGGCCGTCCATGATGGGCATGACCATGTCGGTGATAACCACATCCACCTCCTTCTGCCGGCGCGTGTAAAGTTCCACCGCTTCGACGCCGTTTTTGGCCAGCAGGACGCGGTAACCGTATCGTTTCAACACCTTTTGAACCAGGTCAAGAATGGGATCCTCATCATCCACCACCAACACCAGCTTGTTATGGCCGCGCGGCAACCGGGAATCCGTCGTCGCTGGTTTTTCCGCCGTCGCCGGGGGTGGATTGGCGGGCAAATAAATTTTGAAGACAGCCCCCCCCGCCTATTTCGCTTTCACACAAGATGAAACCATCGTGGTTGTTGACAATGGCCAGAGTTGTGGACAAACCCAGTCCCGTGCCTTTGCCGGGTTCCTTGGTCGTGAAAAACGGGTCGAACATTCTGTCCCGAATTTCCCGGGGAATTCCCGCTCCGTTGTCCGCCACGGTGACGACCACATACGGTCCGGGCCGGGCTTCCGGGTTCTTGCTGGCAAAGGTTTCATCCACCATCAGGTTTTCGACCTGAACGGACAGTTTGCCGCCATTGGGCATGGCATCGCGCGCGTTGAGGCAGAGATTCAGCAGCCCCTGCTGGAGTTGCGCCGCACTGCCGGTGATGGTCCAGAGGTTCACCGGACAACGGAGCTCGAATTCCACGGATTTGGGGAAGGTTTCCTGTATGATCTGTTTGATTTCGTGGACGATATGCTTGGGATTGATGAGGACGGACTCGTCGTCCATGCCGCGACCGAAGGTTAATACTTGTTTAACCAGGCTCGCGCCGCGTTGAACGTTGGCTTCCAGGGATTCCAGCAATTTTTTCCCGTCCGGATCGGTGGTTTTCCCCTTCAACATCTGGACCGAGATCAGCAACGGCGTCAGGATGTTGTTGAGATCGTGGCCGATGCCGCCCGCCAGTGCCCCGATGTTTTCCATGCGTTGCGCGCGCAGGAACTGGGTTTCAAACTTTTTCCTCTCCGTGATATCGTTGGTGATGCTCAGGATGGACTTGGGGGTTCCCCGATCGTCGCGCAACAGGGTCCAGCGCGCTTCCACAATCACTTCCTTTCCGCTCTTTGTCCGGGTGGTGAACTCGCCCTGCCAGTTGCCCGTTTCCAAAATGACTTTTTCGGCCTCTTCAAGTTTCAAAGCGTTGAACATGTTCTTGGGCAAAAGGTCCTGCTGCTTCCGTCCCATCGCTTCCTGGACGGTCCAGCCGTAAATCCGCTCGGCACTCTGATTCCAATACAGAATGCGGTCTTCCATATCCCGCACGAAGATGGCGTCGTAGGCCAACTCCAGCATCCGGGCCTGTTCCCCGATTTGCGCCTCGGCTTTTTTGCGCTCGACGATTTCCAACTTCAAATCTTCAATGGCCCGGGTCAGATGCACCGTCTTGTCCGCGACCATCATTTCCAATCCGTCCCGTATCCGTTTTCCCTCCTCTTCCGCCCGCAGTCTTTCTTTGAGCATGGTTTCGATGTGGATCATGCTGGTGAGCAGCAGTAGCGAAATCAGCAGATAAATAACCTCGATTTCCGCGCCGGCTGGCACGCCGCCGTTGGATGGCGCAAAGGATTGAAACAAGTGGAGCATCGCCAGGAGCGTAAAGGCGCAGAACAGCGACCAGCCCACCTTCGCGGTTCCGAAAATCCGGTTCAGCCGCAAAGCGTATCCGGCGACGGCGAATTGCAGCAGGCCGGTAATCCAACCCATGATTTCCAGGTAACTCATACGCACCTCCATTGTGCAGCTACACAACCATCGTCAGCCGACGCCCGATAGCTCCCGGGATTCAAGCACCCCGCACCCCGGTTTTGTGCGAACAGCCTTTGATTGACCGTTTGCATGACAGGCAATACGACAGAAAGCACAAAGAAAGCCAAGCGCAATTTTTAAATGCGCAAAAGCTTTTGCAATATTTCCGGAAACCATCGTAGCGCCGGAGAAACGACCGGGACGCAGCCAGCCGATTGACACAGGCGAATTTTCACGCGCCTCGCACAAGGTCTTAGCCCGGTTTCAAACTGTTTACTTATCCGCACATGGCGCGAGGACGGCGGAAGTTCATGGTTCCCAACCGTGAATAAGCCTATCAAAACTGGTCTTCCTTTTCCTTGAACAGCACGTTGAACGTGGTCAGGGAACCGTAGCTGCGTGTGATGTATTGCTGTAGCTCCACTTTTTCGCCGTCGGTGAGCTTCTCGTGGCCGTTGATTTTTTGCTCCAGCACGCGCAGGTTGTTCCGCACCATCACGATTTTGTGGAAAAAGGTTTCGAGCGGCACTTCCTTGGCCTGCAACGCCGGGTCGGCGGGATGCATGACCAGTTTGCCGCCATGCCAGCGGACGCCGAGTTGTTCAATCACGGCATCCGGTTTTTCCAGACCGAGCCGGACCACGGCGGCATCCACGGTTTGCTCGATGAATTGTTTGAGCGGAAGGTTCAAACCGCTGACGGCGGTTTGCGGTTCGGCGGGTTCGAGGCCGGCGGCCTCCGGGGCGACGGCGCGCTTGCCGTCGCCGAAGAGAATTTCCGCCGTGATTTCAGAAATAGTTTTGACGACGCCCACGCCGTATTGCGGATGGCGGACGTTCATGCCGACATGCAGGGATTCGATTTTCATGTTTCTCATTTACCACGGATAAACACGGCTTGCCACGACGAAGTGAAACGAAGGCGGGATGAACACGGATTTTTTGCGGTCGCAAAAACCGGAGCGCGACTGTGTCCGCAGGACCAGTCGCAGCGTGTGGCTAGGGCGTGTTTTCAAAATACGGAGTGTGGCCGTCCTCGGCCACAGCCACATCCGCCAACTACAAGCTTTCCGTAATTTCATGCGCTCTTGGCTGACGGAAGTTGCTGCGCCCGGGGACGGGCGCACTCCGGCTGCAAGCGTTTGCTGATTTTGAAAACATGCCATAACAACTGGTACTTGGAAAAACATAGGTCGCTCTGTGTTGCAAACGCGCTGCGGCTGACACTTCGCGCACAGCCGCGCTCCGCCGAAAATCAAGGCTGACAACTCCGCAAAACGCGCTAGGCTCGGAACCAAGCAATGAGCGCCAAATTTTCAGACCGCTTTGAATTCGAGCGTGTGCTGTGGACCCAGGGGATGACACGCATTGCGGGCGTGGACGAAGCCGGCCGCGGCCCGCTGGCCGGGCCGGTTGTGGCGGCAGCAGCCATTTTGCCGGCCAAATGGGCGGAATCCGGCCTGCCGTCCGAACTCGAGGGCTTGAACGATTCCAAGCAGCTCACGGCCGCACAGCGCGAAAAATACTTTGCCTTTCTCACCGCCTGTCCCGAAGTGCAATTTGCCATCGCGCAGGTTGGCGCCGAACAAATTGACGCCATCAACATCCTGCGCGCCACGCATCGCGCCATGAACAACGCGCTCGCGCAATTGCAGTCCGCGCCCGAGCACGCGCTCGTGGACGGACGGCCCGTCAAGACCATGACGGTGCCGCAAACGGCGATTGTGCGGGGTGATGCGCGGAGTTATTCCATCGCCGCCGCGAGCGTGCTGGCCAAGGTGACGCGCGACCGGTTGATGCTCGAATTCGACCGGCAATGGCCGAAATACGGATTTGCCGAACACAAAGGCTACGGCACGGCGCAACATCTCGAAGCCATCGCGGCGCACGGGCCGTGCCCGATCCACCGGCGCAGCTTCGCGCCGTTGAAAACAACCCAACGCGAACTGTTTTAATCACGGATGAATACAAAAAGTCCCCTCGCCCCGGCCCTCTCCCCGTTTGGCGGGGAAAGGGAGAAAGCTGTAGCGTTCGGCCTGTGGCCGAATTGAATCGAGCCACAGGCTCGACACTACAATCCCTCGCCCCGCCCAAGCGGGGAGAGGGTGGCGCGGAGCGATGGGTGAGGGGATTGATTTCGACTGAATGAATCTGCTGGAAAAATTGAAAGACCGGCTCACCGGCAAAGAAAAGCCGGAACACCTGCGGCGCGGCGAACTGGGCGAGCACGCGGCCAAACGTCATTTGCAACGTCAGGGGCTGAAATTTCTCACGGCCAATTTCCGTTCCACGCGGGGCGAGATTGATCTGGTCTTTCGCGACGACGATTGCCTGGCGTTTGTTGAGGTCAAAACGCGGTCATCCGAGGATTGGACGCGTCCGGCGGCGGCGGTCAACGCGCGCAAACGGCGGTTGCTTTCGCAAACCGCGCTGGATTATCTGCGGCTGCTGAAAAATCCGGCGGTGAAGATCCGATTCGACATCGTCGAGGTGCTCCTGGCCGACGGCAAAGTACATGAAGTCCGGCATTTGCCGAACACGTTTGCGATGGCCAGGCCATACCGTTACGGGTGAGACTGTAGCGGCGCCCTGCCGCTCTGCGGAATGACTATGGCGTGTTTTCAAAATCTCCAAATGTTCGCAGACGGAGTGCGCCCGTCCTCGGGCGCAGCAACTTCCGTCGGCCAAGAGAGCATGGAATTACGGAGAACTTGCAGTTGGCGGACATGGCTGTGGCCGGGGATGGCCACACTCCTTATTTTGAAAACATGCCCTAAAGAATGCTCAAATATCCAAATGACCAGCCCGGCTTCCTCTCACACATTCGAGCTTTGGACTTCGGGTTTCTTTCGTCATTATGGTTTAGGGCTTGGGGTTTCCGGGGAAGCCAGCGTTTCGGTAAACGTCCACCGAATCAATGTTGACTCAAACTGACAAGCCACCGGTTGTTTTGCCAGCGTGACATCGGCGCGCGAGCGTTGTCCAATTGGCAGTGAAGACACTTATGAACGAGCCGGCGAATGGAACGGGCTTTGCCTATGGCGTGTTTTCAAAATCTACAAATATTCGTAGCCGGAGTGCGCCCGTCCTCGGGCGCAGCAACTTTCGTCGGCCAAGAGAGCATGGAATTACGGAGAACTTGCAGTTGGCGGACATGGCTGTGGCTGGGGATGGCCACACTCCTTATTTTGAAAACATGCCCTGGGCACCATGAGCACAACTTACAAAATCGTGGAAGGGACGACTGGGCTGGTGGTTATTCTGGGCATTATCGGTTGGGGGTTGTTCCGCATGTTGAAACGGAGTTATGACCCGGCGCAGGTGCTGTTCAAGCTGGCAATCACAGTTCCGCTGGTCATTGCCTGTTTCATCGGCGCCATCGAACTCAGTTATTATGGACCGTTCGTCATGATTATTCTTGGGGTTGCCATATCGGTCATGTGGGCGCCGCACCTTGGCGAATGGCTGTGCAAACCCTTGACGGGTCTGTACGACGGCAGCGACGAACCGCCGGTGCCGAAACCGTACTATTCCATTGCGCGTTCCCTGCGGATGAAGGGCAAATTTCTGGAAGCCGTCGTGGAAATCCGCAAACAACTGGCCCGTTTCCCGAATGATTTTGAGGGCGTGATATTGCTGGCCGGCATTCAGGCTGAAAACCTGCAGGATTTGCCGGGCGCGGAAATCACGTTGAACCATTTCTGTGACCGGCCCGGGGCGCCGCCGAAGCAAGTCGCCGCCGCGATGAACCATCTCGCCGACTGGCAGCTCAAACTGATGCAGGACGCAGATTCGGCGCGCGCCGCGCTGGAGAAAATCGTCATGCGATTTCCCGACACCGAACTGGCGTTGCTGGCCGCACAACGCATCGCCCATTTGGGCGGCACGGAAAAAATTTTACTGGAGGCCCACGACCGCCAGCCGCTGGCCGTGCCGGAAGGTGTGAAAAATATCGGCCTGTTGGAAACTTCCGGGCCTCTGGCTCCCGCCGAAATTGACCCGGCGCAACTCGCCGCCGATTATGTGAAACATCTGATGCAGCATCCGCTCGACACGGAGGTTCGCGAAAAGCTGGCGATCATTTACGCCGACCACTACCAGCGGCTGGACCTGGCCGCGGGCGAATTGGAACAATTGATTGAACAGCCAAACCAGCCGTCCAAGCGCGTCGCGCACTGGCTGAATTTATTGGCGGATTTGCAGGTCCGCCATGGCGCGGATTACGACACCGTGCGCGGAACCCTGGAGAAAATTGTGGACCGATTTCCGGATCTGGCCGTCGCGGAAATGGCGCGGACGCGGCTGGGGCACTTGAAAACTGAGCTTAAAGGACATCAAGCAACGCCGGATGTGAAGCTCGGCGTTTATGAACAAAATCTCGGGCTGAAATACGGCTCGCCGCGCCGGTTGTAGCGCGATTCCCTTTTCCAAGGTCGTAACCGGACACCGCCACCAATGCACGAAGTCGTGTTCGCGCGGTGTCGAGGTGCGCCTCTTTTCCAACAACGGGGTCTTGCCAGCGTGACATTCGCACGCGAACGTTGTCTAATTGGCGGTGAAGACACTCATGAACGAGCCGGCCGCAGGATGTGAATTCGTGGCAGAGGCGCCAGCCGATTTGGCGTCGGCGGAGTTTTCCAGTCTCTATGCCGAAAACAGCCGCGCGATTTATTACCTCGCCCTGCGTTTCCTCGGCGACCCGCAAAAGGCCGAGGACGCCACACATGATGTTTTCCTGAAGGCTTTCCGCAAGCTGGATCAATTCCGCGGCGAGGCGTCCCTGCGCACGTGGCTTTACCGCATCGCCATCAATCATTGCCAGAACCTCCGCCAGGCCTGGCATGATCGCCACATGTTCTCCAATGCGGACGACGCCGTGTGGGAGAACGCCGCGGCCGGAACCGATTCACCCCTGCGCGTCCTGGAAATCAAGGAACTGGGCCAGCGAATCCAGAAAACGCTTGATGGTTTGTCAGACGAATACCGGCTGCTGTTGCTGCTCGTGGCCGACGAGGAATTGAGTTACGAGCAGGTGGGCGCGCTGGTCGGGCAATCCCCCGACGCAGTGCGGGGGAAATTGCATCGCGCCCGCAAAACTTTTGCCGCTCTTTTTGTGAAAACCGCCTGAGGAGGCCCAACATGAAACAACAGACCAAACTTTCCGAGCAACAACAGCAGCAGCACGCCGCCGAGCAGCAGACGCAACAGCAATCCGCGCGCGAATTTGCGAATGCGGAAGAGATGCTGCGCTACGACGCCGCACATACACCGGTGCCGCCGGTCATCGCGCAGCGGCTCCAAAAATCCACCGGCGGGCCGACCGAACCCAAAACGTCATGGTGGAAACGATTGTTTGGAGGAACCCATCCATGAAAAACCTGTTCCGAAATTACTTCTCGTCGTTGCCGTGGGGCATGCGCCTTTTCATGCTGATCTTCGTGCTCAGTTTCCCCGTGGCCTGGGTTGGCCTTCGCACACAACTTTTTGACCTGTACGGCTGGCTCGCTTTAACGCCTGCGCTGGTCTGGAAAGGGCAGGTCTGGCGCGTGGTATCCTACGCCTTTCTGCCCATCGGCCCCCTGGATTGGCTCATCAGCCTGTTCTGGCTGGCGACGCTGGTTTCCGTGTTGGGAAGGAACTGGTCCGCACGCGGGTTCTGGGGTTACTGCCTGCTGGGCGCCCTGGCCGGCGGACTGTTCATTTCGCTGCTCAAGCCGGGAATGCCATGCGGTGTGGCAGGTGAGGGAGCAATGATTTTTGCCCTGCTGGCAGCGTGGGACTGGCTCTACCGCAATGAACGCCTGATCCTGCTCGGCATCGGGGAAATCTCTGTGCGCCAGGCGGCGATTTTGATCACCATTATCAATTCACTCATCCTGTTCTTCTGCTCGGGCTGGTTCCTGATGCTGGCCATGTGGTGTGGCGGCCTGGCCGGATGGCTCTGGCTCAGGATTCGCGCGAAACTTTTCTTGGGCAAAACCCCTCAACAAATACGGTCGGAACGCGTGGCGCGGCTGGAGTTATGATTAGGATTTTACAGGAGCGCCGGTCTCCGACCCGGCGAGTTGGAGTTCACGCTTCAGCGTGCCTTCCGAACAAGCTAAAGCTTGAACTCCAACCGGTTCACGCCGGGTCGGAGACCGGCGCTCCGCGTTCCGTTCTGGCCCGCGAACGGGCGCGGATCGCGCGCGCGATGCTGGCGGATTGCCACCTGTGCGAACATCATTGCGGAGTGAATCGCCTGGCGGGAGAACCGGGACTTTGCCATGCCGGTGCCGAGACCCGCATTTTCATGGCTCAAACCGAAGTGTCGGACGAGCTGGAATTAATCCCGACGTTCGCCATTGCGTTGAGCGGATGCGACCTGCGCTGCGATTTCTGCATCACGGGCGGGCCGAGTTGGAACCCGCGCGCCGGCGAACTGGTGGTGGCGGCGCCCCGCCGCCGGAAGGGGGACAGCGACGCCCCCGTCGCTGCACGCGGCGATGGCGCCGCATCCACCCTGCTGCGACGAGGCGTCGCAACCACCTTGCAAACCCGGCGCGTCTCCAGCTTGGAGTGGTTGGTTCGGCAGGCGAAACAGGCCCTGGCCAACGGCGCACGCACTGTGATGATCCTCGGCGGCGAGCCGACGATTCATCTTCCGACGGTTCTGGAGATTGTTGCCGCACTGCCGGACGACGCAAAGCTGGTTTGGAAAACCAACGCGCACGGGTCGGCGCAGGCGCGGGAATTGCTGGATGGAATGTTTGATGTCTGGCTGGCGGATTTCAAATTCGGCAATGACGCCTGTGCGCGGCGGCTGGCCAAAGTTCCCGATTACGTCCGCGTCGTGCGGGAAAACCTGCTTTGGGCCAATGAACACAGCGAATTGATCGTCCGTCATCTGCTGATGCCGGGGCATGTCGAATGTTGCTGGCAGCCGGCGGCTGAATGGCTGGCGGCGGCATTGCCCGGCGTCAAAGTGAATTTGCGCTCCGGCTTCTGGCCGGCGTGGCAGGCGGCGCGGCACCCTGAATTGCGCGGAACGGTTTCATCGCCGGAAAGCGCCCGGGCGGTTGACCTGGCGCGGCGCCTGGGTTTGAATTTGGTTCCATGAAAAAGCATCGCTGCAAAAAAGATTGTGCCTCACCCGGCAAAGACCAGGTGAGCGAACTCCTGATTTTGCCGGACGGCCAGATACTGGTCCACAACCTGACTCCGGCGTTTGCCGGGCTGTTGCGTGAATTGAATCCCGACGACGAGCAGATCTCGTCACGCTCGTCGCGCCGAAACGAAGTGAAGGCGGATGTCACCCGCCCGCCTTTGCTTTGCTCCGGCGCGGCAAGTCACCTGTCACCCCGCCTATGAACTTTCAAACTGAAATCGAAACCCTCATCCGCGCCCGTTATCCAATCCTCTACATCATCACGAACGAGGAAATGCGCGTGCAGAACCTGCTGGTGGAAATCGCCGCCAAACGGCAGAAAAAAGTGTTCGAGTGGACTTTCAGCAATGGCATTGTTCCGGCCGGCACTTCCATCCAGTCGCAGAAAAACCGCAACGCCTCCACTAAGGACCCGCTCGCGGCGCTGGACCAGGTCATCGAGCAGGTCGAGCCGGCGATTTATCTGTTCAAGGATTTTCATCCGTTCCTCACCAAAAACAATTTTGCGATCATCCGCAAGCTCAAGGACATCGCGCAGCATCTCAAAAACAGCTTCAAGACCATTGTGCTGATTTCGCCGGTAATGGAAATTCCGGCGGAGCTGGACAAGGAAATCACCGTCATCAATTTTCCGCAGCCGACGAAGGAGGATTTGGGCGCGATGCTCGATAAAATCGTCGCCGAAGTCAGCGACCGGAAACAGATTCAAATTGATCTCGACGACCAGGGCCGCGACCGGCTGCTGCAGGCGGCGCTCGGCCTGACGCTCGGCGAGGCGGAAAATGTTTTCGCCAAAATCATTGTCCAGGAGCAGCGATTGAGCGGCGATTACGTCAACGAAGTGTTCGCCGAGAAGCAGCAGATCATCCGCAAGAGCGGGTTGCTGGAGTATTACAAGACCGAGGATGACTTTGCCAGCGTCGGCGGCCTGACGGTGCTGAAGGACTGGCTGAACAAGCGTTCCGTGGCGTTCACGGACGAGGCGCGGGCGTTTGGCCTGCCCGCGCCGAAGGGCATTTTGCTGCTGGGCGTGCAGGGCTGCGGCAAAAGCCTGTGCGCCAAGGCGGTTTCGCGGTTGTGGCAACTGCCGCTGCTGCGCTTTGACATGGGCCGCATGTTCGGCAGCCTGGTGGGGTCGTCGGAAGAAAACGTCCGGCGCGCGATTGCCGTGGCGGAGTCCGTGGCTCCGGCGGTGCTGTGGGTGGACGAGATTGACAAGGCATTCGTCGGCTCGCAAAGCTCCGGCGCGACCGACGGCGGCACAACCGCGCGCGTGTTCGGCACGTTTCTCACCTGGCTCTCGGAAAAAAGCGCGCCGGTGTTCGTGGTGACGACGGCCAATGACGTTTCGCAGCTTCCGCCGGAACTGTTGCGCAAGGGACGGCTCGACGAAATCTTTTACGTGGACCTGCCGAACGAGGAGGAGCGCGAGGAAATTTTCCGGATTCATCTGGCCAAACGCGGGCGCGATCCCAAAAATTTCGATCTCAAAGCGATGGTTGAGACCAGCAAGGATTTGAGCGGCGCGGAAATCGAGGAAGCCATCATCAGCGCGCTCTATGATGCGTTTTACACGAAGCAGGAACTGGCCACCGGGCACGTTCTGGCCACGCTGGGCCAGACGGTGCCGCTGGCCAAGACGATGTCGGAAAAAATCAGCGCGCAGCGCAATTGGGCCGCCGGTCGCGCGCGGAATGCCAGCATCGCCCACCCCGTGAAAAACGAAGCGGAAGCGCGGCGAATGGAATTATGAGTTGGTGGAAAAACAAAATTTGAACCCATAAAGCAACGAGCCAAATGAATTCTATCTGGGACAATCTTTATGATCGATTCAAGGATCGCCGCTATGGGGTTCTTTTCCTGGCTTCCCTCGTTGCCCTCGTATTGTCGCCGGTTTTACTGCCGGTGATGGGGCTGTATTTTTTGGGGCGGGGCTGGTCGGCCTTTTGCCTGGCCCAGGAGAACCGGCGGAACCAATTGCGGCATTCACCCTTGTCACGTGACGAATTGCGCGCAGCCCGGTCAAAACTTCGGAATGGAATGAAACCGGTTAATCGTCCGGTACCACAAGCTCCGGACACTTTTTTGAAATATTAAGGTTATGAGTTGCGTTTGCATTTTAACCCCGGTGGTCATCGCCAGTTGGCCGGCGTTCAGCGCGGCCGTGGCGGCGGCGGCGACCTCCCTCGGCTACACCATTGTCGAGGAGGGCATCAAACAGTATCAAACCGGCAACGTCAACCAAACCGGCGAGCGCAAGGTTAATCTCGAAATCGAACAAAGCGAAATCGTCACCAACCAACTGGGCCGCGACCAGCACATCCAGGTCCAGCGCGGCGGCGTGACGGTGACCTTCTCCCGCGACGCGCGCGGGAAGGCCGCGATTTGCGTGACCGGGCCGGGCCATTCGGACGAGGAACTGCGCACCATCGGCGGGGAACTGAGCCAGCGCGTGGTGCAAAAATATGTCCACCGGCGGCTGATGGACGAAATTCACGCCCGCCAGTTTGTGATCGTGGAGGAGGAAGTGGATGAAAACAACGCCATCCGGCTCAAGGTCCGGCATTGGGATGGGTGAACGTGAAACGTGATGCGTGATGCGTGACGGATTCACGTTTCACGCATTACGCATCAACTCTCAAACAACAATTCAACATGCCCCAACGCGAATTTGAAATCACGATAGCGCCCGACGGCAGCGTGGAGGTGCTGGTCAAAGGCTACAAAGGCAAGAGCTGCCTGGAAGCGATGAAAATCTTCGAGCAGGTCGTCGGAGAAATGAAGTCGCAGCGGGAAACCAGCGAGTTTTACGAACCGGACGAACAGGTGCGATTCAACATCGAGCAACGACACTAACAAGGTTGGATTATTGGATTGTTGGATTGGTGAAGAGATGGACACACCCTGATGGCTAGAGCGGATGTAAACGAAACGGGCTCGGACTACTACCCGCCGCGGGCGCGGTGGTATAGCCGTCTCTTTTCTTTCGGCAGTGCTATCCGGCGACGGCTGGCATTGGATCGCATTCATCTGCCGCAGGAAATGGCTTTGATCGGGCTGGTTGCCGGTTTTCTGGTGCCCGGCCTCGCTGTTTATATCCGGGGGCCAAGACTTTGGGGAAAGGCCGTGCTGGCCAGTTGCGGGCTGCTGTTTCTTTCATTCATCATGTGGTTCGGCCATCCGGCCGGGAATTTCGCCCTTGGTCTGCTGCTTTCGATTCACATCTCCGGTTTTGTGTATTACTGCCGTCCGTTGCTGTTGGAGGCATCGTTCCGATCCCGGCTGCTGTTTACGCTGCTGACCATGATGGCGCTCGGCCTGCTCATTTACCTGCCGATACGGAACGTCATACTGCAACGCTGGCTGGTGCCGCTGCGCGTGCGAGGCAACGTGGTGATTGTGCAACGGCTGGGTGCGCCGCACGACATCAAACGCGGGGATTGGGTCATGTATTCGCAGAACGATGGCGAGACGGGCGATGCCCATCGCGGCGGCGCGGTCTGGGTTCGGGCCGGTTTTGGTTGTGGGCCGGTGCTGGCCGTGGCGGGAGATCGCGTGGAGTTTTCCGCGAACGCTTTCAGGGTGAATGGCGAGGCGCGGCCGCTTTTGCCGCACATGCCGAATTCAGGAACGCTCACCGTGCCGGAAAAGCATTGGTTTATCTGGCCTGATTTTGATATATACGAACACGGAAATATTGGCGAAGCAAACATTTCGGCCACCATGCTGCAAATGGCGACGGTATCCCAGACACAGTTCATCGGGAAACCCTTCAAACGGTGGCTCTGGCGGCGGCAAATTTCATCATGAGCCGGTTTGTCAATCTTGAGTTTGGAGACGAGTCCGAAGACCAGTCGCAGCCAAAGGAAAAAGCGCTGGTCAAGGATGAGGCGTATTATTTCAACGAGGCGCGAGCGGCGTTTGAAACTGGAAATTATGAACAGGCCCTGCGGTTTTACTCAAAAGTCCTGGAGTACAATCCGCAAAATGCCGCCGCGTGGACCGGTCAGGTGCGGATGCTGATTGAGCTGGGTGAATTTCGCGAGGCAAAGCTTTGGGCCGACAAGGCGTTGGAACGGTTTCCCAACGAGCCGGAACTGCTCGCCGCCAAAGCCGTCGCGCTGGGCCGCAGCGGCGACCTGCAAGGGGCGCTCGCGTTCTCGGATGCCTCCATCGAGGAACGCGGCGACACGCCCTATGTCTGGCTGGCGCGCGGCGACGTGATGCTTGCGCGCGAAGAGCAGCGGGCGGATTATTGTTTTGAGAAAGCGCTGTTGCTCGCGCCCCGGGACTGGTTCGTCACCTGGCTGGCGGCCCGGATCCGGATTTACTACGAACAATTCGTGCTTGCGCTGAAATTGTTGCAACAAGCCATCGAATGGAACGCCGGCCATTTTATTTTATGGCTCGAACTGGGCCAATGCCAGCAGGCAGTCGGTTTGCTCGGCCCGGCCAAAAATTCGTTCTTGCAGGCGCAACAATTGAACCCGCATTCCAGCGAAGCCGATCTGGCACTGGTCCGGCTTTCCCAAAACGGGCTTTGGGCGCGCTTGCGCGGCTGGTGCCGGCAACTTTTCAACCGATGAGCACAAAAAACCTGAATCAACTTTTGTCCGCCGCCAATGAATTCGATGCTTCCGATCTGCATCTGGTGGCCGGGGTGCCGCCCGCGTTTCGCGTGAACGGCGAAATCATCATTGCCGATGAGGACGCGCTGACCGAGGACGAAATCACCGTCATGGCGGACAGTCTGCTGAATGAACAGCAGCGGAAAAAATTCGGCGAGGAATGGGAGCTTTGCATTTCCCTGCTGCACAGCGTGGCGGGGCGCGTGCGCGCCACGTTTTACCGGCGCAACGGACACCCGGAAATGAGCTTGCGCTTTTGCGGCGACAAGGTGGCTGCGCGCGAGGAACTCGGCCTGCCGGAGAAAATTGATGATTTGTCGCGCAAACCGAACGGATTGGTCGTGATCACCGGCCCGACGGGGGCGGGCAAAACCACGACGCTCAATTACATGGTCAACCTGATCAACAACGAGCGGCGTTGCAAGATCGTCACGATTGAAGACCCCATTGAGTTCGTCCACGAAAACAAACGCGCCATTGTGGTGCAACAGGAGGTGCTGACCGACGTGCATTCGTTCAATCGGGCGCTCATCCACGTGTTGCGCCAGGACCCGGACGTGATTGTCGTGGGCGAGATGCGCGATCCCGAGGCCATTGCCACGGCCCTGACCGCGGCGGAAACGGGACACCTGGTGCTGGCCACCATGCATTCGCCGAGTGTTACGCATGCGATCGAACGTATCGTCGGCGTTTTCGAGGGAAGCGTCCAGCGGCAGGTCATCATGCAGTTGTCCAACGCGCTACAGGGAATCATTTCCCAGGACTTGCTGCCGGCGGCGGACCGCACCCGCCGCGTTCTGGCGTATGAACTGGTCGTTGCGAATGGGGCCGTGCGAAATTTGATCCGTGAAAACCAGCTTCACCAACTGGAAAACATGATCCAAACCGGACGCAAGGAAGGAATGGTGCTCATGGATAATTGTCTGTACGACTTGTATTGCAAGTGTGCCATCACCTACGACACCGCCATCAGCCGGGCGCACCACCCGGACAGCATCATCCGGGAAAAGTCCCGGGCCGTTTGAGTTTTACCGATTCGCCACGACGCGGCACACCGAACCGGGGAGAAAATTGTGGAATGGTTTACTGATTTACCCGTCGCGGAAATGGCGCGAACGCGGCTGGGGCGCTTGAACTTGAGCTTAAAGGACAAAAAGAAACGCCGGGCGTGAAACCCGGCGTTTATGAACAAAACTTCGGTTTGAAATTGGGCTCACCGCACCAGTTGCAGCGCAATCTCCTTTTCCACCTGGTGCGCCAGTTCAATGTCGCTGTTGCCCCATTTCGTACGGGCCTGCACGACGACCGCGGTGGTACCGGGATCCACCGCTTCGACGCGCAACCAGACGTTGCACTCGTTCACTTTGCCCTGCAACGAGCGCACGACATTGGTGGTGTCGTGCGGAATGAATTCCGTGATGACCGCTCCATCGTTTTGGACGACATGCACCGCCGCCTGATAAACCTGATCCATGCTGCGCGGATAACGTCCCTCGACTTGGTCCTGCACCAACGGCATCCCGGCTTTTTTTGTGTCGGTCACGGTGGAGAAACAACCCGTGGCAATGATGGCCAGTCCGGTACACGCCGCAAAAATTTTTGTCTTCATATTGGTTATAATCCAATCGAAAAAGCCGCCCGCGTCAAGCACGATTGCATTTTTGCGCGGCTCGACAAGCACGGCAAAAAATGCGAGTTTGGGAACGTGTCAGCAAACAAGCTGGAACAACTTCGCGCCGCGTTGCGCGCCCATGGCTCCTGCCTCGTGGCGTATTCCGGCGGCGTGGACTCGGTTTTCCTCGCGCGCGTGGCGCATGAAGTCCTGGGCAGCCGCGCGCTGGCGGTGATTGCCGATTCCCCGAGCCTGCCACGGCGCGAATTGCAGGAGGCGCTCGAAATCGCGGAAAAATTTCGTTTTCCGGTGCGCGTCGTGCGGACGGCGGAATTTGAAAACCCCGATTACCTCTCGAACCCGGTCAACCGCTGCTATTTCTGCAAGCACGAACTGTTCGGGCAACTGGCACCGATTGCGCGCGCGGAAAAATTCGCGGTGATTGCCTACGGCGAAAACGCCAGCGACAACGGCGATTTCCGTCCGGGCGCGCAAGCGGCGGCGGAATTTCAGGTGCGCGCGCCGCTCAAGGAAGTTGGTTTGACGAAATCAGAAATCCGCGAGTTGTCGGCCCAACTCGGTTTGCCGACGGCGGACAAACCGCAAATGGCCTGCCTCAGCTCGCGCATCCCCTACGGCGAGTCGGTGACGCCGGAAAAGCTGCGGATGATTGAAGCGGCGGAAAATGTGCTGCGCGATCTGGGATTTCATGACGTGCGGGTGAGGCACCATGAGTTGCGCAGGGCCAATAACCCATCACCGACAGCCAAGGCGTTGCCCGCAACCCTCAACCCTCAACCCTCAACCAGTCATTTGGCCCGCATTGAGCTTGGGCTGACGGAAATCCCACGGTTTTTAGAGGACGGCGTCACGACAAAAGCGGCCAAAGCGTTGAAAAAAATTGGCTACGCGCACGTGACGCTGGATTTGCAGGGCTACCGGCGGGGGAGTTTGAATGAGAAACTGGATTCACGGATCACGGATCACGAAAGGCAAAACGTGAAACGTGAGGCCTGAAGCGTGAAACTTTCAGGCGGAACCGGTTTTTAACAACTAGCTTATGCCGCAATTTTCCTACAGGGCGCGCCGCCGCAGTGGCGAATTGGTGGAGGGCGTTTTGGACGTGGCCGACCGCCCGGCGGCGGTCGCGCAAATCGAACGCCTCGGACTTTTCCCCGTCGCGGTGGACACGGCCAAGGCCGGCGCGGCGAACGGCACTCAACGCCTGGGAAAAGGTGTGGATTTGCTGGCGTTTTTGCCGCCGACGCTGCGCGCGCAGCTTCGACAAAAACGCAAACCGAAGTTGCAGGAACTGGCCACGTTCACGCAACAACTGGCGAACCTGATCCAATCCGGCATGCCGCTGACGTTGGCGTTGAACAGCATGACGCATCTGGAGTCGAAGGGCATTTCCGCCGACGTAAGCCGCGAATTGAAGCAGGAAGTGACGGAGGGCAAGGGTCTGTCCGATGCGATGGCGAAACAGCCGCGGGTGTTTTCCGACCTGTATGTCAACATGGTGCGCGCGGGCGAGCAGAGCGGTTCGCTGGTGGAGGTGTTGCGACGCCTGGCGAATCACTTCCAGCAATTTGCCGAGGTGCAGTCGAAATTCACCTCGGCGCTGATTTATCCGGCGATGGTGTGTTGCGTCGGCGCGGGCATCGTCGCGTTTTTCATGTTCTTCATGATGCCGCGGTTCATGGTGATTTTCAGCGGGTTCGGCGTCGAACTGCCATTGCCGACGCGCCTGCTGATGGGGTTCAGCAATTTTCTCAGCCATTTTTGGTGGCTGCTCGGCCTGCTCGTCATCGTGGCCATCATTTTATTCAAACGCTTTCAAGCGAGTGCGGAAGGCGCGCGGACGCTGGATGAATGGAAATTGAACGCGCCGGTGTTCGGCAAGGTGATGAGATTAAATCTGTTCGGCCAATTCGCGCGGACGCTGGGGACGCTGCTCCAAAACGGCGTGCCAGTGCTCACCGCATTGAAAATCACCGAGCAGGTCATCGCCAACCGCATCGTCAAGGAAGCCATTGCCAAAACGCGCGACGCGGTGACGGACGGCAAGACGCTCGCGCAACCGCTGCAGCAAAGCAAAGTTTTTCCCCAATTGATGGTGGACCTGGTGCGCATCGGCGAGGAGACGGGCGACGTGCCCGGAGCGCTGAACAATCTCGCCGGCACATACGAAAATGAACTGCAAATCGCCCTGCGCGTGATGACGAATCTCATCGAGCCAATCCTGATCATCGTAATGGCGCTCATCGTGGGCTTCCTGCTGATCAGCATTTTGCTGCCGCTGTTCCGGCTGATTTCACAAATTCACTCTTGAGCCTTGCGATGAAAACGGCGGTCGCCAGAAAAAAAAACCCGCGGCGCGCGTTCACGTTGATTGAAATCATGATCGTCGTGGCCATCATCGGCCTCATTGCGGCGATGGGTGTGCCCGCCATTCTCCAGACCTTCCGCAAGGAGGGGATGCGCAAGGCGGTGAACGACGTCATGGACGTGTGCAGCAACGCGCGGGCGCGGGCCATTCTTCACGGACAAACCACCGAAGTTGTTTTTTATCCGGCTGAAAAGCGGCTGGAAATAGCCGACGCGCCGGCGGAAGAATCACAGACGCCGCTGCCGGGAGCGCCCAGGAACAATTCCGGAACAACGCCATCAACGCCGTCGAACATAAAAGGGCCGGTGATGCTGCCGGACAACGTGGACATTGCGATGCTCGACATCAACCTGCTCGATTTTGGCGCGTCCGACGTGGCACAAGTGCGCTTTTTCCCGAATGGCACGTGCGACGAACTGACGCTGGTGCTGCACTCCAGCGATGAATGGGAAAAAATCACACTGGAATTTTCCACCGCCCTGGCATCGGTCGGCCCGGTGACAAGATGAAAACGGAATGGAAAACCGGCAGGCGGCGCGGGCGCGAACAACGGGCGTTTTCGTTGCTGGAGGTGATGATCGCCATCGGCATTTTTTTCATGGCCGCCTTCGCGATTTTGGGGCTGGTGTCCAGTTCGCTCGAATACGCACGCCGGTTGCAGCGTCCGATGGTGGACGCGGCCGCGGTGGCATCCTGGTATTCCGGGACCAATAAGATCGTCGAAGGCACGATCTCGGGCGATCTGAGTGAGTTTCTCGGCAAGGCTTATCAGGGCTACACGTATTCGGCCAGCTCCGTGGAGGTGCAATCGAACATGCTCTACCAGGTGGATTTCTTTGTGTATAGCCCGGATGCGGGAAAACCGGTCATCTCAAAAATAAGCGCCCTGTTTTATAACCGCCATTCTCCAGGCAGCCTGGATGGAGCAGCCGCCAGATGAATTTCAAAAACCCATCCCGTTGCCGCGCTTTCACGTTGATTGAAATCATGATGGCCATCGCGATTTTCAGCATGATGGTGGCGGCGATTTACTCGACCTGGATACTCATTTTGCGCGCATCGAGGACCGGACTGGAGACCGCCGCACAAGCCCAGCGCGAGCGCATCGCCGTGCGGACGATTGAAGACTCGCTTACGTGCATCCAATCATTTCGAGCCTCCATGCAATATTACTATTTCTTTGTTCAAAACGGCGACCAGCCCACGCTGAGCTTCACGGCGCGGGTGCCGGATGTTTTTCCGCGCAACGGCCGGTTTGGCAATTTTAATTTGCGGCGCCTCACTTTCACGGTCGAACCCGGACCGGATGCGATCGGCTCGGAAAAGGACCTGGTCCTGCGGCAAAATCCGATTCTCATGGACGTGGACGGGGACGAACAACATTACCCGCTCGTGCTGGCACGCAACGTGAAGGATTTCGTCGTTGAGTGCTGGGACACGAACAAGATGCAATGGGACGATGAATGGGTTGACACCAACTCCATTCCACCGATGGTGCGGGTCAGCCTCCTGCTCGGCGACAACGCCGATTCCGGCAGCGCGGCAACCATGGCCATCACGCACCTCATTGCTTTGCCGTCCATCACGATGCCGACCGTCGTGCAAATGCCGACAGGTGGTGGCGGCGGACCACCCGGCGGACTGCGCGGCGGACTACCCGGCGGACTGCGCGGCGGGCCACCCGGCAGTCCACCAGGAAGGCGCCCATGAAAGTCCGCACCCACCACAACTCCGGCGGCATTGCGCTCATCATGGTGATGTGCGCCATTTTCGTGCTGTCGGCTTTGGCGGCAGGGTTCGTGCTTTCCATGAAAGTCGAGACCCGGCTTGCACAAAACGCGAATTCCGAACAGCAGTTGCTTTGGCTGGGGCGTTCGGGCGTGGAACTGGCACGTTATGTCCTAATGCAACATCCGCCGGGTGAACCTTTCGATTCGCTGAACCAAAAATGGGCCGGTGGATCAGGCAGCCTGGCCGAATCCAACAGCGCGTTGTCGTCCCTCTCGCTCGTCAATTATCCGGTCGGCGACGGGACGGTTTCGATCAAAATCATTGACCTCGAACGCAAGGTGAACATCAACACCGCCGTCTATTCCGCCATCAATCCCAACCCGATTCAACAGGCGCTCACACTCATGGGCGTGGATGCCAATCAAATATCCGTCGTCTCCGATTCGATTAAGGACTGGATTCGGACTGACGGTCCGCAACCGGCTGGAGCGAAGAGCGATTATTATCAGGGTCTGGCCGTGCCTTACTATGCCAAGGAGGCACCGATTGACGACATGTCCGAACTTCTGCTCGTCAAAGGAATCTTGGATCATCCCGAAATCTACTGGGGCAGCGCCGCGACGACCCACACGCCCTCGGTCTTTCAACATAAACTCGGTCTGGGCACCGCGCCCGGTCAAACGCCCGATTATCCGTTCGGGCTGGTGGAGATTTTTACGCCGTTTTCTTCCGGGAAAATCAACATCAACACCGCCAATGCGAACGTCCTGCAAATGATTCCCGGCGTGGATGCCGCCATGGCCGACGCCATTATCAAACAACGCGCCGGTCCCGATGGCGTGGATGGCACGGAGGATGACATTCCCTTCAGCAGCCCCGGACAATTGGGGGGCTTTGGAATCCAGGATACGTCGGCTTGCGACACACACAGTTACACATATGAAGTTCACGCTACCGCGCAAATCAGCGAATTCAAACGCGAATACGTCGCCATCCTCGCCCGCACTTCAGGAATGGACATTCAAGTCTTGAGCTTTTACTGGAAGTGATTTTTGCAGCGGCGGTCCATGGCCGTCGCCAGGCCGGCCGTCGTCCACCGAGCCGCCATAAATCAGTGTTGAATTTACAGAGCCGCCCGTTATTGTTTCGCCATGCGCCGGCTTTTGGTGATTTTGCTTTTGCTCGGTTCGCTTTCGGCAACGTTCGCGTCTGACGCCGTCAGCGGCCGGGTCGTCAAAGTCCTGCCGCTGCTCCTCGACCTCAAGGGCCGCGACGCGGTTTCGCCGAGTCTTTACGATCGCGACGCCTACCAGGTTTATCTGCGCCAGCACACCAACGAAATTTCCGCCATTCGCTTCGACGTTTTATGGAAGGCGTCGAACGCCAAAGGCGCAAAATTAAAATTGCGCGTTGAACTCCGGGGTGTTGGCGCCGGCGGTTTGCCGCGCCAAACCACGCTGGAACAATCCGTCACGCCCGGATTTTTCCGCCGCTGGACTTCGCTGACTTTGGGGGGCGCGGACTATAAAAATTCCGGCGAACTCGTCGCGTGGCGCACCACGCTGTGGTCGGATGACCAGTTGCTCAGCGAGCAAAAATCATTTTTATGGTGAATGCCGCGCAACCGGATGGAATCAACTGAGGCTACGCGGCGGCCTTTTCATCCGGCGCTTTTTTCTCCTGCGTGCGCAAGGCCTGTTCGTAACAGTGCAACGCTTCGTCATAACGCGACAAGCGGTTGAACAGACCCCCTTTGTGAAGATAGGCGATGGTCATTCCACCGTCCGCTTCAATCGCGTGGTCATAGCAGGCAATGGCCTCGTCGAGCTGGCCCAGCTTTTCGAGCGCGCCTCCCTTTTTGACCAGCGCATCGGCGTGTTTCGGATGCAGCCCCAGCGCCTCATCAAAACATTCCAGCGCCTTCTGCGGCTCGTTGGCGACCAGCAGCGACTGGCCTTCGGCGAGCAGGTTGGCGACGCACTCATCGCGGTCGTCCGAAATTTTTGACACGCCATTCGGTTCATGCACGGCGGATGAGGTGGTCTCATTCAGCGGGGCGAGCGTGGCCTGTTTCAACTCCAGGATGCGCTTCTCCAGTTGATCCACCATGTCGAACAGCCGTGCGTTCGATTGCTCCACGCTGGCGCTGGTCACCAGCGAAGGGGAAATGCGGCCGTTGCCCACGGCAAACTCCGGCGGGCGCAGCGAGGACAATTCAACGAGTCGCGCGACGGTGCGCCACTGCAAATAAGCCATCAACAACACGACCAGCAGGCCAATCGTCCCAAAAGCGCCCGCCAGAATCAGCATGAATTGCTGCATTTTCTGCATCGTCTCAACCTCGCTCACGCGCTGGGTGGCGATGACCTGTTGTAACACTTCGATGCGCGCGGCCATGTCGTCGGCGTTGCGCTTGGCGGCAGCCTCGGCTTGTTGACGGTTGCGCTCAATGGCCAGTTGTGTGTCGTGAAGCTGTTCCTGAATCTGGAGATAACCGTTTATCTGGGTTTGCACCGTGGCGCCCATCGCTTCTGACGAAGAAAGGGCATTCGTTTCGGCGGCAAAAACCCCCGCGCTGAGGGCGGAGCAGATAAAAATAATTAGAAAATTTCGGGGCCGGCTTGCATTCATAACATCTTGGGCGAGCCTGACCCGTCAACCGGTTTATGTCAAGCATGTGGCCGGCTGACTTGTTCGCAATTTATCACCAAGCTATCCACCGGGGCTGGGCTGCGGCTTCGCGCCAGCGGAATCCGACCGCACCCCGTCACTCTTCTTCAAATCGAATTCCAGCCGCGTGCGCGAGCCGGTCTGGACGTTGTCCATGATAACCGCCTCCACTTGCCAGTGGCCATTAACCTTCGTCAGACTCTTTACATTAAACTCTTTCAGCGGCTTGTCTGATCCATCGTAGGCCGTGGCTTCGATAATGTTTCCACTTTCCTCGTCAATCCAGGAAACCACGCGCCCATAGCCATTTGTGGCAGGATGAGGATTGGTGCTTTCCAGCACAACGCAGGCGCAGTTGTTGTGGAATTCCTTCTTCAAAATTTTCTGTTCTGGCCAGAAAAGAAACTCCAGGCCAAAATCGGCAATCCAAAAGTCCGATTCGGCGAACGGAATGGCGGTTTCGTTGCCGGTCAAATCGGCCGTTTCGTCCCGCCTGACCAGCCGGTAATGGTTTGGCTGGTCTGCGGAATGGCTTATGGTCAAAAGCCAGTGGTTGGTGCCGGTCGTTTCATAGCAGGCCTCCCACCCTGGTGAGTCTGCCTGAGCCGCCGTTATTTGGAAACGAACCGGGATTTCCAGCCGGCGTTTTTTTGCGTCGCGGATTTTGAAAACCCCGGTGTTTGTGATGTTTTCCAGCCTGGTATTGCGGAGTTGTTGCGCGAGCCGGCGGCCTTGAATCTCCGCGTCGGACAAGTCATTCGTCGTCGCTGCGCAGAGAATTGTTGCTGCAAACGCAAAAAGACAAATGAGTGCAAATGTCCGCCGCCAAACGAAGGTATTGCGCAAAAAAACAGGTGGGTTCCCCTCACCCTGCCCCTCTCCCCCGGGGAGAGGGAACAGTTTTGCATGACTTGGGAAAATTCCAACGATGCCGGTTTCGCCAACAGACTGAGGGCCATTCTCCCTCTCCTGGGGGAGAGGGTCGGGGTGAGGGCGAACCATCATCTTTCTTTTCAAAGCGGGGAGAATTTCATTTCGCCTCCAGCGCCAGCCGGAGAACGTCGGCAATGTGTTGGACGAAATGGACTTTGAGCCGGGCGCGAACCTCCGCCGGCACGTCGAGCCAGTCGGATTTGTTTTGGTCCGGCATAATGATTTCCTTGATGCCAAAACGCGACGCGGCCAGCACCTTTTCCTTGATGCCGCCCACGCGCAACACCCGTCCGCGCAGGCTGATCTCGCCGGTCATCGCCATCCGGAAGCGCACGCGTTTTTTTGTCAGCAGCGACGCCAGCGCCGCAACAATCGTCACGCCCGCGCTCGGCCCATCCTTCGGCGTCGCGCCGGCGGGCACGTGAATGTGAATGTCGAATTTGTTGTAATCGCTCAAATCCAGATCAAGCAATTTGGCCTGGCTGCGCAAATAACTCATCGCCGTCTGCGCGCTTTCCTTCATCACTTCGCCCAACGATCCGGTCAACAGCAGATTGCCCCGCCCGCGCATCCGCGTCGCTTCGATGAACAAAACGTCGCCGCCGAACGGCGTCCACGCCAGCCCGGTGGCGATGCCGTATTCGGTGATTTTCTCCGCCGTTTCGGCAATGAACGGCGCGTGGCCTAAAAAGTCCTTCAAGTTATCGGCGTCCAGCTTGACCGTTGCTGCCTTGCCGTTTTGGGAAATGATCTTGCGCGTGGCTTTGCGCGACAGCGCGGCGATTTCGCGTTCCAACTGGCGCACGCCGGCCTCGCGGGTGTATTCGCGAATGAGTTTGCGCAGCGCGGAGTCGGCAAACTTTACATCCCGCCGCGTGAGGCCGTGCTCCTCGATCTGGCGCGGGACGAGATAGCGTTTGGCAATTTGTAATTTCTCGGACTCGGTATAGCTGGGCAGTTCAATAACCTCGAGCCGGTCGCGCAACGCGGGATGAATCGGCTCCAGCCAGTTCGCCGTGGTGATGAAGAGCACCCGCGAAAGGTCGAAGGGCAGGTCGAGGTAATGGTCGGTAAACGTATGGTTCTGGGCCGGGTCGAGCACTTCCAGCAGCGCCGCCGCCGGATCGCCGCGAAAATCCGCGCCGACCTTGTCCAATTCATCCAGCAAAATGACCGGGTTGCGGCTTTCGATGCGGCGCAGCGTCTGGATGATCCGTCCCGGCATCGCGCCGACATACGTGCGCCGGTGACCGCGAATCTCCGCTTCATCGCGCATGCCGCCGAGTGAAATGCGCGCGAACTTGCGTCCAAGCGCGTCCGCCACGCTTTTGCCGAGGGAGGTTTTGCCGACGCCGGGCGGGCCGACCAGGCAAAGAATCGGTCCTTTGATTTGCTTGCGGCGTTTGATGACGGCGATGAATTCGAGCAGCCGATCCTTGACTTTCACCAGGCCGAAATGTTGCTCGTTCAAGATTTTTTCCGCCGCCTTCAAATCCAGCTTGTCCTCGGTGGCTTTTTCCCACGGCATGTTCAATATCCAGTCGAGATAATTTCGCCCGACGGCGTATTCGGCGGCGGCAGGCGGCGTCTGCTGCAGGCGTTCGAGTTCCTGCTCGGCGGCTTTGCGCGCCTCGTTGGGCATGGGCGTCTGCTCGATTTTTTCGCGCAGCGATTTGGTTTCGCCCGAACCGGATTCGCCTTCGCCGAGTTCGCGCTGAATGGCGTGCAATTGTTCGCGCAGAAAAAAATCGCGCTGCGTCTTGGCGATGGAAGACGCGACGTCGTTTTGAATTTTTGAGCTGAGCGTCAACACCTCCTGCTCGCGGTTGAGCAGGGGCAGAAGTTTTTGCAGCCGCTCGCGGACGGAGATGGTTTCGAGCAGCTTCTGCCGGTCTTCGAGGCTGAGATTCAGATTCGCGGCGATGAGGTCGGCGAAATGGCCGGGATGCTCGGTGTTCAGCGCGGAGATTTTGACCTGGTCCGAAAGCGCATTGGACAGCCGGGCGATTTCCTCGAATTGCTTGTGCGCGTTGCGCAACATGGCCTGCAACTCAATGGAATCCTCCGTTTCGTCCCGCAGTAATTCGTAACTCGCGCGCAAATACGGGGCCGGCAGCGCGTATTTGCTTATGTGGATGCGCCACAAACCCTCGACCAGCACGCGCGCGGTGCCGTCGGGATATTTCACCATTTTGGACAGGCGCGAAACGCAGCCGACCTCGTGCAAATCCTCCGGCATGGGTTCGGCGATTTCAGGTTTGCGCTGCAGCACTGCGGCAAACAAACGGTCGCCCGCGACAATGTCATCAATCAATTTCAGGCTTGGCCCGGTTTCGACGAGCAGCGGCACCACCGCGCCGGGAAAAATCACGATGTCCGACAGGCCGAGGATGGGCAGGTTTTCCGGCAATGAACGCGACGAGATGCGCGGTGGCTCCGATTTCTCGGCACCGCCCAGAATACTGACAAATTCTGTTTCCGGCGAAGTCATCGTCGTTTCTATAAACTATAATATTAGAGGCCGGCGCACGGGAAAAGATTCATGCGCGGCTAATTTCCTTCGGCAATTGGAACTTTCGTGCTTTTGGTATGCAATTGGTGTGCCACCGGCACGTCAATTCGCAGAAAACCGTTCACATAAATCGCCTTGGCCTGGCTGAGATCGTAATCCGCAGGCAGTTCAAGCACGCTTTCGAACGGTCCGTAGCTGATTTCCATGACCAGAAAATTGCATTTGTGCGCCCGGCAAACATCCGGGCGGCTGCCACTGATGCGCAGACGATGGCCCTCGACGGTGATTTCAAGATTTTCGCTTTTCATCCCGGCCAGTTCCACCTTGATGACCAGCCCGGTGTCGGTGGTGTAAACATCCGTGTTCGGAATCCAACGGCCGCTGGCCGCCCCCCCGCGCCCGCCCACCGCCGAACTGCGGGGAATAAAATGCATTGTAGAACTCACTTTGGTTACAGCCATGATTAAAGATAATATCCCATAAAGCCTGCCTTCGCAAGTATGCCGTATGCCGGGTTCACTTCATTTTAACCACCACTTCGGGCCGTTCGCCCTTGCGCGCGTGAAACACAATGGAGCTTTTCGTCTCGGATTGCGCACGCGCCGAACAACCACAATGCGTGTCGCGCTCAAAACTGAATTTGCGCCGGCGAAACTGTCCCCATGAAAACAATCCGGCGACCGAAGCCACAATCGCCAGCGAAACGGCCTGTTGCCAATTCATGGTGGCAACATACCCGCAATCTCGGTTCGCGCAACCGATTTTCAACGCATTCCCGATCTTAATCGTAATCCTGTTCTTAATCATAATCACCGAGCCTTCTGCAAAACTGGTGTAGCGGCTCCTCGGCAGAGAGCCGCATCTAAAATTTCCATGGAAAATGCGGCGGTCTGCCGACCGCCGCTACGACGGATTGGTTTTTTCAGCGTTGAACTTTCAGCGCGCCTCCTTACGCTCTGCGCCCATGACCGTTCCGTTCCGCCACCCGCACCGCGTTAGCTACGCCGACTGCACCCTCGGCAACCACGTTTATCACTCGCGCTACCTCGACTGGCTTGAAGCCGCGCGCGGCGAATTTATCCGCTCCCTCGGCGCCACGGTTTTGCAATGGCAGGAACGCGACGTGATTTTTCCCGTCATTGAAGCCCGCCTGAGGTACAAGTCTCCCGCCCGTTACGACGACCTGCTGGCGATTGAAGTCTGGCCGACGCTCATCGAGCGCGTGCGGTTGAATTTCGCCCACCGCATTTTGAATCAGGACGGTAAACTCATTCTCGAAGCCGAAACGTTCCACGCCTGCGCCGGCGTGAACGGAAAACCCAAACGCCTGCCGGAGGAACTGGCCGTGAAACTGGAGCCGTATTTGAACGGGATCATTGTGGCGGATTCAAAGAAAAGTCCATGAATGCGTTTATTCCGTACATAATAAACCATTGTGGCGATTTTTTAATTGCAATTTTCGGGTTGGCTGCTGGTCTTCTTTATTTCTTCCGTCCAGATTGGGTGGGAAATTATCGCGTGGACCGGGATCGGAAGAAATTCAGATGGCTGGGTTTCATCTTTATGGTGGCGGGGATTGGCCTTTTGATGGCTCTATTCATTGGATATTTAAATCCAAATTAAGGCCTGCCCATTTTTGGGCGTTGTCCCGCCGTTTCTGAGTTCGTGACCTCAAAGCAGGGAATCAATACGCTACAAGGCTGAGGGGCGGGCATGGTGGAGGGAGCCCGCAGGGCGACCGGAACCATGCCCGCCCCTGGCGGCTCAAAACA
>Ga0224553_1000218_pt1 | contig 27905 bp, 26 predicted proteins | sample 714S21014metaG_FD_179897 | JGI IMG/M metagenome (GOLD analysis project Ga0224553, IMG submission 179897) | Peat soil microbial communities from Stordalen Mire, Sweden - 717 S2 10-14 | ecosystem: Environmental > Terrestrial > Soil > Wetlands > Peat | place: Sweden: Norrbotten County, Stordalen... | reverse complement strand
TGTACGAACCGAATCTCTGGAAAACAAAAACCGGCGATCTGAACTTTCGGACCACCGGTCAAACTTTTTCTCCGCCCATCACTCGCACCGCGCCGGAGTTTTCACACAGCCTCGCGATTTGTTAGACCGCATATAACGGTCACTTTTTGTCCGTGTCTTCCATCCTCACCTGAACTACGTTCGCAGCGTGGCACTGAGTAGTGCCGCGTTCAACCCATCATGGCATCTAACCGCCGTTGGCGCGGTCCGTTCCGCTATCGCGAGCGTAAAGCCCCGTGGGGCCACGCACCTTTACGGGGTTCACGTCACGAGTCGGCGGTGGCTCAGCTTTTTCGTTAGGTAGCATCGCACACGTCACTACAATTATGAACATACACACTATGTCAGATAGCATGAAAATGGTTCTCGCTATTTCTTGTCTGGTGTTTCTGATTGTGTGGATTGCGGTTGTGGGTTGGCAGGTTGGTTATTTCAGACGCTTGAGCATGAATCTGACGATTAGGAAGTGGGGAGTCCACTTGTCAGCCCCAGATAAGCCGCAACCTACTAACACAGGATTTGAGAGACGTTCGTTGATAGAAAAATCTCGTCCCTTACTGGGTTTTGGCTTGCTGCTCGTATTTCTTTGGGTGGTGGCAGTAGTTACGTCCGTTGCGTTGGCAATCTTGTTTCATTCGCCATATATTGCCATCGCTGGAGCGATTATTGCGCTTATAGCTATTTCTATCGCTCAAAAGCGTTTTCATGTTCGATATTTGACCAAGCTGGTTCTCACGACACGCTGTCCGCAGTGTGGAAGTGTTCCATTGGATTTTGTGGCCAGAAGTCACGACGGACGTTATTTGTTGATATGCAAGCAATGTCATATCGAGTGGGACATAGGTTCCGCGAATCAGTAGGCCAAGCTGACCGCCTGCTGCCTAACACCGCGTGAGGCTGTGTGAAAACTCCGGCGCGGGGCGAGTGATGGGCGGAGAAAAAGTTTGACCGGCGGCCCGAAAGTTCGGATCGCCGGTTTTGGTTTTTCAGAGATTCGGTTCGTACGGTTAGCCGCCCGGAAGGATTACCTCGCCAACGAAAGAAAAAAAGGGCGAGCCGGGCACCAGCAAATCGCCCTTCATCGTGAACCCGCTGTTGAGCGTCGCGTTTTCGCCGAGCAGTTGCTGCAAGGAGCCTTGAATGGTTCCGCCGTTCAGGCTGGGCGCGTGGCGCACCGTGACGGCGAGGTGGGTGGGTTGAGCCGGTGCGGTCGCCGCGAATACCAGCAGCATGACGGTGCCAAAGATGGCACCCGAAAAATGTGAGCCTCTGGAGGTGAGACCAAATTTAACCCGTTCCATAGTTGCCCTTCCGAAAAACTGGTTCCCGATGTTTCGTGCGGCGAAGCCCCTGCCGCACTTCAAATATGGGTTCTAATAGCCGCGTGTTCCAGGGTCAGGGAATAGTTATTAACAATGGGCTGCAGTTTTGTGAAGACAAACGGATCCGTCTGAGCGGGCACAGGGCGTGAAAGTGTGCCATCACAATAATTGAAATGTGTTTTTGCGGCAACAGCGGGCTGGTTCCGGCTCCCGACGCGATTGCCACTCAGAATAATGAGGATTATTAGTTGCATTTCAATTGGGGGAGGCGTAAAACAAATATAAGACCTAAATGTCTTCAAAGTGAGCATATCGAATCCTCATTCCATTATGAAAACCAAACATCGCATTATTATCGCGGCTGGTGTCTGCGGCCTGCTTCTCACCGCGCCATCCGCTTTTTCGCAAGGCGCGTTGACGCCGCCGGGCGCGCCCGCGCCGACGATGCTGACGCTCAACCAAATCGAGCCGCGCACGCCGGTGGATGCCACGCATACGGGAAGCGGCGGCAGTGCTGAATTTCTCATCAGCCAGCCTGGTTCATATTATCTGACCACAAATATTGTTGGCGTAAGCGGCGAACACGGAATCAATATTTCCGCCAACAATGTCACGCTGGATTTGAACGGCTTTTCTTTGCTGGGCGTTTCAAGTGCTGGAGATGGAATTTATATTCACCTTGGCTACACCAACGTCACCGTGCATAACGGCATCATCAGCGGCTGGGGCAACGATGGCATTGATTGTTATGCAAATAATGCGCTCCTGGAAGACATTATCGTTTCCGCCAACAGTTATGATGGTGTGTATTTTGGGAGTGGTGGTGTAATTAGGGATTGTTTGGTGGAAAATAATGCCGCCAATGGCATTTATGTAGCAGGTTCCGGTTCTTTAATTTTTGGTAATAATTTTGCCGGAAACATAGTGGGCCCTAATAACTTTGCGAGCATTTCTGTTTACGGCTCCAACAATCGCATTGAAGCCAATCATGTGACGGGAACCAACACGGTGGGATACGGAATTTTCATTTACGGCGCTTATACCAAAAACATGGTCATCCGAAATTCCGTCGTAGGCAGCGGCGCGAACAATTATTTCTTCAATTCTTCACAGATCGTCGGCCCGCTCATTACCAACGCTGTGTCTGGAATCATCACCAATTCAAATCCGTGGGCGAATTTTTCGTTTTAATCTTCAACCGGAAATTTTATGAATATCCGAAACCCAATCCAATCCAGCCTCGCGCTGGCGTTTCTGCTCTCAATCCTCAACTCCATGCCGCGCCGAAACGCAGTGAAGGCGGGTCAACTGGCCGCGACGTGGCTTTTGGCTCTCCTACTCCTTGCAGCTATCAACGCGTCCCTCTCAACTTGTTTTGCCCAAGGCAGCCTCACGCCACCCGGCGCCCCTGTGCCGAGCATGAAGTCACTCGCCCAGATCGAGCCGCGCACGCCGATCAATACTTTATCAGGCGACAGTCAGGATCTCTACGTTATCAGCCAGCCCGGTTCGTATTACCTGACGACCAACATCACCGCGACCGGCTCCATTAATGCCATCAGCATCAACACCAATGGTGTGTCTCTTGATCTCAGCGGATTCACGATTTCTTCGACCGGTGCCAATGGCACAGCCATCCTGCTGGCCGGTAACCAGGTCACCGGCATCGGCAATGCCGACATCACCATTTCCAATGGTCACATCACGGGGAGTGTCACCAATAACGCCGGGACTTATAGCGGCCCCGGTTTTTACAATGGCATCAGTTACAACATCCCGGGGGGGACGCCCTACAATGTCCGCGTGTCGGGTGTTTCGGTTTCCGGCTGTCAGTATTTCGGCATTCTTCTGGGCACGGGTAATTCAACCGTCGCCGAGTCCTGCACAGTCAATACGGTCGGCAGCTATGGCATTCAAGCTTCCGGCGTTTTCCATTCCACGGCGGTTCAATGCGGAGCCGCGGCCATCAACGCGGACAATGCCACCGACTGCTACGGAAACTGCACTGGCTACAGTTACGGAATGATTGTCTCCTATGCCGCCGACAACTGCTTTGCCACCAGCTTGAGCGGCGCCGGTCTTCTCGTCGCCACTGCTCATAACTGCATGGCTATGGGCTCCGGGACGGGCGATGGATTGGATGCCGTGACCGCCTCCGATTGTTACGGCTACTGCAGTGGCACCGGCACAGGGTTGCACACACCATACGCCGCCAATAATTGCATCGGCTACAGCGGCGGCAGCGGCTTCGGGTTGTCGGCTTCTGTCGCCAATAATTGTATCGGCGATAGCGTCAGCGGCACGGGTCTTAGTGCCGGTACTGCCAATAATTGCAACGGGCAATGCGTCGGCACCGGCACCGGTCTTTCCGCCGCCAGTGCCAACAATTGTATTGGCGGAACCGGCGGCGGTGGCACCGGCCTTAGTGTCACCGGCGTCGCCATCGGCTGTTACTGTTTCAGCAGTTCCGGAGTAGCTATCACCGCTCACATCGCCAATTCGTGCACTGTCTCTAGTGGCACAACGAACATTACCTACAAATACAATATGCCGTGAGGAATTTATGATTTGCGATTTACGAATTGTTCCACGGCATCGCACATGAAAAGCGTAATCCTCATCGCTGCGACGGTTGTTTCTGCCTTCTGCCTTCCGCCTTCCGCCTTCTGCTTCGAGGGCCGTATCAACGCTGAGTTGACCCAGGGTAATCAAACCAGCACCTTGCTTTACACCGCAGGCACAAATTTCCTGCGTGTGGAAATGACGGCCACGAACTGGCCGAATCCAGTGGACATTTTGGATCGCAACTCCGGTGAATTGACCCTGCTCTTTCCCAACAACCGGAGCTTTGTGCGCCTCAAGCTCGCGGTGGAGAATTCATCCACCATGCCGCCCGGTTTTCCGCAAATGCCCGGCGGAGTTCCGCCCGGCGTTGGCCCGCCGTCGCCACCGGTCGGTTTGCCCGCGATGCCGAACCTGCCCACGCCACATGGCATCGGCCCCAAGAATCTTCCGGTAATGCCCGCGTCACCGTCAATGCCTGCCATGCCGAATCTGCCGCCGGGAGTTGACCCGCAGCCGGTCCCATTCGGCGCGCCGCCGAACGGTGCCGGCGGGACGCCCGCGCTCCCCATGCCGATGATGCCGCCGCCCATGATGCAGAAGCTGGAGCTTCAGGACACGGGACAGAGAACGAACCTGCTCGGCTTCGCCTGCGAACAATATGAAATCAAGCAGCGCGGCGAGACGATGGAAATCTGGGCGACGGATCAATTGTTTCCCTTCCAGCCGTATCTGCAAAACCAGCCGCACCGTTTCGGCCCGCGCATGATTGAGCAGCAATGGCCGGAACTGGTGAAGGCAAAGAAGCTGTTTCCGCTGCTGACAACCTTGAAGTTTGACAATGGCGCGGAACGATTCCGCTTCGAGGTCCAATCCGTCACGCCGCAAAAACTCACGGATGATGACGCCAAACTGTTCCAGGCGCCCACCAACTATTTTGAAATTCAACCGCTGCCATTTTGACCTATGAAAACCCAACGCTTGTTCATCGCCGGCCTTGCACTGGCCGCGCTCTCAACCCTCAACTTGAAATTCTCCACCGTCCACGCCGCCACCACCACCATTGACTCTGTCAACCGTTACGCCTACGGCGCGAACGTCGGCTGGATGAATTGGACCGGTGACACTGCCAACGGCGTGGTCATCGGCGAATATGTCTGCTCCGGCTACATTTATTCCGCCAACGTCGGCTGGATCAATCTCGGCAGCGGCTCGCCCGCCAATGGCATTCAATATCAAAACAATTCGGCCACCGATTTCGGCGTGAATCAGGATGGTCTGGGCAATTTGCGCGGTTACGCCTACGGCGCGAACACCGGCTGGATTAACTTCGAGACCACCGGCGCGCCCAGGATAAATATGATTACCGGCCAGATGAGCGGCTATGTCTGGAGTGCCAATTGCGGCTGGATCAGTTTGAGCAACGCCGTCGCGTATGTGAAGACGGATGTAATTCAGAAAGGCGCGCTCGCGCCTGACGGCCTGCCCATCGCCTGGTTGCTGACCTACTTCGGCACGACCAACGTCAACGCCAACGCCGATCCAACCGGCAAAGGCATGACCATCGCGCAGGACTACCTTGCGGGCACGGATCCGAACAACATCAACAGCGTTTTCCGCATCACCGCCGAGAGCTTTTCGTCCGGCGGAACCAGCGCCACGCTCACCTGGAACAGTGTGCCGACGCGTTACTACACCATTCAGAAAACGCCCGGCCTGAGTTCGCCGGATTGGGTGGACAGCGGCTTGGGCCTCGTTTCGCCATCCGCCGGTTCCACCACGACAGCCGGTTTTACCGAAACCACCGCGCCGATGCAATTCTATCGCGTCGAGGCGGTTCGCCCGCTCATTTCCGTGTTGCAAACGCCCGGGCTGCCCAATCTGACCATCACCTTCGTCGGGCCGAACAGCGTGGTGGTGTCTTGGCCAAACACGGGCAGTTATACGTTGCAGCAGAACAGCAACCTGACGACTCCGGTGGGCTGGACGACCAGCGGTTATTCCATGACCACCGCCAATGGCACGAACAGCATCACCATCACGCCGCCGACGGGTAATTTATTCTTCCGGCTGGCTAATCCCTGAAACACCTGGAGCAACGTTTCTAAATCCTAAAACCAGACGTACTCCGTCAGCCGGATACGGTGTAACCGTCTGATGGCGAATGAAAACAGCACAATCATCGGGCAAACGTCCGGTTCACCAAGCTGCACCAGGGAGTTTGAATTCAGTTCTTAAGATCAATAAACGGCAGATGTATAAACGCCGTTACCCCATGCCGGGGGAAATCGCTGATCAAATCCGAATTTTCTGGCTATCGGTCTGGTTTTGAAAAACAATAATTTCATGCACGTATAGGGAGTCGAAGACGAAAAGAAAGCCGCCACCTTAAGACGGAACCAAAAAAATGAATTCGTGCCGGACAAAATCATCACGGTCACCATCCGCCTGCCGCTGGCGCAGGAAAACAAACCTCCATTATGAGGACCTGCATTAATCCCACTTCGATTTTCCAACTTCGCCGCACATGGCAGATGCGCTCGCTACTCGTACTGGCATTTTTTTCCTTTTACCTGACTACCAGCATTGGCGCGCGGGCGGGCGACAGTATCGCCGAGGCGGGCGATCTTTTGCAATTCGTCCTGCCCGGGACCGCCGCCGGACTGACGCTCGGCTATTGGGATGGCAAAGGGGCATTGGAATTTGGCGAATCAGCCACTCTGACACTCGGGGTCACCTACGGTCTCAAGTACACCGTCAACGAAAAACGCCCCAATGGCGGAAGTCAGTCCTTTCCTTCGGCGCACACCTCGATTTCCTTCTGTTCCGCCGAGTTTATGCGCAAGCGTTACGGTTGGGAGTATGGCATCCCGGCATACGCCGCCGCCTCCTTTGTCGCTTACAGTCGCGTGGAGGCGGGAGAACATCACCCCCATGATGTGATCGCGGGCGCAGCCATTGGAATTGTCAGCAGCTACATCTTTACCAGACCATACAAAGGCTGGCACGTTCAGGTCGATGCCGATGGCAGGTATTTTGGAATCAGGCTCTGTCGTGACTGGTAGCAGACCGGTGGGATGATGAATGATCGAAATCAAACGGAAGGCGGCGTGCGACGCCGGCTGTTTATCTTGTAAAGGGGCCTGTTCTTGGTGGCGACTGGCAATGCCTTTCAAAGCATCCGGTTCAACAGCAGAAACCCCACGTAAATGATGCAGGCAACCAGCGCCGCCACCACCAGCGACAGACCCGCCCAGAAGGTGTAGAAGAAAAAACCGCGCCGGCCCATCGGCCGGCCGCAATGCGGACAGCGCTTCACCGGCGACCTGATCTGCCCGCGACAACTGGGACATTGGATGGTATCACTCGTTTTTTCCGGCGCTGCCGGGGAATTGCCATTGTTCATTCGCGACCAAACTAATGGAGCAAACCGCTTTTAGTCCAGAGCCAAGCGTGCGCAAACTTTTTAACCGCGGATGAACACGGCGTAAAGCCGCGTGGCGGAGCCACAACCAAACGGAAACGCCTCAACGCAGAGACGGACGGAAACGCAGACCGAAAAAGTCAAAAACGCTTTTAAGAAAAAAATGAAACCGTTCACTTAACGCTTGATTGATGAACCCTCATGGGAGGCGGATCGCTTCTCATCTCAAACTCGACTCCATCTTCCGCTCACGAAGATATGCAAGCAACTCGACGATACCACGCCGGAAACTGAACGTCCCCATCGCAATGCAAAGCACGACCAAGCCCCAATAGAGGTAAGGGTTAGTCTTGAGGGGTGCGAATGATGATAAAATCCGAAGAACGCTCGACGCCACAAAGATGACAATTGTGACGGTCGTGGCAAACAGCAACGCGGCCTTGACGAAAGGTTCCGATGTTGCCTGTCGAAGGCGCAAGCCCGTGAGAAGCAACCATACTAGAACCGGCAAACCCGTTGCCCGTTGAGCCAGACCCCTCAAATAGAAGGGGGCAAGGAAAAACCCCACGAAAGACGCGAGAGTCAAAAATCCCAACAACAGTGTCACGTGTGAAGATGACCGCCATTTCTCGTCACGTTTATAGGCGCTCGGCAGTATCAAAAGGAGTGCAATGAGTGATACAAATAACGGAACTGCGAAAACCACGTGTATAATACCAGCCCTTGTAAAATTCGGAAGGCGGCCATCCTGCGGAAATTGGTCAATGGGAAAGATAGCGCTCACACACACAGAGATAATCACCACGCCCAATAGAACGCACGATGCCGTGAGAAAACCGGAAGGACGGACGCCGAGCCGAAGTCCGGCCAGGAGCATGAGCAATGTCGCAGCCAGCACGTAGGCTGTAGCCGTTCCAAGGAAACCGAATGGCCCGACTAAATACTCACTCATGAAATTGCGTAAAGGGTTGCAATCAGGTCGCAAGAGATGCAGCGCCGCCATCAAAATAAGGACAAGTAGTGTCCCCGCGACTACACATGAACCACAGAAACGTGATGACATGTGCCTTTTCATTTGCTTTGACAACGCTGCCGTCCAGAACTCAGGCACGCCGGGCCAACGATGTCAACCGCGAAAGCGGAACTGAGACGGCCAACCGGCGTTGGCTGCAGTGAATTGGTCTCACGGTGAATTTGTAACTGACCGCAATTTGGCGAGGCGCAAATCATCCAACCGGCAAACGCCACTCTTGCATGTGCTCGTCGGACTTCGACCGGGAATGGTGCTCAATAGCGCGTTCGCACGAGCCATGTCACTACCGCTGGCTGGATAACTCTCTCGATAAACCTTCACCGGAACCAACCATCTGTCACGTGCTTGGCGCGTCTTATCGTCTAACCAAATCACAGAATCCCACGCCGCGAGTGTCTCCACCTGTATGTTCAAGGTGTTCTCCATCTCATTAATCGCACTATTGGTCTCACCGAGCCGAAGCTCGGCGAGCCACTCGGCCTCCTGCGCGGCATTAGCCGCCATGTCAACCTCTGGCTTGGAGTATGCCATCATGCCAAACACACGGCTCACCAACCGAGCGCTAATGTATGCGCCGATAATCAAGCCAACGGCTAAAGTTCCGATAAGCAAACCAATGAATGTCAATTTTTTCATAGTGCGTAGTGAGACCTAACGTCCAAGCTCAGCCACCGCCGCTGAGCCTGACTCCCAAATGCAATCCTGACAATCGAATTTCATAAAATCGTCCAACTGGCCGGCGTAGCGGCGGTTGGCTGCAGCGCCTTTTAGGCTGCTCTGCATTTCGTATTTAGAAATGCCATCATCTGTACAAACAATATGCCCCACAACAGTATGGCAATCCACAGAAGACCTCCAGCCAACACTATCATTGGTGCCTTTGCCGATTCCGCCTGCAAGACATGCAATGCGATGATACCTGAAGTGGCTATGCAGCCCAGCACCAAGATTAAACCGACTTGCACAAAACGACGCCAAGGTGTGACAGAATTTTCTAATGTATTCATGCTAAATTAGACAGAACAGCTCCAGAATCGTCACACGGCTTACAAGCAGCCAACGTCCAGAGCTCAGGTACGCGGGACCAATTAGCGTGAACCACGAAGCGGAACTGAGAGCGCCATCCCGCGTTGCCTGCAGCGATTTTAGGCCAACGGGTTGTCATAGCTATCTGTTCTCCAATTGGGATACCTCTTGTGAAGGCGCTTCACCAGTCGGCTTCGTATGCCCACTGACACTAATCAACGCCGCACCAACCATGCTTAGGATTACTCCTGCCCAGCGAACTGAAGAAACATGCTCGTGTAGAAAAATGATCCCAGCAAGAGTAGCAACCACAAAACCGAGGCCAGTAAGGGGCCACAGAAAGCTAATGTCAGCCTGAGTCATCAGAACCAGCAGGCAGGCAAAGAAAACAGCCTGGCAAAAGACGCCCAGTAGAATCTGGCCATTTGTGGCTGCGGTTTTCACCACGCTAAGCGCCTTGGAGACCGTGAGCGGTCTGACCTCGGCCACAGTCATCATGCCCTTCTCAGTCATCATGCCCTTCTTAAGGAACACAAGGCCCGTTGACTCAAACATGATCCCGATAACGAACAAAAGAATCCATTTAGTCATATCAAATTGTGGTTATTGTCAGTTGGCCCAACAGTGATTATACGACGGCGAATGCACGACCTCGTGCATGATTGGTTTTTGCAAACCTGCCGTTACCATGCGCTTATGAAATCAGACTTGCGATTTACTTGGCAAGGAAAAGTTTTTTTGTGACAACACAACAGCAAGCATTGTGCCCCCCTTTTTCCAATCCGTGTGAATCCGTGTTTATCCATGTCCGTCAGTGGTAAAAAATCTTCTCATTGACCCTCAACCGTTCCAAACCGGCAACGCGCCGGGCCGGAGGCCGGCGTTCCGATGGGTTTGCCAGGTTGCACCCGGCATCACCGAACGCTTGCCACGGGCCATTCTTCATTCGTAAAGTTGGCAAACGATGGATTGGCTCAATCTAATCAACCGCTACTGGCCGCACCTGGCCGCGGGCTTTGATTTTCTGGCCGCGCTGCTGGCTTCAGCCCATGCCTTGCTGCACAAACGTGATACCCGCGCCGCAACGCTTTGGATCGGGGTCATCTGGCTGATGCCGGGATTTGGACCGATACTTTACCTCGTGTTTGGCGTCAATCGCATCCGCCGCCGCGCCATTTCATTGCACCTGAACAAGACTGCGCCCCAGGCCATCCCCGCAAACCTCGGCGAGCCGCAGCATGCCGGCGTGGAACATTTGAAAATGCTCGCGCACGTGGTGAACCGCATCTCCGCGTTCCCGCTCACCGCCGGCAACCACGTTCAGCCGCTCGTCAACGGCGATGAGGCGTTTCCCGCCATGCTCGCCGCCATCGAATCGGCCAAAAAATCCGTCTCGCTCTCCTCCTACATCTTCGACAACGACCCGACCGGAGAACAATTCGCCGCCGCGCTGGGCCGCGCCGTCGCGCGCGGGGTGGCCGTGCGCGTCCTGATTGATTCCGCCGGCGCACGCTATTCGTGGCCGTCCGTCATCCACGGATTGAAACGCGCCAATGTGACCGTCGCGCGTTTTTTGCCGTCGGTCGCCCCCTGGCGGGTGATGACGTTGAATCTGCGCAACCATCGCAAGCTGCTGGCCGTGGACGGACAAATCGCCTTCACCGGCGGCATGAACATCCGGCACGGCAACGTGCTCACCGGCCGGTCGCGCCATCCCGTGCAGGACCTGCAGTTCCGCGTTGAAGGCCCGGTGGTGGCACAATTGCAGGCGGCGTTTGTCAACGACTGGGCGTTCACCACCGGCGAGGTGCTCCAAGGCGAGGCCTGGTTCCCCGAACCCAAACCCACCGGACGGGGCGTCATCGCGCGGGTCATCACCGACGGGCCGGACGCCGATTTTGAAAAACTGCGGCTGACGCTGCTCGCCGCGCTCGCGGAGGCGCAGACCTCCGTGCAGATTCTCACGCCGTATTTTCTGCCGGACCCGGCGCTCATTTCGGCGCTGAACCTCGCGGCGCTGCGCAGCGTGCGGGTGGACATCATTTTGCCGGCCAAAAACAATCTGCCGTTCGTGCATTGGGCATCGCGCGCGATGTGGTGGCAGGTGCTGAAACGCGACTGCCATATCTGGCTCACGCCGCCGCCGTTTGATCACTCCAAACTGATGCTTGTGGATGGACACTGGGTTTTGCTCGGCTCGGCCAACTGGGACGCGCGCAGTTTGCGGCTGAATTTTGAGTTGAACGTCGAATGTTACGGACGCGAGTTCGCGCACGAGATGGCGGCGGTCGTCGGGAAAAAGCTCCGTGGCGCGCGCGAGGTGACCCTGGCGGAAGTGGATGGACGGGCGCTTCCGGCAAAATTACGCGACGCCGCCGCGCGATTATTTTCACCGTTTTTATGAAAATCCGCGTCGCAACAGAAGGTAGGGACGGCTCGCCGAGCCGTCCGCGGACGCCCCGGCGGGGCGTCCCTGCCAAACCAACCCAACCCTGATTTATGAAAACCTTCGACAGTCTTACCGAACAGGAAATCCTGGCGCTGGCTGACTTCGCACGGAAAGTGGACACTTGCCGTTGATAAAATGATTCAATTCTTCCTGACCCGGGGCCACAATTACACGCTGAAGGAGGCAAAAAAATCATCATTGGCGCCGTCCATTGGATTGATGAATTACGACCGCCTGTTTCGTTCCCGCTGGATCAAACACGCCACTTACGTTTTCGCCGACCTGGACCGGCTGGGTTACTGGGACCTTGAACTGGCCGCTGATCTGTATCTGCAAATAAAAAATGCGGGTCTTTTGGTTTTAAACAATCCCGCGTGCTTCAAAAACCGCCACTCCTTGCTGCGGGCATTGCATACCGCCGGCTTGAATGATTTTGACGCCTATCGCGTTCACGAAATCAACTCCATCAAACGTTTTCCGGTTTTCCTGAGAAAAATCCAAGGACATCGCGCGCCTTTGAGTGATTTGCTCGAAACGCATGAGGCAACGAAAAGGGCAATTGACGCGGCAATCTCCGCCGGCACACCGGAAGAAAATCTCGTTGTAATCGAACTGGTCGCCGAACCGGTCCGCCCCGGATTATATCGCAAGCTCTCCGCTCTTAGAATCGGCAATGTCATCGTCCCGCGCCCCCCATTGCATGACACCGTGTGGCTGGTCAAGTATGGCCGGACACTCGACTTGACCGAAGACTTCCATCGGGAAGAACACGATATGCTGGAACAGAATGCGTTTGACGGACATCTCCGGAAAGTTTTTGATGTCGCTGGCGTCGAATACGGCCGGGCGGACTTCGGTTTTTTTCAAGGCCGCATCCAGGTATTTGAAATCAACACCAATCCTTGCATTGACCAGGCCGAGCCCGATCCCTCGGCCATTCGAACTGCCAGCATGAAGCTGGCTTGGGGAAAATATATGCAGGCGTTGCGGGCAATTGACAGCCGTGGCGGATGGCCGGTCCGCCTGGCCGACGGCCGGCTACAGCGCCGGCGTCCGTGGAAAAATCTTTTGGCGCACACGCGGAAGGTTCACTGAATATCCACCAGCCGTCCTGAACGCAAAACCGCGCCATGAAACTTTCATTGATCATCGCCACCCATAACCAGCGTGATGCGCTGGAAAAGGCGCTGGCCGGGGTTTCACTGCAAAAGGTTCGACCGGATGAAATTTACGTGGGCCGCGGCCTGGGCGCGGATTCCGATCGCGGCAGCCGGTTTTACAACCCCGGACGTCAACGTAAATTCGTCTATGGCCGCGCTTTTGTGTATCATCTTGACCATCCGATCATGCCGCGACCGCACTTTGCCGAAAACAAAAAGCGTTTCCTGGAAGTCGTTCGTCCCGGCAAAATTGCGCGACGCCGCCGCGCGATTGTTTTCGCCGTTTTTATGAAAATCCACGTCGCAACAGAAGGTAGGGACGGCTCGCCGAGCCGTCCGCGGACGCCCCGGCGGGGCGTCCCTACCAAACCAACCCAACCCTGATTTATGAAAACCTTCGACAGTCTTACCGAACAGGAAATCCTCGCGCTGGCCATCTCGCTCGAGGAGGAGGATGCGCGCGTTTATGAAGATTTCGCCGCCGGCCTGCAGGAAAATTATCCCGAACAGGCCGAGAAATTTCGCATCATGCGCCGCGAAGAGGACGTCCATCGCCACCGCCTGCTCGAACATTACAAGGCCCGCTTCGGCGACCATGTGCCGCTCATCCGGCGGCAGGACGTGCGCGGTTTTGTGGATCGTCGTCCGGTCTGGCTCGTGCGTCCGCTCGGCTTGAAAACCGTCCAAAAAACCGCCGAAAGCATGGAATTGGAGACGGAACGATTTTACGAAGTCGCCGGACGCCGCGCGACCGACACCGGCATCCGGCAATTGCTCGGCGATCTCGCGGAGGAGGAACGCAACCACGCGCACACCGCCGAATGCATCACCCTCACCAAACTCAACGAAGACGAAAAATCGCAGCAGAAACGGCTCTTCCTGCTACAGGTCATTCAGCCGGGCCTGGCCGGGTTGATGGACGGGTCGGTCTCGACGCTGGCGCCGCTGTTCGCCGCCGCGTTCGCCACCAAAAACAGTTGGGACACTTTCCTGATCGGCATGGCGGCGGGCGTCGGCGCGGGCATCAGCATGGGGTTTGCGGAGGCGTTGTCCGACGACGGCAGCCTCACCGGCCGCGGCCATCCGTGGGCGCGCGGTTTTGTGTGCGGGCTGATGACCACGCTGGGCGGCCTCGGCCACACGCTGCCCTACCTGATACCGAACTACAAAACCGCCACGGCCATCGCCGTGGGCGTGGTGCTGGTGGAACTGGGCATCATCTCGTGGGTGCGGCACAAATACATGGACACGCCATGGGCACCGGCGTTGTTCCAGGTGGCGCTGGGCGGCGCGCTGGTGTTCCTGGCCGGAATTTTAATTGGCAATTCGTGAACCAAAATGACCTTTCGTTTCCAACAACTTAGTGATTATGGCGCTTCCGAACCGATTTGCGCACGCCTGACCATTCAGATCAATGAGTTGCTAGAATTTTGCAATATTTCAAAAAAGCAGAAAGAAGATATTTTTGGGACTATGCTTTTAAATGTTGTGCCCAAACTCATGGTCTGTTCCCGAATCAAAGAACAATTGACCAAGGAAATTCGAGATCACCAAAAGAAGATTGATGAAAAAGGCTTGAATTTTCAGGCACAAGGCCGCGCCTATACACTACCTGCGGTCGTTAATTTGCAACATCAAGCAGAGACTTTTCTGTATAATGCCAAATCAGCATTGCGAGATTTTACAACCGTCTTTTTGATTTTTTTCTCAAAGGATTTCAAAAAGGAAGCCCGATATGACAAGGTGCTCAAGTGGACTGAACAAAAGTATGGCAAAGGAGACCCATTGTCGAAGATGCTTGCCGATGACCAAGTTTGGCTTTTGAGAATTGTCAGCATGCGAAATGCAGTCGAGCACCCCGGTGGTCATTCAGGAACTTTGCATATTGAAAACTTCATGGGAGAAGAACTTCCACCAACTGTACTAGTTATCGAACCCATGTGGTTTCTGAACACTGAAAAGAAATCTCCCATTGCGCGTGACATGGATGTGTTTGTCACAAATTTGTTAACATTTTTTGAGGAAACGCTTCTTTTGTGTATTCAAAAATTCCCATCTGGATTTCCAGTCGGTTTTGCAGAAATTCCTGAAGCCCAAAGAGACCCAAAATGTCCAGTCCGATTTCGGGTTGACCTAACAGAAATGCTCAATGTGCCGCCCAAATCCGCCCGATAATTTTTCAAAAATAGCCCGGCCATTTATGGCTGGGTAAATCGTCCGCAAATTTTAAAAGTCCCGTCAGGGACAAAAGAATCTCTCTTCCGCCCCGCCTTGCGGGTGCGACCCGTCCGCCTACATCTGATTTCGACGCGACAAGTCCGCCCGTTTCCCATGCGAATTTCGGATTGCGGATTTTATTTCACAAGGCGCAGGCTTTGAGCAGCGCGCCTTTGACTTTTTTCAAATCGGTTTCCGGCACGACGCCGAGCCGTTTTTCAAACCGCACGGACGGCAGCGAGCCGATGGCCTGCACGTTGGCAACGGATTCGGGGTCGAGAAACGGCAGATGGCCGAGCGGCACTTCGAGTTCGCTGCCGCGATTCTGCCGCGTGATGGGAATGTGGATGATGAGCGAGCGCGGGGCGTCGAGATGGTCGGCAATGAGGACGACGGCGGGGCGGGTTTTGGCGGCCATGCCCATGTCCACCAGCCAGACTTCGCCGTGGCACGGATTCATTTGCCGTCGAGAATGTCCAGTTTTTCCTGCTCGACTTCGCGTGAGGGCAGCACGTCGGCCCAATCTTCCTGCGCGCGCTGGCGTTCGAGGAATTTCAAGTAATGCAGGACTTCGCGCGCCACCAGTTCAGGCTGGCGCTTGATTTCTTCAATTAACATTTCCTGCGCGCTCATGCTCTTAATTATCCGGCAAAATCCGCTTTTGGCAAGCCGTATTGCCACGCTCGTCCGTCCCAAAATGATTTTACACCTTCAACAACTTGCGGCAGGCGGTTTGAAGTTTCTTCAAACCGGCTTTTGATTTCGCCTCGATGTAACAGCGAATCAGCGGCTCAGTGCCGCTCGCACGGAACGCCACCCATTCGTGGTTCGGCAGCAGAAATTTGTAGCCGTCGGTGGTGATGAATTTTTCCACCTTGAATGGCCCGATATTTTTCAAGCCGCTGCCCAGCTTCGCCAGCAACGCGTCCTTTTTCTCCGGCGCAAAACTGACGTTGATGCGGTCGGTGTAAAACTCACCGATTTGTTTGGCGAGTTCCTTCAAAATCTGGCCGAGCGATTTCTTTTCGGTGGCCACCAGCTCCGCCATCAGCAGGCACGCGAGGATGCCATCCTTTTCCGGCACGTGGCCCTTGACGCTCAAGCCGCCGGATTCCTCGCCGCCGACGATGATGGGTTCGCTTTCCATCAGCGCGCCGATGTATTTGAAGCCGACCGGCGTCTCATAGACTTTCACCCCGAACAACTCTGCCACGGCGTCCACCTGCTGGCTCGACGGCACGGTGCGCACGACCGCGCCCGTCCAGCCGCGGTTCTTCTTCAGGTGATACAGGGACAGCGTGAGCACCTGATTGGGCGTCAGCCAGGTGCCGTCCTTGTCCACGATGCCGAAACGGTCGGCGTCGCCATCGAGGCCGAGGCCGATCTGCGCCTTGCCGCTGCGGACGAATTTGCTGACGCCGGCCATGTTCGCGGCGTTCGGCTCGGGATGATGGCCGCCGAACAGCGGATTCAATTCGTTGTGAAACAGCGTGACCCTGGCACCGGCTTGTTCGAGCAAGGTGTCGAGGTAACCGTGGCCGGTGCCATAGCTCAGGTCCACGGCCACCTTGAGCTTCGCCTTTTTGAGCACGTCAAATTCGATGAGCTTGTGGAGTTGTTTGAAATACGCGGGCTGCGGATCAAACGTCTTGTCCCGCGATGGCGGGATGCCGATGACCGCGCTTTTGAACGACCAGCCCGCTGCCTGAAGCTTGGCGATGTTCGCTTCAATTTGCCCGGTGACTTCCGGTGTGGCGGGTGCGCCGTTGCTCGTGGAAAATTTCAGGCCCTGGTATTCCGGCGGATTGTGACTGGCGGTCATGTTGATGCCGCCAATGGCTTTGCGGTGCCGGATGTTGTGCGCGATGACGGGCGTGGGCGTGTCGCGGTCGCAAAGCAGCGGTTCCAGGCCGTTGGCGGCGAGCACCTCGGCAGCAGCCAGCGAAAATTCGCGCCCGAGAAACCGTGTATCGTAGCCAAGGATGACCACGGGCTTGCGCCCGTAAATTTCCGATTTCCGATTTCCGATTTCCGATTTCAAGTAGTCCGCGATGCCCTGGGTGGCGAGGCGGACGTTGTCGAAGGTGAAATCGCGGGCGATGATGCCGCGCCAGCCGGATGTTCCAAATTTAATCATAAAGTAAAACGTGAAACGTGATGTGTGACACGTGATGAACAGCTCACGCATCACGCATCACGTTTCATTGCTTCCAATCAAACGCCTTTTTCTTCACGGCGTAGATGTAACCGGCGAACAAAATCGCAAGAAATGTAATCATGGAGCCGAGGATCATGTTCCGGTATTCCGGGTGCAAAACATCAGTCAGCATCGCCTTGTAAATAACCGCCCACGGATAAAGAAAGACGACCTCGATGTCGAACAGGATGAACAGCATCGCCACGAGATGGAACTTGACTGACATCCGCGGGTTGCCTTCGCCGACGGGGATCATGCCGCATTCGTAGGCGGTGTCCTTGGTCCGGCTGCGTTTGCCGCGTTTGCCAACCAGCGTGGAGACCAGAATCATCCCGAACGGCGCGGCGATGGCCAGGACAAGCAGCATCAACACCGCGAGATACTGGGCGAATTGCGACTGTTCCATGCAGAAAGGGTAGGGGAACACCGTAAAAATTCAATGAGGAAAACGGGAATGCCGGAAGCAACGGGCGCGAGCCTGACACTACCCCGCTTCCTTCCATAAACTCTTTGGAGCGATGGCGTCCCGCCGGCCAGTTGGGTCCGAACACTTGAACTCGCCGGCGAGACGCCAGCGCTCCCAGGGAATGCGAACAGTTTTTTTGCATGACGAAGCTGCGTCAAACAGATTAAATGAACAGGTCGGTTCACAGGGCAAGATGAACATTCAGCATCCATCGGCGAAACCACTGGGCTGGGGAAAATCCCTTCTGTGGCTGGTGCTGGCCGTGGCGTGCTTTCATCTCGCATACACGTCCAGTAAATTTCCAGCAACGGGCCTGTTGATTTTCGGCTACGCCTTGGGCCTCGTCCGGCTCACCGACCAGCCGACCGTCCGCCGCGCATTTTATTTTGGACTGGCGACGGGATTTTTCAGCTATGCGCCGCAACTGTTCTTCTTTTGGCGGATTTTCAACGCTGCCGCGATTGCGCTCTGGCTGGTGCTGGCATTTTGGATCGGATTGTTCGCTGCGATTGTCTGCGGCTGCATCCGGCGCTGGGGCAAAGCCAAAGCCATGTGGCTGGTTCCAATCATTTGGACTGGTGTGGAGTATTTCCGCAGCGAACTTTATTACCTGAAATTCTCGTGGCTGAACATCGGGTATGCCCTATCCAACTTCAGATCCAATCCGTTTGATATTTTTGGAATGTATGGCGTCGGTTTTTTGATGTTTGCCATCATTGCCGTATTTATCAACAGACATTTGCTCAAGCGAGTCTTGATCGGGTGGCTTGTGATTCTGTTATTTTTACTGATTGGCCTGGCGTTCGTTCTTCAGTTCAGCGCCGCTGTCAGATATGAAAGATCTTTTCGTCCGCTTTCCATGGCTGGCGTCCAGTTGGAATTTCCTTCGCCCAACGTGCTGCCCAAGGCGCTCAACAAAGCCTTGGGCAAAAACCCCGACGCGCAGATTTTTGTATTAAGCGAATACACCTTGGACGGGCCGGTGGCGGATTCGCTGAAGCAATGGTGCCGAGAACACGCGCGCTTCCTGGTGGTCGGCGGCAAGGACCCGGTTGGCACCAACGATTACTATAACACCGCCTTCGTCGTCGACACGAACGGCGAAATTGTTTTCCACCAGGCCAAGAGCGTGCCCATCCAGTTTTTCAAGGACGGCCTTCCCGCGCCCAAACAGGAGGTCTGGAATTCGCCCTGGGGCAAGATCGGCATCTGCATCTGTTACGACTTGAGCTACACACGCGTGACCGACCGGCTGGTGGAGCAGGGCGCGCAACTGCTCATCGTGCCGACGATGGATATTGAAGAGTGGGGCCGGCACCAGCACGAGCTTCACGCGCGGGTCGCGCCGGTGCGCGCGGCGGAATACGGCATCCCGATTTTCCGCCTGGCCAGTTCCGGCATTTCGCAAGCGGTCACGGGCGGAGGACATGTCATCGCCAAAACCTCTTTTCCAGGCAGCGTGGACATTCTCTCGGCGCAACTCCGGTTGCCAATGCGAGGCTCACTCCCACTGGACCGTTTGCTGGCACCGGTCTGCGTCGGCGTTACCGTCGTTATCTTGTTGACGTTGCTGGTTCTTGACTGGCAGGACAAGCGTGCCCGGACGAAAAGTTGAAATTTTTCTTTCGCGGGCCGGCGTTTGCCCTTTCAATTCCGCGCCATGTCGCGCGATTACGTCATTGAACCGTTCCGTTCCGAAATTAATTTGCAGATTGATTACGCGCGCGAACTGAATCCGCAGCAACTCGCCGCCGTCACCGCGCCGCCCGGCCCCGCCCTCGTCATTGCCGGCGCGGGTTCGGGCAAGACCCGCACGCTCACCTATCGTGTCGCCTACCTGCTCGAACAGGGCGTTCCCGCCGACCGCATCCTGCTGCTCACGTTCACCAACAAGGCCGCCGGCGAAATGATGCATCGCGTCGCCGGCTTGCTGGGACGGCAACTGCCGTCGCTCTGGGGTGGCACGTTTCATTCCATCGGCGCGCGGGTTTTGCGCTCGCACGCCGATTTGCTCGGTTACCGGCGCGACTTCACCATTCTCGACCGCGACGACGCGAAGGATTTGATCAAAACCTGCATCGCTGAAGCGGGCATCGAAACCAAAGGCACACATTTCCCGAAACCTGATGTGCTTTGCGAAATATTTTCACTGTCGGTCAATACGCACAAGAGCACCGCTGAAATGCTCAAGGACCAATTCGATTATTTCGAGCAAATCACCCGGCAGGTCGCCGACGTGCAGAAACGTTATACCGCCCGCAAACGCGCGACCAACGCGATGGATTTCGACGACCTGCTCGCGCTCTGGCTCAGGCTGTTGCAGGAGCACGCCGACGTGCGCGAACATTACCAGCGCCGCTTCCAGTTCATTCTCGTGGACGAATACCAGGACACGAACAAGCTCCAGAGCGACCTGATTGATTTGCTCGCCGAGCGGCATCACAACGTCACCGTCGTGGGCGACGACGCGCAAAGCATCTACGCCTGGCGCGGCGCGAACTTCCAGAACATCTTCAAATTTCCGAAACGGTATCCCGACGCGAAAGTTTTCAAGATTGAGACCAACTATCGGAGCACGCCGGAAATCCTCAAGGTGGCCAACGCCGCCATTGCCGCCAATACCGAACAATTTACCAAGGAGCTCGCGCCCGCGCGCAAATCCGGCTTGAAACCCGCGCTCGTCACCTGTGCCGATGCCGCGCAGCAGGCGGCGTTCATCGCGCAGCGCGTGGCGGAACTGCCCGAGGAAGGCGTAAATCTGAACCAGGTTGCCGTGCTTTACCGCTCGCATTTTCACGCGCTGGAACTGCAGCTTGAACTCACGAAGCGCAACATCCCCTTCTCCATCACCAGCGGCATCCGGTTCTTCGAGCAGGCACACATCAAGGACGCCACCGCATATCTCAAGCTCGTCGCCAACCCGCAGGACGAACTCGCCTTCAAGCGCGTCGCGCAACTGCTGCCGGGGATCGGCGCGAAAGGGGCGGGAAAAATCTGGAAGATTTTTTCAGCGAAGATGGAGAGCTTTGCTTCGTCAGTGCCAAATAATTCTCCCCTTACCCGGTCCCGCACTGCGGTGACCACCCTCTCCCCGCCGGGCGGGGAGAGGGACGGGGCGAGGGGCGCTCGTCAGGTTTTGGCGACTGCGTTATCGTCTTGCGCAAAATCTGTCCCCCAAAAAGCGGCGATGGCCTGGAAGCAATTCGCCGAAACCATTTCGCAACTCGAGGATGAAACCGTCCGCCAGAGCGCCGCGAAGATGCTGCGTATCGTGATGGACGCGGGCTATGACGATTATCTCAAGGAAAACTTCGCCAACTACCGCAACCGGCTGGAAGACCTCGAACAACTCGCCGTGTTCGCATTTCAATTCGGGTCGGTCGAGGATTTCCTGACCCAACTCGCCCTGCTCACCAACGTCGAGGCCGAGGACGGTGACGCCGCGAACCGCGACGCCGACCGAATCCGGCTCTCGACGATTCATCAGGCGAAGGGCTTGGAGTTCGACGTCGTGTTTGTGATCATGCTGTGCGACGGATTGTTTCCGTCCGGACGCTCGATGGAAACCGACGAAGGCGAGGAGGAGGAACGCCGGCTGTTTTACGTGGCCATCACGCGCGCGAAGAACGAGCTTTACCTTTGTTACCCGCAGGAGCGCGCCAGCTTCAGCAAATCCGGCGGCGACACGATGCAGCAGCCATCGCGATTTCTGAGTGAAATCCCGCGTGATTTGTTGAACGAGTGGAATCTGCGGTGAAAGGTAGGGACGCCGCGCCGCGGCGTCCGAACATTCTTACGGACGGCTCGGCGAGCCGTCCCTACCATTTCAAGGCGTCTTGAGCTGGTAGCAAGCGCTGTTGCCAGGGTGAAATAATTTCAGATTTCAGAGACAGGTGGGATGCCTGTCCTATGCGGTTTACTTGCTGATGCCGCGCCCGCTGCTCTGGACGAATTGAATCAGGTGCTTGACCTCCGGAAGCTTCGGCAGTTCCTTTTCTATCTTTGCCAGGGCGTTGGGAATGGTCAGACCTTCTCGGAAAAGTATTTTGTAAGCCTGCCGCAACGCATTTTGTGCTTCCTCCAAAACCCCGTTGCGTTCCATGCCGATTTTATTGATGGTGCGCGTCTCTGCCGGATTGCCGTCGGCAATCATGAACGGCGGCACGTCCTGCACGATTTTCGAGCAGCCGCCAATCATGGATATTTTCCCGATGCGGCAAAATTGATGCACCGCCGCCAGCCCGCCAATCACCGCATGATCCTCGACGGTCACGTGTCCCCCCAGCGTCGCCACGTTGGACATGATGACGTGGCTGCCCAGGGTGACGTTGTGCGCAATGTGGCAGTAGGCCAGGATGGTGTTGTGCGAACCGACGCTCGTAACTTCGCCGTCGCCGGTCGCGCTGTGAATCGTGACATATTCGCGGAACGTATTGCCATCGCCGATTTCCGTGCGCGTGACGCCACCCTTCCATTTCAAGTCCTGAGTCTTCAACCCGATGCTGGCGAACGGGAAAATTTCGTTCTCCCGGCCCAATTTTGTGTGGCCGTCAATGACGACGTGCGAATGCAGTTTGCAGCTGTCACCGAGCGTCACGTTTTCGCCGATGACGCAGTAAGGGCCAATTTCGCAGTTTGCGCCGAGTTTGGCTTTCGGATGAACAATGGCTGTCTGATGAACCATGCGATTTGCGATTTTTGATTTACGATTTACGGGTTGTTTCACTTTCACCGCGTAAATCGCAAATCGTAATTCATAAACTCATTCGGCGTCGAGGAGCATGAAGGTCACTTCCGCCTCGCTGACAACCTCCCCGCGCACCTTGCAGACGCCCTTGGATTTGCAGATTTTTCCGCGCGTTTTCATCAGTTCGATTTCGATGAGGAGCACATCGCCGGGCACGACCGGCTTGCGCCACTTCACATTTTCGGCGGACATGAAATAAGCGAGCTGGCGCCCGGTCTCGGCGTGTTTAATCATCAAAAGCCCGGCGACCTGCGCGATGGCCTCCAACTGAAGCACGCCCGGCATGATGGGATGACCGGGGAAATGTCCCTGAAAATACGGCTCGTTCGCCGTCACATTTTTAAGGCCGGTAATTTTATTGTCTTCAATTTTCAGAATCCGGTCCACCATCAAAAACGGATAGCGATGCGGCAATAACTTCATGATTTCTTCAACGCCCATCACGCCATCCTGATTTTCCACCGGCTCGGCTGCTGTTTCGCCGGCGGTTTTGGCGGGCGGCGGCGCGAACGTCTGCGCGGCGCGCAACGGCTTTTGCATTTGCGCGGCAATGTGCCGGACCATTTCGCAATTGGCCGCGTGGCTCGGCTTCACGGCAATCAGATGCCCGTGAATCGGCCGGCCAAGCAGCGACAGGTCGCCCATAATATCCAGCATCTTGTGGCGCACAAATTCCTCCGGATAGCGCAGCGGCTCGGTCGTGAGCACCGCGTCGTCGCGGATGACCACGGCGTTTTCCAGACTGCCGCCCTTGATGAGGCCGTTCTTGATGAGGTATTCGATTTCCTCGTAAAAACAAAATGTCCGGGCGTGCGCCAGTTCCTTTTCCCATGTTTTGGGCGTGATTTCCGTGCTGTAAAATTGCGTGAACCGTCCTTGCTTGTCCGCGCTCGTGCAGGTGATTTTGAAAGCCTCGTCGGGAAACAATGTCATCGTCGTCTCGCCCACCTGCAACTCAATCGGCGCAACGGGCGTGTACGGCTCGCGATTTTCCGCCTGCGGCACGATGCCGGCCGACTGGATGATTTTGCAAAACTCGCGCGAGCTGCCGTCGGCAATGGGCGGCTCGTTCGCGTCCAGCTCGATCACGGCGTTGTCGATGCCGTAACCCGCCAGCGCCGCGAGCACGTGCTCGACGGTGTGAATTTTCACATTGCCTTTAGCCAGCGTCGTGGAGCGGCTCGTTTCGCTGACATTTTCCACGCGCGCCTCGATTTCCGGTTTGCCCTCGAGGTCAACGCGGCGGAACCGCACGCCGCTGTTGGCGGGCGCGGGCAGGATGGTCATGTTCACCCGGTTGCCGCTGTGCAAGCCGGTGCCGGAAAAACTCGCGGGCCGATTGAGAGTCTGCTGGTTGAGCACAGGCAGATTAGACAAAACGCACGGGCGCTTGGCAAGCCTCTGCGTTTGGTGTCCCGTCCCGCGTTTGCGGGATAACCCTCATTCGATGTTGGATGTTGAATGTTCGATGTTCGATGTTTTGTGTCCCGGCTTCAGCCGGCTCAAATCATGTCCACCGCCACCACCCGGATGATTTCTTCCAGCGTCGTCTGGCCGGTGACAGCGCGTTGCAGCCCGTTTTGCCACAGCGTGCGCATGCCCTGCTGAATCGCAATCTGTTCCAGCGCGGACGTCTGCATTTTCTTCAGCACCGCTTCCCGAAAAGGCTCGGTGACCGCCAGCAATTCAGTCACCGGCATGCGCTTGGAGTAACCGGTGTTATTGCATTCGTCGCAGCCGACGCCCCGGCGGAATTGGGCTTCGGGCATCAATTCTTCCGGCACGATCTTCAACCGGCTCGGCTCCGGTTCGTACGGCTGCGCGCAACTCGGACAGTTGCCCCGCACCAGCCGCAACCCCATCACGCCCAGCATGCTCGACGCCAGCATGAACGGCTCGATTTCCATGTTGATGAGCCGCGTGAACGCGCCCGACGAAACGCCGGAGTGGATCGTGCTGAGGACCAGATGCCCGGTCAGCCCCGCCTGCACGGCGATGGCCGCCGTCTCCGCGTCGCGAATTTCACCCACCATGACCACTTGCGGGTCCTGGCGCAGGATGCTTTTCAGCGCCAGGGCGTAGGTGAAATCCTGCGCGGGATTCACCTGCGTCTGGCTCACCATCGGCAGATTGAATTCCACCGGGTCTTCCACCGTGCTGATGCTCATGTTGATGCCGTCGCGTTGCATGATGTAACAAAGCGCCGAATACATCGTGCTCGTTTTGCCCGATCCGGTGGGACCGGTGAACAGGAGCAGGCCGCTCGTCCGTTTGAGCAGGCGCAACACCCCTTGCAGTGTCGAATCCTCAAAGCCGAGCGTGTTCAAATCAAACCGCCGGTCTTTCGGATCAAACAGCCGCACGACAATTTTCTCGCCGCGCGTCGTGGGAAAAATGGAAACCCGCAACTGCACGCCATCCAGTTCCGGCCCGCCGATGGCCGTGCCGTCCTGCGGCATCCCGGCCTGGTAGGTGACCAGGTTGGACATCACCTTGAAACGCATCGAGATTTTGTCCATCAGGTCGAGCGGCAGATGCGCCACTTCGGTCAGCACGCCGTTGACGCGGGCGCGCACCTCGATGACTTTTTCCCACGGCTCGATATGCAGATCGCTGGCGCTGAGTTTGATGGCGTCCTGCACCATGCAATTGACCAGCACGATGATTTCGGGTCCCTGTGCGGCGACCGATTCGGATTGGAGATAATTGGTGGTATAGCTCATAACAATGGGGAGAAACTCACGGGACGATTGAACGTCTGCTGATTGAGCATGGGTGGATTAGAACAAAACCCGAAGCCGGTTGGCAAGCGGCAGATTCGGAGGGCCGAGTTACACGAGGCCCCATTTCCTCGTCCTCGTCCTCGTCCTCGTCCTCGAATTCAATGTTCAATGTTCAATGTTCAATGTTCGATGTTCAATGTTCAATGTTCGATGTTCGATGTTCAATGTTCGATGTTCGATGTTCAATGTTCGATGTTCAATGTTCGATGTTCAATGTTCAATGTTCGATGTTCGATGTTGGATGTTCGATGTTCGATGTTGGATGTTCGATGTTGAATGTTCGATGTTCGATGTTGGATGTTTACCCACCGCGTGAGGCGACCTGTCCGCCGTAGCCTTGGCGAAGGTGGAAGCCTTTTACGCGGCCATCTCCAATCTCCGAGACCCCAGACGCCAGACGCCAGACCCTACAACGCATCCAGCGGACTTTTCACACCAATTCCCGGCTTTTGCATCACATGCGTATAGATTTGCGTGGTGCTGACGTCTTTATGCCCCAGCAAATCCTGCACCGTGCGAATGTCCGTTCCGCCTTCCAGCAAGTGCGTGGCGAACGAATGTCTCAACACATGCGGCGTGACGCGTTTGTTCAAACCCGCCCGGCGCGCCGCCTGCCGGATGGCGTGTTGAAACGTGGCGTCCAGGACATGATGCCGCCGCAGCAATCCCGTGCGCGGATCTTTCATCTGCTGGCGCGAGGGAAAAAACCACTGCCATTCCCACGCCTTGCCGGCCTGCGGGAACTTTCGTTCCAAACCCTCCGGCAGCCACACTCCCGGCGCGTCCGCCTGTTGATCCTGCGCGTGCAATCGGCTCAACCGCTCACGGTGCGCCAGCAACCGCTCCACCAAGGCATCGGGCACCAACGTCACCCGGTCCTTGCCGCCCTTGCCCGCCCGGATAATCAACTGTCGCCGCTCCACATCCACATCCTTGATTCGCAACCGCAACAACTCCATCAAACGCACCCCGCTCCCATACATCAACTCCGCCATCAATCGCGACGTGCCTTCCAGCGCGCCCAGCAACCGCTGGCATTCCGTCCGCGACAACAGCACCGGCGCCCGTTTCACCGCCCGGCCCCGGGTGAAATCGCTAAAATCCGCCAACGAACGTCCCAGCGCCTCCCGCACCAGAAACACCACCGCATTCAATGCCTGCCGCTGCGTCGCCACCGCCACCCGTTGTTGCGTGGCCAGATCCGACAGGAAATCCCGCAACTCAATCTCTCCCGCCGCCAGCACACTCATCCCCCGCCGCTTTTCCAGCCATTCCGCAAATCGCCGCGCCCACATCCGATACGCTTGTTCCGTCCGCCACTCGTAATGCCGCGTGCGCAATTCCCGGATCAACTTCTTCTCCCATTCCGGCCCGCCCAAATCCGTGGCCGCCAAAGGCGGCTCCTTCTCCCGTGCGCAAGGCGTTGCCCGCTGACTCGGGTGCGCCAAACCGGGATTGGGCGGCAAAGACTTTGCCGTCCGGAAGAACCAGTTCAAAGCCGCTTTCCAGGCCGCCAGTTGCGACACTCCCAAACGCCGCCGCCCCTCGACCTGCTCCATGAATTTTCGGGCCGATTCCACCGTTGCCTGCTGCCGCGACCGTTTGCAAAAACTCAGATATTCCACGATGGCCGAGCGATAAGCCCGCCGCTCCAAATCCTTGAGCCGAACCCGGGCCAGAACCTCCGCCCAATGCGGGAACCAAACGCCTTGAGATGGTGATGAAAGACCCATATAACAAACCCACAAAAGACAAAGTCACTTTGTCTTTTGCCGGCTGTTATGACAAGCCAAAAGTGATCCGGGCAGGGACATGGAATCCAGTCAAAAATCCCGTGTAAACTCTTGAAAATGAAGTTGACAGGTTCAAATCTCAGGTTAAAGATTTCGCCATGACTCTTGGGAAAAATCGCCCCAAACCAATCGGGCTGACTTTGGGTGAATAATACTGTTAGACGGCTATGCGCATCACACGATATTCTCCGATTTTACTTTTGGTGCTCGCCGGATGTTTAGGCGATCCGTCTCCGACCACCAAAACTGGTAAGGCCAAGATTGTTGCAGAAGCACAAACTGAAGCCGCTGCAGGAGGAGATTTTATATCGCAGCTACTCCATGAGGGGCGCTTGCCAGGCCTCACCACAAATGATCACGGAGAATTCTTCTGCAATACTAAGCCGGTATCATATCCGTATTCGCTGACCTTTTATTGCACAAAGGTAAGTGGCAATTTCACGAACTATTATACTATTGTGCGGCTAAAAAATGATTCAGCATGGCAGTTGGAGCGGGCTTTGCAAATCGATCCGCAAGGCCAAATCGTTCAGGAGTGGACTATCAAGTGAAGCCATGATGCCGTCTAACAAATCGCGAGGCTGTGTGAAAACTCCGGCGCGGTGCGAGTGATGGGCGGAGAAAAAGTTTGACCGGTGGTCCGAAAGTTCAGATCGCCGGTTTTTGTTTTCCAGAGATTCGGTTCGT
>Ga0224553_1000215_pt1 | contig 28360 bp, 29 predicted proteins | sample 714S21014metaG_FD_179897 | JGI IMG/M metagenome (GOLD analysis project Ga0224553, IMG submission 179897) | Peat soil microbial communities from Stordalen Mire, Sweden - 717 S2 10-14 | ecosystem: Environmental > Terrestrial > Soil > Wetlands > Peat | place: Sweden: Norrbotten County, Stordalen... | reverse complement strand
TCACCTCGCGCACCTGATCGGCGCTGAGCGTGGCCGGCACCCACTTGGCCGGCGCCTCGTAGTTGCTCACGACCCGCCCGTCGTACCAGGCCCGCCAGTGGCGGGCCTTCGCGTCGAGCAGTGCCTCGCGCTCGCTGGCCTTCGAGGGGTAGTTGACCGGCAACGGGACCTCGCGCCAGGGAACGCGCGCGATCTCGGACTTCGGCGGGTCCCACGGATGATGCGGATCGGGAAAGCTCATCCAGCAGAACCAGTCCTGCTCGTCGCCCTGTCGCTCGAGCCAGGAGATCGTCCGGTCCGCCACCCAGTCGGTGTGGTACCACTCGCGCGGCACGTCGTTGAACTTCACCTGCGGCGCCCCCGTGTCACCGCCGCCGGCGGCGTTCACGTTGAGTTCCGCGTCGACCACCATGTAGAAGCCGCCCATAACCTCGGGGTGGTGTTCGTTGATCCACTTGGCGTAGTGCAGTGGTCCGAGGACTCCGTGCGTGGCGAACTCGAGGTGGTCGAATCCGCGATGCACGCCACGGCGCCCGTCGAACCAGGGCTGTTCGATGGTCGGGACTCCCAGGCTGGCCAGGACGTTCTCGGCGTAGCGGCCGAAGGGGTCCATGAAGGGCTCGAAGTGCGCCTTACCGATCAGGGCCGTCGCGTAGCCCGCGTCGTGCAGGTTCTCCGCGACCGAGGGTGCATCGATCGCCAGCGGCACGCCGTTCATCCATGCACCGTGCGTCGTCGGGAACTGTCCCGTGAGCATCGACGCGCGAGAGGGCATGCACACCACTGATGTCGGCTGGCAGCGCTCGTAGCGGATCCCCTCGGCGGCCAGGGCGTCCAGCACCGGCGTTCGCGAAAGCACCCCGCCATTCACCCCCAGCGTGTCGTAGCGCTGCTGGTCGGTCGTGATGAAGAGGATCTTCCTACCCACGGCTACTCCTTGGCTGCGGCTTCGCTCAGCCGTTGAATCTCAACGAGGGCGCCAATCGTGCCGCCGGCGATGATCAGCGCCAGCGTGTCGGGCTCGGCGGTCGTCGAGTAGATGCAGAGCGTGTCATTGACGCCCAGCTCGATGACGTCGATCACCCCGAGGTGGAACCGGTAGATCGGGGCCGTCATGCGGTACGCGAACCTCCGAATGAGCGGATCTATGGTCAGTATCTCTTCGGGCATCTCGATGCCCGACGCAGTCTTGACGGTCCGGATGTTCCCCTCGACGGTGCACAAGACGATCCCCGGAAACCAGTCCGGAATCGTTTCGGGCCGGCAGATCGTGTTCCACACCACGTCGGCCGGAGCCGCAATTCGCCGTTCATGTCGCAGCGACGCCATTCATCACCGTTCCTTTCCGTCTTAACCTAGTTCGCTACGGCCTATTCTCACTGCGTGCGTTCATTGCTCGCCCTCGACTTCCCGCTCGGCCCCGAACTGGAGAGCGCCCTGCGCGAATGCGTGGACACGGAGCAAGCATTCTGCGTCCTGGACCAACGCCTGTCGCCACGTCGCAGGGTCGAAGAACTGGAGCTGCTCGGAACCACGGCAATCCTCGACCCCACCGGTCGCTCGACCTTCGCCTCCGGTCGCAGCGTCGAAAACGACATCGGCCTGGTGATGCTGACGTCCGGCTCGAGCGGGCCGCCCAAGGCCGCCCAACTCTCGTGGGACGCCCTGCGGGCCAGCGCCGAGATCACTCAAGCCACGCTGCGAGGTGAGAATCCGCCCGTCTGGTACCCCTGCCTTCCGGCCAACCACATCGGCGGACTCGCGGTGCTGCTGCGCGCGATCCTGAGCGACGCCACGCTGCTCTGGGGCGACGCCGACCAACTCGACGACGCTGCCGCGCGAGGGGCCACCCACGTCGCGGTCGTTCGCACGCAGTTGGCCCGCCATGATCTCAGCGGCTTCGCGAAGGTCCTCTTGGGTGGTGCGCGCCCGCCCGCAAAGTTGCCCGAGAACGTGGTGACGACCTGGGGAATGACCGAGACCGGGTCCGGCGTGGTCTACGACGGCTACGCCCTGGCCGGCGTTGACGTCGCCAGTGTCGATGGTGAATTGATCGTGCGCGCTCCGACCCTCTTCACCGCGTATCGAGACTCGCCGCGGCCATGCTGCACCGGACCCGATGGCCGCCACGACTGGTTCCCCACCGGCGACGCCGGCGGCGTCGTGGACGGTCGAGTCTCGGTACGCGGACGATCGGGTTTCATCATCAATACCGGCGGGGAGAAACTCTGGCCCGAGGACCTCGAGGCGGTGCTCTCAACCTTGGAGGGCGTGCGTGACGTGGCCGTTACCGGCGTCGACGACCGCGAGTGGGGCCAGCGGGTCGTTGCGCTCGTCGTCAGTGACGGCAGGACGTTCGACGGCGAGATCCGTGCGCTGGCCGGTGAACGTATTGGTCCTTGGGCGAGGCCCAAGGAGATTCGCTACGTGGCGGCGATCCCGCGAACCGGAAATGGCAAGATTCGTCGAAGTGAACTCGGAGATCTCTCCTAGACAGCGTCGCCCCACGACCCGTAGGACGGGCCACCGTCGACCACGATGAATGTAGGGACAATACAAATAGGAACAAATAGGAACAAATAGGAGCGTCGCCACAACGTGAGCGCCACCGTGGCCACGTCATCGAGTCCCCTGGGCCGTTAGAGCGCGAAACGAGAGGCAGCCACGACGTGATTCTCTAGTCCAAGTCTTCGATTATGCCGCGCAGGCGCTGTTCCCGCGACTCCGCCATTCACACGCTTGCGGGTATAGTCTCGGACGCCAACCGTTTCATGGGATGAATGACGGCGACTCGGGCCACGCCGTACCAGCCAAACCGAGATTCGAGGCCTGCTCGTGGTGCCGGTGCCAGGCTGAGAGCCACCCGTCATCTGCTGGCGTGTCCGGTGGCAAGTTGTGCCGGTTCATCGAGCAGACTGACAGTTCGGTGCACGCCAGACCTCCTGACGGCGAGTGTTGATTTTCGTGCGTGCCGTTATCCAGGTGAGTCCGAGAAGTCTCAACGCGGTCGCTCGACGCATCGTGACCGAATTCGCTTTTCTCGTCCGCAGAACGGGCTCATGAAAAGCGAATACATTGTCACTAGAAACTCGCAGACTATACGGTGCACCCCCACGCCCGAGAACGCGAGGAAGCTGCGCGTCCCCGCCGCAGTGAGCAGTCACTCGGGTCCGCCGATGGCCACCGAAGTCACCACCGCGCGCCCGGAGCCAGCGGTGGCGAATGCCCCTGACAAGACGCTGCGATGAGCGGACAAATCGTCTTTCCCGAGAGTTTTCTGTGGAGCGTTGCCACCGCCTCCTATCAGATCGAGGGAGCCGCCGACGAAGATGGAAAGGGCCCCTCGATCTGGGACACGTAGACCCAACCGGTGAAGGTCTTCACGTAGGTCAGGTCCGCCACCCAGAGACGATTCGGCGCTGGGGCCACGAACTGACGATCCACGAGGTCGCTCGGTCAGTGCTCGTTCTCGTCGCTGATGGTCGTCAACTTGAACTAGCGGCCGCGCCTGGCACCGCTGAGTCCCTCATCTTTCATCAGGCGCCGCACCGTGCAGTGCGCGACCTCGACCTTCTCGCGGTTCAGCTGCTTCCAGACCTTCTTGGCGCCGTAGACGCCGTCACAGTTGGACTCGTGCACGCGCAGGATTTCGGGCTTCAAGGCTTCAAGGCTTCGTGCGTGACCTGGCGCGCGCTCGGCGGCCGACCCTGGTGGCGTAGTGCGTGCTGAGAGTGAACTGCAAGACTCTGCAGATCGGCTCGACCCCCCATCGACCCTTGCGTGAGTCGATGTAGCGCACTACTTCCTGGTTTGACCGTCGAGCTCGGCCGCAAAGAAAATCGATGCGTCCTTCAGAATCGCGTTGGCGCGCCGCAGGTCCTTGTTCTCGCACTCGAGTTGCTTGAGTCGCGCTCGCTCGTCCGTGGTGAGTCCGGGACGAGAGCCGGTGTCGACCTGGGTTCTTCGAACCCAGGTCCTGAGCGTTTCCGGAGACATGCCGAAGAGTTTCGAGATCGCGGTCATCGCGGCCCACTCGGACCGGTAGTCCTCGCGGTTATCGATCACCATCCTCACGGCTCGTTCACGCAACTCGAGTGAGTAACGGGTTGGTCCTGACATGGAGACCCCTAACCGTCAGGCCCGCGTGAGACACCCGCTGACAAATTTCATTTCATAAGGGCGAGACAAGAGACACCGAAGATCAATGACTGCTACCAATTCCACCCAGGCGGTTTCGCGTGACCAAGATGGTGACGTGGATAACAACAATGACCCCGCGGCTCGGCCAACGAGACGAACATTCAGCACCGAGGAGAAGTTGGCACTTCTCGCGGCCTACGAAGCCTGCGACCCGGGCACCAAGGGCGAGTTCGCCCGTCGCGAGGGGATCTACTCGAGCCAGCTGACCGAGTGGCGACGCGCCCGCGACGCCGGCACGCTCGCGGCACGTGAATCAGGTGCGTCGCGTCGCGACCGACGCGAGTTCGACAAACTCGAACAGAAGAACAAGAGGTTGGAAGCCGAACTCGAGCGCACCAGACTGGCGCTCGACATCGTGGGAAAAGCGCACGCGCTCTTGGAGAAGCTCTCCGAGAGCGCGGACAACGAGTAGTGGTGGACGAACTGATGGGAGTCTTTCACGAGGAGCTGCGCCACGTGGTCGGCGTGAAGAAAGCCTGCGTGCTGCTCGGAAGGGTGCGCTCGAGCTACTACCGCCGAAGAAAACCGGTAGTGGCCAAGGAACCAACACCTCGACCCGCGCCGCCCAACGCGCTCAGTGACGCCGAACGCGCCAGTGTTCTGGCGTTGCTGTGCGAGGATGACCACGTCGATTCCTCGGTCGCCCAGGTCTACGCCGAGACCCTCGACGAGGGCACGTATCTATGCAGCCAGTCGACCATGCTGCGGATCTTGCGAATAAACCGTGCGACGAAGGATCGTCGGGGCCAACGGTCTCACCCGGCCACCAAGCGACCGGAGCTGATCGCGACGGCGCCCAATGAGATCTGGAGTTGGGATATAACGAAACTCCACGGACCCACCCGCGGCCTCTTCTACGACCTCTACGTGGTGCTCGACATCTTCAGCCGCTACGCGCCGGGCTGGTTGGTGGCCGCGCACGAGGACGCCGAGTTGGCCAAGGAGTTCTTGGAGGACGCGATTGTCACCCAAGATGTTCCACCGGACCAGTTGACGATCCACGCGGATCGCGGCGGGTCCATGCGTTCCAAGCCGGTGAGTCAGTTGATGATGGACCTGGGCGTCACGAGAAGCCACTCGCGGCCTCATGTCTCGAACGACAACCCGTTCTCCGAGACGGCGTTCAAGACCCTGAAGTACTGCCCGACGTTCCCCGAACGTTTCGGCTGCATCGAGGACGCCCGCGCGTTCTGCGAGGAGTTCTTTGACTACTACAACCACGTTCATCGCCACTCGGGGATTGGACTGCACACCCCGGCCTCAGTGCACTACGGCACCCACACGGAAGTTCGCGAGCAGCGACAGGCCACGTTGAACGCCGCATTCGAGTTGAACCCGATCCGCTTTCGTCGCATCGCGCCACAGGCGCCCATCATCCCCGAAATCGTCTGGATCAATCCGCCGATCAAGGAGGTGCTCGCTAATATCTAAAACGACCGAGTGTCTCATTCGACCTGACGGGTTCCGGACATCCTCTCAAAGGATTCACTCTCCAGCTTTCCCGGCACGATTCAAACACTTGCTGAATCTCCTTGTCATCATTTCCAAGATCTCACTTCTGGTCAATTGAAACTACTTGCCTGAGTCCGAGTCCTGAATCTTGCTGGTCTTGTCAGTTCCATCATCTGAAACTTTGACGCTCTTGAGACCTTTTTCAAACTCGGTCTTCGCCGAGCCAAGGTTTCGCGCCAACTTTGGAATCTGTGATCCGCCAAAAACTACAATGGCAATAACTACGACCACAACTAAAAGATCTGGGCCTAAAATTTCACCGAAAATCACAACCACCTCCCCCTTCGCATAAACCTAAATGGTAGCGCATTTGCGGATTCCGGAGGTTATGCCGAGTTCATGATTATGCCGAGGAACGTGTCAAAGACCGGTAAATAGTTGGGAACGCATTACGGGTCGCGCTCGAGCGGAGCCGCGACCGGCTGCTGTGATTAGTAAGAGAAGCGTCACGACAACAGAGTTGTGGTCACTCAGTTCTCGGATGACAGCACCACTGAAATGGGATTCTACTAGCGGGAGTTTCCGACCTAGCTGATTCTCGAGCCTGATCGAGGGCTCCAGAAGACTTTCAAAAGTTGGCGTGACCAGCAAATGTCTTCCCTCCCCATCCCCGAATACGGGTATCGAATGTGGTGGTACCTAGATATGGCATTTATTGTTGGCAAGAAGCAGGACGGCAAGATCTACTACTACTTGAGCGAGTCGGCCCGGGTGAATGGCAAACCGCGCATCGTGTCACAGAAGTATCTGGGGAGTGCCGAGGAAGTACTGGCCCGCTTGGAGGGCTCGTCGGGCAATCCCACGAGTTCCGAGCACCGGTCCTTCGGCGACGTCTGCGCAGTCTGGAGCGTGCTGGATCGCCTCGGAGTGATCAAGATCATCGACGAGGTCATCGGCCCTCGTCGCAGCGACACTCAGGTCTCCGTGGGTACCTACATCGCCCTGGCCGCGTTGAACCGGGTGGTGGCCCCGTGTTCCAAGTTGGCCTTCTCCGAGTGGTGGGACACTACCGCCGGGGACCGTCTGGTGCGTCTCAGCGCACCCGCTCGTGATCATCGTCGGTTCTGGGACGCGATGGACGCCATTTCACCCGAGCAGCTCGTGGAGATCGAACGACGCTTGAGCTCGGTGATGGTCGCTACGTTCAACCTCAACCTCTCGGGTCTCGTGCTCGACATGACCAACTTCGCCACCTACATCGATTCGGGCAACGAACGAGCACCGATTGCCCAGCGCGGACACGCGAAGCAGAAACGCAACGACCTGCGTTTGGTGGGACTCGGCCTGGTGGTGAGCACCGACGGTGCAGTCCCGTTGCTCTCTCACGCCTACCCCGGCAATCGCCACGACGCCACGCAGTTCGCTGACGTGCTCGCCGCGTTGGTTACCCGCTGGGGCGCACTGGCCGAGAACACCGACCAACTCACCCTCGTCTACGACGCCGGTCAGGACTCCGAAGCCAACCAGAACGCCGTGGCATCAAGTCCGCTGCACTTCGTGGGCTCCCTGGCGCCCGCCCAGCACCGTGAACTACTCGCCATTCCCCTCACGCGCTACCGGGTCGTCGACGCCGAACATTTTGGCGGGCTGCGCGCGTTCGAGACGAGGGTGGCGGCCCTCGGGGGTGACTACCGAGTGCTCGTTACCCACTCGGACGCTTTGCACGCGAAGTAGCTTCGCGGGTTCGACCAGACCCTCGCGAAGGCCACTGGTCGACTGAGCGAGCTGGCCCAACGTCTTAGCCGAACTCGGACCCGAAAGGATCATCTCGGGGTCGAAGCCGAGATCGCGCGCATCACGAAGCCCCGTTGGGTGACGCGAGTCGTTACCTGGACGCTCTCGAGCACCGGTCCCCAGGACTTCGCACTCACCTTCGAGGTGGACGAAGAGTCACGCCGCCAACTCGAAGAAGAACTCTTCGGCAAGCGGATCCTCTTCAGCGACCGCGAGGACTGGAGCATCGCCGACGTGGTCGGTGCCTACCGCTCCCAGCACCACGTCGAGTCCGACTTTCGCCAGATGAAGGATCACCGAGTGGTCTCGTTCCCTCCGATGTTTCACTGGACCCACCAGAAAATCCGCGTGCACGTCTTTTACTGCGTGCTGGCACTCGCTGTGGCGAAGTTGATGGCTCGAGAGGTCCAACAGTCTGGGCTGGACTTGAGCGTGCGCGAGATGCTCGCCACCCTCGGGGGGATCCAAGAGACCATCCTGCTCTACAAGGCAGACCACGGCCGACCGCGGGCGAGGCGGATGATCACCGAGATGAACCCCACTCAGCAACGTCTTTATGACGTATTTGGTCTCGGAACCTACGCCCCGAAGCGCTGAGATAGGTACTACAACTGCTCTCCACGAATATCACCACTGACCAGCGAGAATGCAGAGACACTAACGGATATCTCGAAAACTTACGCTAGGTTGATCAGAGAACAACCGCGGCCGCAAGGCACGGTCAATGAAGGGAGACGCCATCGTGGAGAGTGAGCGACCCCGCATCGGCATGCTCGGCATTATGCAAGAGCTCTACGACGAGATGATTCCTCGCATTACCGAACATCAAGCAGAGTTTTCAAGAGCCCTCTGTGAACAGCTCTCTCCCGCCGCAGACGTCATCTTCACCCGACCTGCACGCAACCGCGATGACATCGAAGAGATCGTTCGAGACCTCAACACCAAGGACCTCGACGGCATAATGATCGTGATGCTGACCTACGGACCGGCGATGCGTACTCTCCGTGCTCTTCAACAAAATCCACTCCCGTTGCTGCTGGCCAATATTCAGCCCGAGCCGGTCGTCACCGCGCAATGGACGATGGACGACCTCACCTACAACCAAGGTATCCATGGAGCTCAGGACCAGTCCAACGCCATGCTGCGCGCCGGACTCCCCTACTCCGTCATCACTGAAGAGTGGCGCTCGCCGGAGTTTCTGGCGGCATTCGAGTCATGGGCGCGTGCCGCGCAGACCGTAACCAAGCTCAAGCACACCAAGATCGCCCTCTTTGGATATCCGATGAACGGCATGGAAGACGTGTTGTATGACGCAGCGGCGCTGCTTAGAAAGATTGGACCGACGATCATCAACGAGAACCTGGGTGATGTCTTTGGGCACATGCAGCTCGTCGAACCCGCGGCCGTCGAAGTGATGCGCTCACGGCACACCGTGCAGTTCGAGATGGATCCGAACCTAAAACCTGAGAATCACGAGTACGCGATCCGCTTCGAGATCGCTCTCAGAGAGATCATCGCCGAAGGCAACTATCACGGCTTCTCCGTACACTTTGAGCCCGTCGGAAAAGATGGGCGATTCAAACAACTTCCGCTACTTGCCGCCTCGAACATGATGGCCGATGGCTACGGCTACGGCGCCGAGGGCGACACCAACGCCGCGACCCTCATCTGCGCGAGCCACACCCTGATTGGCGATGCACACTTCAGCGAGATGTACGCAATGGACTACGAACTCGACTCAGTACTCATCAGTCATATGGGTGAAGGCAACTGGCGCATCGCCCGTTCCGACCGCCCCATCCGACTTGTCGATCGACCGCTCGGCATAGGTGGCCTCGATAATCCTCCGACGACGGTGTTCTCCGCGGAGCCCGGTACTGCCACTACAGCGACGTTGATCGCACTCGAGGGCGAGCACTACCGTCTCGCTGTCGCCCGCGGAGAGATCCTCGACACTCCAGAGCTGCCCCTCGTACAGATGCCGTACTTCCACTTCCGTCCAGACTCTGGCATGCGCCACTACCTCACGGCATGGCTCCGAAACGGCGGAACACATCACTTCTGTCTCAATCTTGGCGACCACGTCGAGCGCTGGCGCATCCTCGCCGAACTGCTCGATATCGAATTCGTCGAGATCTAGCCGATGCCCTCTCCCGTACGGTACCGCGAAGGTCTTCGAGAGGAAGTTCTTGCTGCAAACCTCGCCTTAGTCCGACACAATCTGGTCACCTTGACATGGGGCAACGCGAGCGGGATCGACCGGGAGACAGGTCTCATCGCGATCAAAGCGAGTGGTGTGGCCTACGACACCATGGGGATCGATGACATCGTCGTCCTTACCCTCAACGGTGAGATCGTAGAAGGTGACCGCAGGCCCTCAACTGACACGCCGACGCACCTTGAGCTCTATCGCTCATTCTCCGAGATTGGCGGCGTGATTCACACCCACTCCACGTGGGCGACTTCTTGGGCTCAGGCCGAACGGGAGATTCCCATCCTCGGAACTACGCACGCGGACTTCTTCCCAGGTCCGGTGCCACTGTCGCGCCACCTCACTGCCGAAGAGGTGGCGAACGCCTATGAACTCAATACCGGCGTTGCACTAAAGGAAGTCATCGATGAACACGGCATCGAAGACCTTCCCGCTGCACTCGTCCCTGGCCATGGCCCATTCACCTGGGGCAAGGATGCCAACCAAGCGCTTGAGCGCGCGGTCACACTCGAAGCAATTGCCCACATGGCGTTTTTGAGCGTGGCGCTTCGCCCCGACATACAACCACTGGCTTCGGTGATAATCGATCGGCACTTCACCAGAAAGCACGGCCCTGGCGCCTACTACGGACAAGCCGACTGAGCGACCAGCCCCCTCTGTGGTGCCAACATTGCTAGGCAGAGATCTCGGCCATGACCGACGCAACGGCCTCGTTGAGCAGTCCCTGTCCCTCTAAGAAATCAATCACGGTGTAGCGAGCCCGAATGCGGTTCGCGAATCGGAACGTCGCCGAGAGCGTTGCGACATCAAGGTCCAAAAAGCCCGGAGTTGTCGGGATCTCTGCGGTGAGCAGCGCGCCTGCGACAAGCGGAGCAATGCTCCTCGCCTTCGCGGTACCTGCCCGAACCAACTCCCACCGTGACGAACTCGTCGGCCACGCATCGCTATGTGCAGCCACAAACGCTCGCTTTTCGTCCATAACTGCCTCAACCTCGGTCTCATGACCTACAAACCATGAACGTGCCTCATCACCCTCTGGCCCTATAGGCAACGGGAGCGACGGAGCTATGGCACTCCCGCCGAGTGCCCACTCTTGAAGGCGAAGTGCAAAATGAGTTGCGTATCCAACCTGAAGTCCGTGGGGGGCGTGTTGGTGACGACCCATTGAGGCCAGAAGATCCCAAAAATGCGATGCGTGGTGTTCACATCCGCTCGCGGGTCGCGAAGTTCCCACCATCGCCATGCCGATGCCGGACTCGACAAGACCGCGAAGGAGTTGCGTTACTCCCTCAGGTGACTGCTCAAGGATCTCACGTACGTGCGTCGCGACGTCTACAAGTGGCTCAGCAACTCGTCGTTCGACCACGTCACAGAGTTCTTCACCCCAGAGACCGTGCGAGAGACGCCAGTCCACATGCGCTGACGCCTTGCCAAGAAGGTCTCCGATGCCTGCACGGGTCATGTCCCGAGGCGCCATGGCAATGACGTACGGGTCAGCGAAGATCGCACTCGGAGCAACAGCAGACGACGTCGTCTTCATGCCACCAAACTCCATCGCCGCGACGCTTGAGGCGTAGCCATCCATCGAGGCCGCGGTTGGAACACTGACGAAGTCGCGCCCGAGGAGATGCGTGACAAAGCGCGTGATGTCCGTAATCACTCCCGAGCCCACTGCGACCACCGCATCTGCTGAGGACGGTTTGAGCATCGTCTCCAAACGACTCACACTCGTCTCATCGGCGAGCAGTCCGTGGCGCTCTGGAAAATAGAACCGCTCGGGTCGCATCCCTGCATGGCTGAGCGCGGTGATGACGCTAGAGCCGAGCACTTCTTCTGTATTGGCATCCATCACGACACACGGCCTTGACCATCTGTGGCTCTGTCCGTAGGCAACGAGCTGGTCAATCGCCGTATGGTCGATGACAACGGTACCGACAGCGACGTGATGGATCGCGCCACACGAGCAGCGGTCCTCATCAGAGAGATTGGAGAACCCAGGGTTAGATGGATTCGAATCTGATCGCATCGCGCTACTACCACCTCTTTGCTCTTCATAGCGTGCTTGTCCGTACTCTAGTGATCCTTCCACGCTTCTGCACTGCTGTTACCTCATGACGTCACACGTCGAAGAGGAACGACTCCTTCTTGGTCACATCGACCGCAGTAGAATGAAGGCAGATCAAACTCTGAGGTCTGAATCGACAATCACAGGGGGCTGGAGTCCAGTGAGAAAGACCACCACCACTCTCGCTGATGGCCGCAATCTCATCTACTTCGACGAAGACGCCAGACCGCTCAGGACCACGCATGACACACGAGACCTCCCGAGCGTGCACCACCAATCTGAGCTCCGCTACGACCTGCTCACCGAGACGTGGGTCACGATCGCCTCACATCGCCAGGACAGGATCTACCTGCCAACGGACGATGCTTGCCCCTTCTGTCCTTCAAGTGAACACAACCTCTCAGAGATTCCCGAATCCGACTACGACGTTGTCGTCTTTGAGAACCGGTTCCCGTCGTTTTCGGGCGCTGGTGCCACAGCTCCAAGGGCCGGTATTGGAAACGACGAAACCCTCCCTGCGGTAGGTAGCTGCGAGGTGATCTGCTTCACCTCGGACCACAACAGCTCGTTTGGCGCGCTTTCCCCAGATCGAGTTCGACTCATCCTCGATGCTTGGGTCGACCGCACCGCTGCACTCACCGGGCACGAAGGCATTGCCCAGATCTACTGCTTTGAAAACCGCGGTCCAGAGATCGGCGTCACCGAACAGCACCCACACGGTCAGATATACGGCTATCCCTACATCACACCGCGTACCACCCGCGTACTTGCCGCAGTCCGGCGTCACGCGCTAGCAACCGGAAAAAATCTCTTCGATGAGGTTCTCGCAAACGAACAAGACGATGGCACCAGACTGGTCATCGCCGGCGAGCACTGGACCGCTTTTGTCCCGCACGCGGCCAAGTGGCCGTTCGAAGTCCATCTCTATCCAACGATACGGGTCCCGAACCTCACCGCACTCAGTGACGCGGCAAAGACTGAGTTCTGCTCGCTCTACCTTGACCTCTTTCGGCGCTTTGATGCGCTGTTTGGTATCCCGATGCCCTACATCTCTGGATGGCACCAGGCACCATCTGGCACTGAAGAGGAGTTCGCACTGCACCTCGAGATCTTCTCGATCCGCAGGACAGCCGACAAACTCAAGTTTCTCGCCGGATCAGAGTCTGGGATGGATGCCTTCATCTCTGATGTTGTTCCAGAGTCCGCAGCCGAGCGACTGCGATCAGCCTGATGCGACTACTCGTCACGGGGGCAGCCGGCTACATCGGCTCAGTCGTCGTCGCTCGCCTTCTCGAAGAGGGGCACCACGTCACGGTGCTTGACGATCTGTCAAAGGGCTATCGCGACATGGTGCCGGCGGGAGCGCGCTTCGTACAGGGTCGAATCCACGACGCCGCACGCGTCATCGACGGTGCAGGCTTTGAGGCAGTAATCCATCTTGCGGCATTTTCACGCGTCGGAGAGTCCGTCGAGCGCCCTGCCAGATACGAGGAGAACAACGTCCTTGGGACGGCTCGCCACTGCAATGCCATGCAGACCCTTGGAGTTAACAAGATCATCGTCTCCTCTACCGCTGCCGTCTATGGAGAACCAGATGTCGCGATCATCACTGAGGAGACCAAAACGGCACCGGTGAATCCGTATGGAAGCTCCAAGCCCGCCATTGACAATGACCTTGCGCGGAGAACATACGCGGGCGAATTTGCTGCAATCAGCCTCCGCTACTTCAACGTTGCAGGTGCCTACGGCTCCTACGGAGAACGACACCGGCAGGAAACACACCTCGTCCCGATCGCCCTCGAGGTGGCCTTGGGCAAGCGAGCGTCGCTCACGATCTTTGGTGATGACTTTCCCACTCCGGACGTCACCTGCGTACGCGACTGCATCCATGCCTTCGATATCGCGAACGTCCACGTGCCTTCGCTGGCAACTCTAGAGGTTGGACAACACGACATCGTGAACCTCGGCAACGGCTCGGGCTTCTCCGTTCAAGAGGTCGCAGAGGCCGTACGCAACGTCACCGGACACCTACTGCCGACCAAGATTGGTCCCCAGCGCGCCGGCGCTCCTGCCGTACTCGTAGCTTCGAACGAGCGAGCAAGAACCCACCTCGGCTGGATCCCAGAGCATCCAGACGTCACCACAATGGTCGAAAACGCGTGACGTTTCGTCCAAGAACGAGCAGCATGACCAGGGGCTTCTTCGAAGCCTTTGGACGCGACCCAGAAGGCATCTGGGCCGCTCCTGGGCGCCTGAACATTATCGGAGAGTTCACCGACTACAACGACGGCTTCGTTTTACCAATGGCCATTGATGCCGTAACGACGGCAGCAGTCGCTCGACGCCGCGACGATGTCATTCGAGTTTCGTCCTCAGGTGCCCCCGCCACCACGACCCCCATAGCGTCATCTCGAATTTGCAACCTCACACCCGGGAACACGGCATCGTGGTCGAGCTACGCATTCGGCGTCGTATGGGCGATGACGGAGGCTGGCCATGCCATAGGTGGTGTGGACGTCTTCATCGAGAGCAACGTGCCGATTGGAGCAGGCCTGTCCTCATCGGCCGCACTGGAGTGTGCCCTCGGTCTTGCGCTCCGCGATCTCTTCGCATCGACAATATCCCTGCAAGACCTGGCTTTCTTGTGCCAACGAGCAGAGAATGCGTATGTCGGTGTCCCTTCTGGGATCATGGATCAAACAGCGTCTCTCTGTTGCACCGCAGGTCATGCGATCGAATTTGACACGCGCAGCGGCGAGATCGAACAGCTTGACTTTAACCTCTCGGCAGCAGGACTTGAACTCCTTGTTATCGACACGCAAGTGCGCCACCAACTTGCGACCTCCGCCTATGGCGATCGGCGATCAGCCTGTGAGCTCGCAGCGAAAGCCATCGGGGTCAAAGCACTCAGAGATGCGACGCTCGCTGATCTCGACAAGATTCCCGATGACGTCGTGCGCCGTCGAGCTCGCCACGTCATCACTGAAAACGAGCGCGTCTTGAGCGTCGCGGCGCTCTTGAGATCAAAGCGCTTCATTGAAGTTGGACCAATTCTCTCCGCTGCACACCAATCCCTGAAAGATGACTTCGAAGTCTCCTGTGCAGAGTTGGACCTCGCCGTCGATATCGCGACACATGCGGGCGCTTTCGGCGCCCGCATGATCGGCGGGGGCTTCGGTGGCTGCGTGATTGCGCTGATCCGCTCCGAGGATCAGCGCACGATTGAGCGTTCCGTGACAGCCGCATTTGCGTCCGATGGCTTCACGCCACCGCGGATCTTCGGTGCGCTCCCTGCTCCCGGGGCGCATCGCGTCATGTGAATCACCGTGTGTCCAGGATGAATCCGCCACCAGCAAAGCATCAATCAAGTCGAGTGGGTCATTGGCGCTTTGACCGTGGTCGTTCTCCTCTCCTTGAACTTTACGTGGTTCACGTATCCCTGGAACGGAGGCTACGAGTTCTACTCCGGTACCGAGCGCGCATTCGCCGCGCCGTGGGATGGCGGCCTCAAGATGAGAAGAGCCGGTGCTTTCGCACCGGCTCTGACCTACATCTTCTTGGTGGCGGGGGTCACGTCCCATCGTGCACGTTCGGGCCTCAAACCCGACATTACTGCTGGTCAGCGTGGACTTGCACTTCTGGAGCGAGGAGTTACGGAAACAGGCCTTCGACCGAGAGGTAGCGCTCTCCGCTGTCTGCGTAATCCGACGAATTCGACCATGCAGCCCGTTTCACGTCGTCGGCGCTAAGTCCGAGTGCTTGTAAGTCGGCCTCACTGAGCCACTGGGATGGCACCGCTTCAGCCGTATGCGGCTTTTTCCACTTTTTCGTGATCCACGTTGCCGAAGAGGAGCACATGCCGCAGTTGCCGTCGTAAATCAGCAGCGCGTGATTGGTGCTGTACACGTTCTCAACCTATCGGCGACTACGCCTCAGTGATCGAAGCCATTCGTCGAATGCGCTTCAGGTTGTGAAGCCACTCGACGTGTTCTGTTCCCAACGTGTCATGAAGGCCGCGATAGACCGAGTAGATCTCGTCGTAGATGGGCTGATTCGCTGCTATTGGTTCGTAGCGACGTGCCGTGGCCGGTCGGAGCGCGGTGACTGCCTGGAAGATGTCGTCGAAGCCACCGCGATCTGCTCCAGCGGCAAGAGCTCCAAACAGGGCCGAGCCACGAGCGGGAATCTGGCTGGAGTCCGGAATCGTCACCGAGAGTCCTGTGATGTCCGCTAAGAGCTGCATCATGAGCGCGCTCCTCTCCGCGATGCCACCACAGGCCACGATCTCAGTAAGGGCGATGCCATGCTGAAGGAAGTTCTCAATGATTCGGCGTGTGCCAAAGGCAACTGATTCAAGGAGTGATCGATAGATTTCGGCTCTCGTGGTCGCGAGGGAGAGGCCAGCTATGACTCCAGAGAGGTCGGCATCACCGAGAATTGTTCGATTTCCGTTCCACCAGTCCAGTGCGACAAGACCACTTGATCCCGGGTCAAGTGCTCCAGCCTCCGCATCAAGAGCTCCATGCCAACTCTCGCGAGGTGACGAACCCGACGCCTCAAGTTTGAGGAGATGATCACCAAACCACGCGAACATGTCGCCGACAGCTGCTTGGCCAGCCTCGTAGGCGAAGTATCCCGGGATGAAGCCGTCTTCGACCACGCCCGTGATTCCGGGCAGTCGGATCTCGTGGTCGTTGAGCACAAGATCACAGATCGAGGTCCCGATAACCATCACGAAGGTGCCAGGGCGCTGGACTCCGACGGCTGGGAGCGCCACAAAGGCGTCGACGTTGCCGATCGCGACCGTGACGTCGATGGTGAGCTCGAGCCGTTCTGCCATCGATGGAGCGAGTCTGCCAGCGGATGTTCCGGGCGCAAAGAACCTCGAACCCAGCTTTTCATAGGGATCGGGGAACCCCGGAAACGCCGCTTCGAAGTACTCCTGCTGGGGAAGACCCTCACTCGCCGACCAGCATGCCTTGTAGCCAGCTGTGGAGCTGGCACGAGAGAGCGAGCCAGTGAGCTGCCACACGATCCAGTCGGTCGCTTCGACGTAGGCGTCCATCGCGTCATAGAGAGGCCGGTCATAGAGCCAGGTCTCGATGAGTTTTGGGAAGTACCACTCCGATGAGAGTCGCCCGCCGTAGCGAGTGAGGAAACTTTCGCCTCGTTCTTTGGCCACCGTGTTGAGGCGGTCCGCAATGGGCTGGGCACTGTGGTGCTTCCAGAGTTTGACCCACGCGAAGGGATGATCTCTCCAGGCCTCGAGCTCACACATGGGAGTTCCGTCTCTTGTGACTGGCAACACCGTGCAGGCAGTGAAGTCAACGCCGATGCCGACGACCTCATGTCCCGCGACATTGCCTGCGGAAAGCGCAGCAGGGATTCCCTTGTACAGGACTTCGAGGTAGTCACTTGGCGCTTGGAGAGCAGTGTCTGGAGCAAGTGCGATGTCGCTGAGTGGCAGTCGTTCGTCGATGACCCCGTGCGCGTAACGAACCTCTTGAACGGCGATCTCCTCACCCGTGGCGAGGTCCAACAAGAGCACGCGCCCGGACTCAGTTCCAAAGTCCACGCCGATGCTGATTCGCCGTGCAGCCTTGACGTCCGTGGTGCTCAACGTCCGTTGTCCGTTTTGCTAGGCATTGCAACCAGTCGGGGCGAGGTCATCTCTTGCTGTCGTGCTCTGGAATATCGGCGGTGAGGTTGGCAACCTCGTTGTAACGAGTTCGCACAGCATCCAAGGGTGCCGCCTCAAAGGTCTCATAGGTCGCTGCTTTCCAGACAGGGGGGATGGCCGTGTCGCTCAGTGCCCACGCGGCCTGTCGTGCTGCGCCGATGGCCGCATGCTGCGCTGCTTCTGGGGCAACGACGGGTTGTCCAAAGATTCCTGGTGCAATCCGACGGACCGCTTCTGAGCGACTTGCTCCGCCAATCAAGATGACACGGTCAACGGGGACATTGTTCGCGAGCAGGGCATCGATACCGGCAGCGAGTCCACAGAGCATGCCTTCGAAGGCAGCGCGGGCGAGATTACCGGGCGTCCACGATGAAAGCCGAAGGCCATGTACCGCCCCTGTGGCGAATGGTCGATTGGGCGTGCGTTCACCTTCTAAGTAGGGAACGACAACGAGGCCCTCTGCCCCTGCGGGGGTCGCGAGTGCGAGGTCGGAGAGCCCTTCGAGGTCAATGCCAAGGAGCGCTGCGGTGGAGTCCAAGACTCGAGCGGCGTTCATGGTGCAGACGAGGGGCAAGAAGCGGCCGGTTGCATCAGCAAAGCCGGCGATGATGCCCGAGGCATCCGCGGTGGGTTTGTCGCAGACGGCAAAGACCGTGCCTGAGGTCCCGATCGAGATGATGACGTCGCCTGGTCCTGCGCCAACGCCTAGTGCAGCTGCCGCGTTATCTCCTGCCCCGCACCCCAAGAGCTGCCCGGTTGGAGTATCACCTGCGCTGGCGGATGGCTGAAGAAGTCCCGGAAGTCGCGGCGTGTGCCCAAAGGCTTGTGTTAAGAGGTCGAGCCGGTAGGTCCCGCTGACGGGGGAGAAGTATCCGGTGCCGCTTGCCTCGCTTCGGTCCGTTGCCAACGCTCCGTCACCGAGCGTCCGATCCCGTCGTGCGCCCCCCAGCTGCCAGGTGATCCAGTCGTGGGGTAGGCAGACCGTTTCGGTACGCGCAGCGTTCTCCGGCTCGTGTTCTAAAAGCCACCGTAGTTTGGTGACGGTAAAGGAGGCCACGGGGACACTTCCTATTGCGTCTGCCCACGCACGGGCACCCTCCGTCGGGCCCCCAAGTTCGTTCACTAGTTCCGCAGCGGCGGTACCTGATCGTGTGTCGTTCCAGAGCAGTGCAGGACGGACGACCCGGTCATGTTCGTCGAGGCAGACCATGCCGTGCTGCTGTGCGCCGACGGAGAGGGCGGCGACGTCGCTCAGCCCGCCAGCTTCTTTTATCGCTGCGCCTAGCGCAGTCATCCAGGCAGCTGGGTCGACTTCAGTGCCTACAGGGTGTGGCGCGGAACCTGAGCGGAGCACAACTCCACTCTCTGCGTCACAGATGACGATCTTGCTGGACTGGGTGGAGGAGTCAACTCCGGCGACGAGGGTCACCACTTCGCCTGTCCAGCGAACACCGTTGAGCACACATTCACTTGCCGCTACTACTTCAAGCGAGCGCCGAGGATGTGCTCGATCGCAAGTTGGTCGAGATGCACCATGCCGTATCCCTTGGTAGCCGCCGGCTCGACGTCGTAGTTCTCGTAGGCGCTGACGTCACTGCGGAGTTGTGCAGCGGACTCGCCTGCTGCAAGAGTTGGTACCGAGAGTTCATCGACCTGGCTGGCCTTGAGTGCTGCTTGCACTTCAGGGTCGCTTCGGAAGGCCTTGGCCCGTTCCTTCAACAAGAGGTAGGTCTGCATGTTCGACGAGGCGGCAGCCCATACGCCGTCCATGTCTTCGGTTCTCAGTGGTTTGAAGTCGAAGTGCCGTGGTCCCTCGTAAGACATACCTCCGCCTGGTCCGCCATTTTCAAGCAGATCGACAAGGAAGAACGCGTTGAGAATGTCACCGTGGCCAAAGACAAGGTCTTGGTCGTACTTCGCGCCGCGCTGACCATTGAGGTCGATATGAAAGAGCTTCCTTTGCCAGAGGGCCTGGGAAATGCTGTGCATGAAGTTCATCCCAGCCATCTGCTCGTGGCCGACCTCGGGGTTCACGCCCACCATCTCGTGATGCTCAAGGGTAGAGATGAATGCAAGCGCACTGCCTACCGTCGGCAAAATGATGTCGCCGCGGGGCTCGTTGGGCTTGGGCTCGATTGCAAATCGAATGGGATAACCCTGGTCGATGCAGTATTGAGCGAGGAGATCGAGACCTTCGCGGTAACGATCAAGCGCTGCCCGGACGTTCTTTCCGGCATCGCTCTCGGAGCCTTCGCGTCCACCCCAAAAAACGTATGTCGGTGCACCGAGCTCTGCGGCAAGGTCGAGGTTCCTCATGACCTTACGAAGAGCGTAGCGGCGCACTCCCCGGTCGTTTGCGGTAAAAGCACCTTCTTTAAACATGGGATGGGTAAAGAGGTTTGTTGTCATCATGGCGACCACGACGCCGGCGTCATCAGCTGCCTTACGGAATCGCTTGATGAGTCGCTCACGCTCACTCTCATCGCTTCCAAAAGGAATGAGGTCGTCATCGTGGAAACTGACACCCCACGCGCCAAGCTCGCCGAGGTGGGAGACGGACACAACCGGATCAAGAGGAGGTCGTGTGGCGTCACCGAAGGTGTCGCGTGCCTGCCACCCAATTGTCCATAATCCAAAGGAGAACTTGTCTTGCTTGGTCGGCTGAATCATCTGTCCGCCCTCTCAGTTCATGTGGTGTTCTTTAATCTACCTCGGGACCCCTTGCCCCGGGTTCCTTTGTCAGACGCAGTGGTAGCGAATCAGTTGTGAAATGGCGCGAGAAGTGACTCGTCAGCCTCGCTCAGCCGCTCTGAGGCAGAAGCCGCCTGATGCCAGTAGGGGTAGATCAGTGGCAGCGCACTGACGGTATCTAGCGTGGCTCGCTCTGTCTCGCTGAGCTCCAATTCGACGGAGCCGATGTTGTCGAGGAGCTGTTCTTCGTTTCGCGCACCAAGGATGACGGATGAAACTGCCGGCTTCCCAAGGATGTAGGCGAGTGCGACTTGCGCGGGCGAGACCCCACGGCCCTCGGCGACTCCAATGAGGGCCTCAATGATGTTGTACATCCGCTCTTTGTTGTAGACCGGTGGTTCGCCCCACTCTGTCGCCATCCGTGAGCCCGCTGGCGGTTCGACGCCGCGACGAATCTTTCCCGAGAGGAGGCCGCCTGCGAGTGGACTCCACACGAGGATGCCCATCTTCTCTTCTATTGAGAGCGGAACGAGTTCGTACTCCACGTCCCGATCTAGCAGGGAGTAGTAGATCTGCTGGGTGACGTAGCGCTGTAGTCCCTGTCGCTCGGAGATGCCGAGTGCCTTCATGACGTGCCAGGCAGAGTGATTAGAGACGCCGATGTAACGGACCTTTCCCTGATGGACAAGGGTGTCGAGTGCATCAAGGGTCTCTTCCATGGGAGTGATACCGTCGCGTTGGTGTACCTGGTAGAGGTCGATGTAGTCCGTCTTTAGACGGCGCAGACTCGCTTCACAGGCCCTAATGAGATATCCGCGTGAGAGGCCACCGTCGTTTTGTCCGGTACCCATGGCAAAGCGGGCCTTTGTGGCGAGGACGATCTCGTCGCGGCGACCAGTGAGGACTTCGCCAAGAATCTCCTCTGAGCGACCAGCGGAGTAGATGTCTGCGGTGTCGATGAAGTTGATGCCGCCATCAATGGCGACGTCGACGATTCGCCGAGCCTCCTCCGCTTCCGTTGCTCCGACGTAGGCAAATTTGCCTTGACCACCGAAGGTCATCGTTCCAAGGGCGAGCTCCGAGACACGGAGCCCTGTGTAGCCAAGCTGACGGTACTTCACTCTGCAACTCCTTTCAGTGCCCGGGGCGAGCCCTCCGGGCGAGCCGCGCGCTGTGTGCGTTGGAAGACGGACGATTCATTGCTCGAGCAGCTTCTGGCCCGCGGCGAGCTCGCGGCGGTACTGGGAGACCATAAACTTGGTGAGCTCCTCGACCGAGGTGTCCTGCACTTGCTGGTCGAAGGCGATGCGGCCCTGTTGGATGACGTTGAGCCGGTCGCAGAGCTCGAAGAGGTGCGTGTAGTTGTGGTCGATCACGATCATCGACACACCGAGGTTGCGGGAGAGATCCTTCACGAGATCGACGATGAGGGCAGACTCCCGGGCGCCCATCGCCGCCAGCGGCTCATCAAGCAGGAGGATCTTGGCGTTCTGACGGGTGGCCCGGGCAACCGCGATGGCCTGGCGCTGGCCGCCCGAGAGCGACTCGGCCTCGGCGTCGATATCGGGGATTTCGACCTTGATGTCCTCGAGGTAGTTCTTGGCGAGCTGGCGCATCTTACCCGCGGAGAGCCAGCCCACCCCGCCGAACAGGGTGAGCTCCCGGTTGAGGAAGAGGTTCTGCGCGACCGTCAGCTGTGGGACGAGAGCGAGGTCCTGGTAGACGGTCTCGATGCCGAAACGGCGCGCGTCGGCAACCGACCGGAACGACACCTCCTTGCCCTCGACGTAGATCTTGCCGGTGTCGGGAGGCTGGAAGCCGCACAGGATCTTCACGAGCGTGCTCTTGCCTGCCCCGTTGTCGCCAACCAGGCCGAGCACCTCGCCTCGCCGTAGCTGCATGTCGATCCCGCGCAGCACCACCACGGCGCCATAGCTCTTGGTCACCCCAACAGTCTCGAGCACCACGTCGGACGCGGCGAGCGTGGCGTCGCGCGTCGGGCTCGCCTCCACCAGCGGCGACTCCGCCTCCGTCATCGGCGAAATCTCCTGGCCACTATGCCGAGCTGGGTGTTGGCGACCATCGCCACGAGGATCATGACCCCCTCGGCCAGATAGAACCAGTTGGCATTGACACCGATCAGGTTAAAGCCATCCTCGAGCACGCCGAGGAAGATGGCACCGAGGGCTGCTCCGAAGATCGTGCCGCGACCGCCGGCCAGCGCAGTGCCGCCGAGCACGGCCGCGACGATACCCGGGAGCACCGTGTCCAGGCCCGAGCTTCCGGGGTTGATGCTGCCGATGCGGATCGCATCGAGGATCCCGATGAGCCCGGAGGCGGAGGAAATGATTATGAAGCACCACACCTTCACCCGCCGCACCCGGATGCCCGATTCCGCCGCGGCGAGCAGGTTGCCACCGGTGGCGGTGATGTGGAGGCCGAAGCGCGTTCGCTTCAAGAGCGCCCAGATGGCGAGCATCATGGCGGCGGCCCAGAGGATCGTCGACCAGGCGCCGATGCCGAAGATAATACTGAAGTGGCCCGTTTGGCCTGGCATGTCGACCTGGATATCATTCGACTTGATCAGCACGATGCCGAACAGCGCGTAGTTGACCGCCAAGGTGACGATCAGCGAGGAGACGTTCAGCCACACCGTTATCAGCCCGTTGACCATGCCGATGCCGGCGCAGCACGCCACCGCGGCCACGATCGCCCAGCCAATCGGCATCCCGCTCGTCCAGAAGAAGTACATGAACCAGGGTGAGGACAGATAGACCGCCCCGGCGGAGAGGTCGATCTCGCCGAGCACGAGGATCAGCACCTCTCCGAAGCCGATCACGGCGATGGAGGCGATGTACTGAGCGACCGTGATGATGTTCGCGGTCGTGTAGAAGGCCGAGTTGGCGATCGAGAAGTAGATGATCACGAACAGCGTCACCAGGACGACAGTGAGCTCGCGCTGCTGCATGGCCCGCTGGACGAGCCAATACGCGACAGACCCCCGCCCCTTCGGAGCGGGGGTCTGTCGCGTATTGCTATCTGACGCGATGGCGCGAGCCACGATTCGGCCCTCGTCTCCTAGATCAGTACCCGATAGCTAGTGGCGGCGCGTAGGTGGTCTGCTTCGCTCCGCTGCCTTCGAAGCGTGTCGCGTGTGCAAGGTACGGGGCCACGTTGGCTGAGGTAACGAAGCCGAGGCCCGTGTCGGTGTTGCACGGCTTCATCAGGCCGGCAGAGATTTGGTACAAGAACAGCTGAATCGTCGGGATGAATCCCTGCAGGTAGGCCTGCTGGTCAATGGTGAAGCTGAGTTCGCCGTCCTTGACACCCTGCAGCACCGGGACCTCCACGTCCCAGCCCGAGCCCCCGACCTTGCCCTTCAAGTTGTACTTCTTGATCGTGTCCGCCACGGCCACCGAGTCTCCGTCGTCCACGGAGTAGAGGAACTTGACGTCCTTGTGGCCGGTGTACCAGGCCTCGACGGCGGTGATCTCGCCGGGCTCGAGGGCGCCGCCGGCCACGACCTCGGTGTGCAGACCGGCCGCTTTGAGGATCGGCAGGGCGCCGTCGATCCGGGGCTGGATGTTGCCCGAACCCGGTGTCGCGATTACCATGCCGACCAGGCTACCCTTCGGCACCGCCTTAGCGATGCGCGCGGCTGCCGCCGCGCCGGCGGTCAGGTTGTTCTGGCCGATGTAAGCCAGTCGGTTGTTCTTTAACTCGTCGGCGTTGTAGGAGATCACCGGGATGCCCTTGGAGAGGGCGTGGTCCGTTGGCGCGTTGAAGGCGACCGGGTCGATCAAGGTCGAAGCGATGCCGTTCACCCTGGCGGCGATTGCCTGGTCGAACGCCGTCACCATCTGGGACACACTCGAGACCGCCGAGCCCGTCCACAGCGGCGTAGGGATGCCGAGGAGGTTCGCTGCGTCGGCCATCCCGTACTGGGTCGGGGTGAAAAAGCTGTTGGTGGTCACGTGGTTCACGAACGTGAACTTGTACGAGGGGTGTTTTGCGAGCAATGGGTGGGACTCGTCGTGGAACGTCGCAGCCGCTGCTCCACGCTCGGTCAACACTTCCATCATTCCGCCGACCAACGGAACCGATACCGCCATCACGCCAGCGTTGCGCAGGAAGCGACGCCTTGACACCTCATACTGCCTTGGATCTACCTCGTGTGGCTCGAACTTACTCATCCGTTTTCCCCTTCCACCCTCACCGACGTTATCTTCACGGTATCTCGAAACTACCACCAAACTTCCAAGGTAAAGGGATGAAATTATTAGGGTCTTTCGACCCAAATTCGTGTGATCAATTGCTTCTGATTCTTTGTTGAAGACGCGATCGTAGCCCGAAAGCATCGTCCGACCTCTGAGGAGGTGACGCCGCGCTCTAGCGGGTTCATTTCAGATGGCGACGGGCGCCTCGACCTTCAGGGTCGGATGCGGAGACGTTGTGGATCCAGCGAGCAGTCCGAGGTAGCCGAGTAGTTTCACCGCTCCACAGCGTAAGACGAGGTTGTGTCACTGACAGGACTTCGCGGGTCATCGTGTTCGTGGCCCTTCCCGTCGTGCTCATAGCGGCACTCGCTCTGACATGGCTTTGTAGAGGAACTCTTCCGGGGCAAGTGGCTCCCGGACGGTCTGGGGAGCAATAGGCTCGACCGGTAGCCGGAAACGACGAAAACATCCCGTCGACGACGAGCGCTGTACTCGCTGCAGTCGGAGTTGCTGCTGCAGCTGGAACCGGTCATCCGCTCGAATCGCTTCTCGGAGCCGCTGGCTTCACCGCCCTCGAGCCTGTGCTGTCGCGGGTTTCAGTGGATCGTCGATGTCTTAAAGCGCGGCGCATCGCGAAGCGGCCAGCCGGTCGGAGATCTAATCATCAGCCTGGATGCATCCCCCGAGCAGCAGGAGTTGCTTATCAAGGCTTTGGAACTGGCGCGGTCTAGGTCCCTCGCGGCGAAACGCGGCGCCATCGCCGAGGCACTCGCTCACGGGTCGACTTCAGCCGGTGCTGCCATCAGCGAAACGGACTTCTTACGTCTCATCGAGGACCTCGACGTCGCACACTTCGAGGCATTACAGGTCCTCGGTGAAGCGCGTGACGTCCACCTAATGCCACGTCCGGCGGGAACCATCAGCCCGTGGCACTACGAGGTCGACGACATCGGCAAAATCAACCCGAAGCTCAAGGGACAGGAACATCGCCTGCTCGCTGTTCTTGCCGGCCACGGACTGGCCGCCCAGCACGACGAAGAGAGCTTCCACATCATTCGAGGATGCTGGAGCATCACGAGTGCAGGCATCGAACTCCTTCCTCGTTTCGAGGCGGTCGAAGGAGAAGGCTGAACGACGCGCGCATTGAGCGGCTCCGTAGTAGTCCAGCTGGGGTGCCATCCCGGACGCGATACGCCAGTCGGTGGCAGAGTCGGTGCCTGTGCAGACGACTCCACTCTGGGTGCCCATCGTCATTGCTGCCGTCGGCGTAGTTGGAACTTTCGGCGCCGGCGTGACGGGTGTCTTGATCACCCAGCGTCGCGCTGACCGACGCGATAGCGACGCATGGACGCGGGAACGCGAACGCGAAGCGGAGCGATGGGCACGAGAAGACGAGATGCGCACCTTCGAGCACCGTCGAGAGGCTTATGCAGACTTCGACGAGTCGCTGAAAGAGATGGCTCGCGCCGCCTATGACCATGGCTGCGGACTCACCGACGAGTCTGAGTTGCCGTGGGATTGGCAGTGATCCACCTTTCGGAAGCTGCAGCGACTGAGCCTCTTCGCGACCCCGGTAGTGATGGAAGCAGCTACTCGTGCATGTGACGCGGCGTGGCGCTGGGGGCATGAGACACCTCATAGCGACCCCGAGAGCCCAAAGTTCGGGGAGCTGCAGGAGCGATACGACGAAGCCGAGGTAGAGACCCTCTTCGCAATCCGAGCCGACTTGGCGATCCCTGGTGGCGAGTTAGGGGGCTTGCCGTAGGCGCAGCGCCCGACGAGGCTCAGTGCAAGGACGGCTTGGCCAACTGCCGAAGCGCCATTCTTCTTCGGGTGATCTGCTTCACGTTTTCAGCGCGGAGCGGTTGCTCCTTTTAGCGGTAGTTCGCGCATGAACATCGTCGGGAAGAGGAGCCAGAACTCGATTCTCCGCCGAGACTGTTCAAACGATCCGCGACATGAACGATCCTTCCTGGCCCGTCGAAGTCCGCTCACTTGGTCGGACTCTCAAGCGCTGGCGCGGTCAGATCATCGCCTGGCACCGGGCCCACTTTTCGAACGGGCCTACCGAAGCCGTTAATAATTTGGGCGCTACGTCGCTGAACGGACGTTTTAGTTCTGAATCGGGGAGGTTCGAATTGATTGAGGGGTGATCCACGTGCGCCCGCGACGTGCGAAGAAGCGTCGTTGCGGCCTCTGTGTGCGGCGTCCCTCCGGTTATGACCAGGGAGAGGGACGCCCGAACTGGCGAGCCCTCAATCTCGGCGTGACACTCCGTGGGTCACGAGAAGAAAGTGGGCGATTTCGCGGGGGAACTCCCCGTCGGTGACGCTCACCGACCCTGGGGACGCTCGGGCGCTACCGGCCCAGCAAGTCGCTCCGGAGCGCCGCCCATCGCAGCGAATCACGGATCCCGTCGGTCACGGACCGGCTGGCCGTCCACCCAAGCAACCGCTCGGCCTTGGCGCGGCTGGCGTAGGCGCCGGCACTGTCCCCCGGCCGACGGGGAGCCTCAACGACCGTGAGAGGGGTGTCGACCACGGCGTTGAACGCGTCGACCAGTTCTCGCACGGTCGTGCCCCGTCCCGTGCCCAGGTTGATCACCTCGTGTCGCCGGTTAGAGGAGAGGATCTCGTCGAACTTCTCCAGGGCCAGCAGGTGGGCCGCCGCCAGGTCCCAGACGTGGATGTAGTCGCGCACCCCGGTGCCGTCCCTCGTGGGGTAGTCCGTGCCGGTGATCTCGAAAGGCACGCCCTCTTCCATGGCGGTGATCATCTTTCCGAGGGCGTGGCTCGGGCGTGGCAACTGGAGCCCGGTGCGCAGATCCGGGTCGGCGCCGATCGGGTTGAAGTAGCGCAGCGAGAGCACCCCCAGGGGCGAGGCGTTGGCGACATCCTCGAACATCCACTCACAGACCACCTTGGTCCGGGCGTAGGGACTGAGCGGGTCCATGACGGCGTTCTCGTCAACCTCGAGCGTGTCCCCGGTGCGGTAGACGGCGGCCGACGAGCTGAAGACCAGCCGAGTGCAGCCGTGGCGGATCAGGTGCGACACCAAGCTGAGGCTATTCGACACGTTATCCCTGTAGTACCCGACGGGATCGGAGACTGACTCGGGGACATTGATCAGCGCGGCGCACAGCACGACCGCGTTGATCTCCGGATGCTCCTGGAACACCCGGTCGATCAGGTCACCGTTCTCGATGCCGCCCTCGTAAAAGATCCGGTCCCTCGTGAACTCGCGACGTCCGGTCGCCAGGTTGTCAACGATGACCGGCGTGACGCCCGCGTCGAGGCACGCCGAGGCGATGGTGCTGCCGATGTAGCCGGCACCTCCCGCAATGAGGACCTTCACTATGGATAACCCCCCTTCTACGACGGTCCAGCCCACCCTACCAACGCGCCCCCGTGCGCCTGGACTTCTCCCCCGGCTGTCGAGGCTGGCCAGAGGACCGGTCGGGCGGGATTCTATCCGTGGCGCGCGCTCGCGCCGCTGCGAGCCGAGCTACGAGGGGCCCGTCCCCCGGGTCTCACCGGCGGAGCGGAGAGGAGCCTCGCCGCGGATAATCGTTTCGTGCGCTCCTCATGTCGGAGCACTTGTCACAGGTGAACCATCGAGACGAGCCATCGAGAACCCGCCGACCGACTGGCCTTGACCCCGTTCGGTAGACACGGTGGCGTTGACCCCATTTTTTGGACCGCGTTTATGCGAGTGAGGCTTGGGTTTCACTCAATTGTAGATTCTCGAATTCTTCTAGTGTGAAATAGCTGAGCGAACTGTGGCGACGGCTGAGGTTGTAGAAGTTCTCGATGTAATCGGCCATCGCCACGGACAATTCGACGACGGTCGTCCAGCGCTGTCGGTTGAGCAGTTCGATCTGCATTGAGCCCCAGAATGATTCCATTGGCGCGTTGTCGTAGCATTAACCGGCTAATCGTGGTCGAGGCTTCGCCTTTAACCTTCCAGCTTTCAGTTGGCTTTGCGCCGCGGGCGAGGAACGCTTTCGAACTGACGGAGTTGTTCCTCGTGGTGACGGACCCGGTCGGCAA
>Ga0224553_1000212_pt1 | contig 28942 bp, 29 predicted proteins | sample 714S21014metaG_FD_179897 | JGI IMG/M metagenome (GOLD analysis project Ga0224553, IMG submission 179897) | Peat soil microbial communities from Stordalen Mire, Sweden - 717 S2 10-14 | ecosystem: Environmental > Terrestrial > Soil > Wetlands > Peat | place: Sweden: Norrbotten County, Stordalen... | reverse complement strand
AGCCAAACCCAGCCGCGTCTGCGGCGCGGGATGATGCTTCATAAATCCATGCCCGTCCCAATCCTGTTCCTACCCTGGCTTACTTCTGGCGAGCACAACTGGATCACTCTTCCGTAGCGCTGAAGGCAGAGAAGCCGGAGATTGCGACCGCACAGACATATTTTGCTGCGCAGACACTTCGATCTGAGGCTGAACAGGCGTTGACAGAAGAGCAGCGTCGCCTGATGCTAGTGACCGCGTAAAGGGTGCAAATATTAAGCTCGGCGGAGCAGCTAAGGAAGCCGGCGTCCAAAGCCAGAACTTTGGGATCTTCTAGGACGCGGGATATAAAGGTCTTTATGGCGGGATTGGAGTAAAGGCTATAAAAGAAAGAAAGGGAATCGGAGCAAAAGAGGAACTACTGGATTGCATCGGCCGTGCGGAGCTCGCTGCAAATGAGTTCCGGATTACTCAGACTGAAGAGAAACTTCGCATCGGCCAAATTCGCGGCGAACAGAATGCAATCAACACTCACCACGAAGTCGGCAAGAAGGTTCGGAAAGCGATTAAAGATATTGGCGCAACCATGCCTGAGAATCTACCTGCAGAGTCTTCGATTAAGAGGCTTGCGGCAACTGAAGCGAAGGCGGGCAAGAAGCGGCTAAGACCGAAGAGCGAAGGTTGAAAAGGAAAAATTCGACGTGCTGTTCGGTCGCCTGATGAAAGCATTCCCGGCAACGGCGAAGATCATAACCCCGAAGTGGGAGACTGATGAGCTTCGCGCCCCGAAACTGGCGCTGTGAGCTCCTGGTATTGAATCCCTTGCGGGCGCCCGAAGACCGTGCTTCCGATAGTTCAGAAGCCACATATTTTCGCAAAAGAGAAAAGCCCCGGCCATGGCCGGGGCTTTTTGCCTCAAAGGATGCGAGGGGCAGGTTGCTATGCCAGCGCAGGAACCGCTTCAGGCATGCGGAGGACCGGTGGTCCAACGGGCGCCGTCATCTGCGCCGGAACCGCCGCCGCGGGCTGCGCATGACCCGAGCGGGTCAAGCGGTGGACGAAGTGGTAGGGCGGCCACGGACCGGAGACCTGCATCTGGCACTCCCGCATCATGGCGCTGGTGGTCGAAAACTTGTTCTGGTAGCGCTCCACGCACTTGCGGTCGATCAGGTGCGCAATGTCCAGAACCATCTTGCCGCTTTCGGTGAGACGGCAACTCACTTCTTCATCCAGAGGCATAAAGAGCCGGTGCATCTGGAAGCTCACCGCCCGGGCACGTGTCTGCCGCTCCCTGGTGCGGGCCGCGTTCTCTCGCAGATTGCTCAGATACTCCCGGCCTACACCTTCGGCCGGTTGATGTTTATCGGTCTCCCGGCCACAGCAGTCGTCCACGAAGATCTTCAGGTGCATTTCGGTCTTGCCGCGCAGCTTGTCGATGTTGCCAAGAAACTGCCGCTGGTTGGAGCGAATCGACTTGCGCAGAGTTTCGTCGTCGTTGAAGACGGTCCCAAACCGGAAGGGCAGCACCGTCGAATGCTGAAAGCAGTCGGCGATCACCCGTGCGTGATCCACGCCGGATTTCTGGTTCAGGGTCTCCGCGGGGTTGTGTTCGCTCACGATCACGGCCAGGTCGCTGGCGGGATAAAGAAAGACCTGGTTGCCGCTCACTCCGACGACAGATTCCATCGGAACAGGTTTGCGATGACGTGCCAATTCAGGAAATGCTTGCTTTTCACCGATGCAGTAGGCATACCATGCCATGACGAGACACTCCGATTGCGTGCGCTGGTAAGCGCCGCTCGTTGGTAAAACTTAGTGAACTTGGGATTAACTGCATAGTTGGCGAGGTGCCGGGCCATATTGAGCAGACCCGGGTGAACTATGCCGAATACTAGCCCTTTGAAAAGACGACTGGCAATGATTCAAATCACTAAGTCGGGAAAAGGTAGCAAAATCAATCGAGTTCCTATTCATGCAATTGATAAAGCTATTGACACCATGAATACAAGTTTCATTTTGGACAGCCAGATCCGCTCGGAATATGCAATGCATTCACGCCGAAGCAAGGAGCTGCATCGATTGCCTGCAATGGAGGAACTTCTTTGAATGGCATAAACTCAAACCCTTCAGCGATGCCCTCCAGCTTTGGGCCTTACGGCAGCACCCGCCGGATGTGCAGATAGAGGATTACGTTCACGAGAATCGACACGGCCAGCAGGGCCAAGGCAAAGAACGCGAATGTAGTCACCTTGGTACCCACGGTCTTCAGATCTTCGAGAAGTTCCTGTTGCTCCAGCGTATTGCGGTCCGTAGCTTCGCGGACCATCTCCAACTGGTCCTCGACCCGTTTCAGCGACGTGTTCTGCTCGACGATCTGATTGCGCAGATCGCGATGCTGCGTCTGAAGCTCGGCCAGCCCGTCCTCCAGGGGCTCAAGATTCACTGGTGGCGGCGGCGGGTGCGGTTGCGGGTGCTGAGTCAGGACATTCGAGACGGCTGTCCCGATGTTTCCGTCCAGCAGAGGCAACAGCTTGTGGACAAACGGCAGCGCCAATTTCAGGGCATTGGCCGCCCACTGCAGGCTGGGGGGCAGTTCCCCCAGAGAGGGCGGGGTCGTATTGGCCAGCGCGCGCCCTGGCGGCGGAGGCGTCGCACCCAGACGCTGGGAATCGTCCTGAACCCCCATCAGCGAAGATGGGCTGCCGGTTCCAATCGGCAACGGGGACCCAACAGCGCGCGGTTGCAGGTCGCCGGGGGTCGGCGCGCGCCGGCCTTGGCCGTTCGGTCCCTTGAATCCAAAACCCTCTGAATCGTTCATGCCTTCCTTCTCCCTCCACTATATAAGGGATTGCCGCATCCTATAAGATTTCAGCCTCTTGGGTGAAATTCGCTGCGCTTCGCGCGTCCAGCAGCGAATGCCGGAGCCGGTGTGCCGTGCCTGAAGCCGTTCCCCTCGGAACCCCCCAGGCGCCCCCAAACGAAGTAGAAGCGCATCCGCAGGCAAAGGCTGAAGCGGTCTGTTATGAACAACCGCGAGGTCCGTGATCGCGTATCCTCGTAGCCAGGAGAAATGAGTGAATCCCGTTCTTGCCCGTTCGCTGCGCAGCCTGCAACGTAACATCCTGGCTGGCATCATCACCATCGGACCGCTGTTCGTTACCTACCTGATCTTCAGCTTCCTTCTGGGCATCCTGGCCAAAGCGGGTTTGCCCGTGGTGTGGCTCCTGGCCGCCATCTTCCCTGGGGATTGGCTCGCCCAGCCGTGGTTGCAGTCCGTGATGGCTGTCGTGTTGACCCTGGTGGTGCTTTTCGTGGTGGGTCGCGTCACCTCGCAGGTGGTGGGCCGTCAGGCGTTCAAGCTCTTTGAGGCCGCGCTTGACCGGCTGCCCTTTGTCGCAAAAGTCTACACGTCCGTGCGCCAGCTTCTTGACAGCATGATGGCCAAGAATGAATCCAGCCAACGCGTGGTGCTGGTCGACTTTCCCATCCCCGGCCAGAAGAGCATTGGCTTCCTTACCCGCACGATGACCGACGAAACCACCGGCGAACTGCTGGCTGCGGTTCTGCTGCCCAATTCCATCAACCCGACCTCTGCCTTTTTGCAGATCCTTCCCATCGACCGGGTCACCGAAACCGACATGAACATGGAGCAAGCCATGAGCATGTTGATGACCGGCGGCGCCGTCGGCCCGGATAAAATCCGGTTCACCAAGCCTGCGCTCCCAGCGCCTGAGGACCCTACGCCGCCTGCGCCCTCGGCTTGACCTTGGCGAGGGATTTGTTCTTCGCCGCAACCCAAATATCGTGATCCATCTGCAACCCAAGCCAGAGCTGTGCGGAAGTGCCAAAGTAGGCGCTGAGCCGCATGGCGGTATCCGCCGTAATCGACCGCTTGCCGCGCACCAGGTCGTTTACCCGCGGCGCGGAGACGTGCAGATCCTTGGCCAGCCGGTAGCTGGAGAGCCCTAGCGGCTCCATGAACTCTGTCTTGAGAATATCGCCGGGATGAATCGAGTATGCGAAAGGGATCTTCTTCATGGCGTCTCCTCGCTGACCGGTTCCTCCACCGCCAACTCCTCGCCCGCGTGCCCGCTTTCCTCCGTGATCTTGCGCAGGCTTACGTGCTCGAAGCGGGCCCAGATCAGGCCCACCGGCACGATGCTCAGGAAGGTGACCAGCAGCAGGGTAGCGGCGCAGGCGGTGGATGCCTCCGGCGAAGCGCCAAAGAAGCTGGCCATTGCAGCGGCCACAAATCCAATCTGCGAAAACCACCCCAAAATAGGCAGTTGAAACACGCTGGCAGTACCGCTGACGGCCAGCAGCAGGATGCACTTGGGAAGGTCCATCGCAGTCAGCGGCGGACTCGCTGTGAAGGCCCGCATCGTTTCCAGGTAGGCCAGCGTGATCAGCATCCACATGGTCAGCGAGAGCGTCGCGGCAATGGCGAAATCGGAGAACGACCGTATCGTGTCCAACCCGGCGCGGAAGGCGCGGATTCTGTTGCCTACGGCTGCCCCAAGCTTTTTTGAGATGAGCCCAAACGCGCCCTCCATGAACGAGGCGACCATGCCGCCGGCCAGCCGCACGGCCACCAGAAACAGACCAGCCAGAAGCGTGATCGCCAGTCCGCCGTAGCCGGCCTTCTTCAGCTCCTCAGGATGCGGCAAAGCGCCCGGCTGGCCGAACCAGACGGTGAACAGAATGACGGAAGAGATAATCAGCGCCATGGCGCCGAAGTCGAAGAGCCGCTCAACAATATAAACAGCGATCTGGGTGCTCAGCGGCAGGGCCGTCCTTTTCGAGACCAGGTAAGGCCGCACCGGGTCCGCGACCCGGCCAATCAGCGCCACCGCCGTAAAGCCGATTACCTGCGCCCCCAGCAGCGAGAACAGCGGGACCTTCTTGTTGTGCCTCATCAGCAAGGCCCAGCGCACCGCGCGAAAAACGTAGCCTACATAGATGCAGCCGACGGCAATGCCGATCTTGCGCCAGTCCGCGAGCGCCAGTTGTGCGCGGAAGACGCGAAAGTCGAAGTGAATCTTGTCGCGTCCCCAAAACAACAGCGCCGCCAGCGCCAGCACCACCACCAAGCCCACAATCCATTGCTTCTTCTTCAAGCGTTCTCCGTTCTGAATCCTTCCACAGCTCTCAAGTCTAGTTTCTCATCCTTGAATGAACGCGGAATGAAGCCTAGCGGGAACCCTTTTCTCCGGCTGAGGATGCAACCACCTGTTTCGCCTGCGCCTCGCGAGCCAGCACGCGGCGATTGAACTCGTGAATCACCCGCGCCACGTAAGCCTGCGTCTCCCGGTAAGGCGGAATGCCGCGATACTTGTCCACCGCCAACGGGCCGGCGTTGTAGGCGGCCAGCGCCAGCGCCAGGTTGTCGTGGTAGTGGGTGAGCAGGGAATCGAGATAAACCGATCCGCCGCGCACATTCTCTTCGGGCTTGAAGCTGTCTTCCACGCCCAGAGTGGCGGCTGTTGAGGGCATCAGCTGCATCAGCCCCCGGGCGCCGGCGTGGCTGACCGCGCGGGCGTTGCCGCCGCTCTCAGCTTTTACCAGGCTGGCCAGCAGGTCCACATCCAGGTTGTGCTCCTGGCCGGCTTTCGCCAGCATCTCGCCCAGGTCGGCCTCGCTGAGCCTGGCCCCCGTGCCGGCCTCAGGCCTGGGAGCCTTATCCTCAGGCCTTGCAGCCTGCAAGGTCGAAGCAGGCTCCGCCGCAGAGCCCGCCAGCGAAGGCGGATTGGGAACCCTCTCCACTGCGGCAACCTCCCGCGGCGCGAGTTCGATGTAGTTGTCTTCACCCGCGCTCAGGTAGAGCCGGACGCGGCCCTCGACCTCCGCGTGGTGGTCGCACTGCATCTCAAACCCGTTGCGCAAGGTTACCTGCTCAGCTGCCCGCGCGGCCGGAGCAAGCGCCGCAAAAACCGCCGCCAGGCAAGCCGCCGTAATGAATAATCTTGTGCGCATTCCCAACTTCACTTCCCCATCCTAATCATTCAGTGACACTTTCGCAGCAGAAACCTTTGCCACGGCAGCTTCCAACACTTGAGCCACGCCGTCCTCGTCGTTGGGCGGCGCCTGTTTCCAGCCGCGCATTTTGGCCATCGTCCGCAACTCGGCGGCCGCATTGCCCATCATCACGCCCTGTCCGGCCCACTCCAGCATGTCCACGTCGTTCCAGTTGTCGCCAATGGCCATGGTCTCCTTGCGATCCACGCCCAGCCGGGCAGCAAGTCTTTTCAGCGCCCAACCCTTTGAAACCCCAGGCGGCAACAGGTCCAGAATCGACAGATCGCGGCCCAGGTACTCAGTCCTCATGCACTCGCAACTGCCGCTCCACTCGCTGGCCTTGAGCGCCTGCTCGGCCTTTCTCATCTTGTCCAGATGCCCAGTCACCATGCCTTGAATGGGGTCCTCGCCATCGGCGAGCGCCAGTTCCAGCGGCTTCACCACCTCAATGGCGTTGCGGTTGGCCTCCACCCAAAGCGCGATCCTTCCCTGCGCCTTTTCCAGCTCCTCGAGCACCAGCTCGCCGCGCCCCAGCTTGTCAAAGGTAAAAACCAGCACTCCAAACGGCCTGAGCAGCCCGCACAGCCCTCGCGCCACCCGCGCCTCCATTTGGCACCGGTCGATCCGCTCGCCGCCCAGGGTTCGGGTCACTGCACCATTGGACGTCATAAGCGGCGTATCCGCTCGCAAGCCGAGCCCCTCAAGCAGCGGAGCCGTGTAAGCCGTGCGCCGCCCCGTGGCAATCGCGACAGTGATTCCGGCGTCCTGTGCGGCTTTGAGAGCCCGTGCGGTTCGCCGGCTCATCTCCTGCGCAAACGTCGGCAGCAGCGTTCCATCCATGTCAATTGCCACTAGCCGAACCGGAGGGTGCATGACAATAGTCTACCGGGCCACCTGCGGTGGGGCAGCCGGCGCTTGCGCGCCACGGATGCAGCCTGCGGGAAATCCGCCCAAGAACAGAGGGATGGGATATCGTTCAGATATGGAGCGAATTTGCAGTCACTGCCACGCCGAACTGAGCTTGAAGGTAGTCGCGGACTGGTGTCCCGCCTGCGGTGGCGCATTGATTGAGCGTTCAAGCCCGCCCGCACCCGGCCAGCCCGCCGCCCCGCCGCCTGAAGTCGATCATCGCGGCATCGTCCTGCCCCGCCGACACGCGCTGGGAGGGATCATTACGCCGCAATGAGTTTCTTTTGCCGGTGGGAGCTAGGGGTTCGTATCCAGTCCGACCGCCTCGGCAAGACGCGCCTGTCTGTCGTCGAAGGTCCAGAACGTCTGCGCCCTCAGCTCCATTGCGCAGGCCACATGAAGCGAGTCGAGAGTGCGGACGCCAAGAGCGGGCCCATATCGCTGGGCTAGATTTATGCTCGCGTCCCAGATCTTTTCCGGAAGACCGATGGAGATCCAGATTCCTTCTAGGCAATCTCGCCGGAAGCTATCCCAGTAACGTTGTGCTTCTGCCTGTGACAATGTTCGCCGAAATACGTACTGATGGAGCGCATGCGCCAGTTCCGACCTGTGAAGCGGGGTGATCCAAATTGAGGGCAGCAAAGCCATTCGACGAACAGCTTCCGCGGAATGCGCATCTTGTATGTAACCGGAGACTATGAAGCTTGAATCCGCATAGATCGTCAATAACGGCTATTCCTTTCCTCAATCAGAATATCCACGGCGGGGATCATGCGGCCGCCGAAATTCTCCTTGAGGCGAGCGGCGAAATCCGGCCACTCGACGGGCGTGGTCCGTGGCGATTCCGGCACAATTCGTGCCACAACGCGGTTGCGCTTACGTAGTTCGACGACTTCACCGGCTTCCAGCCAGGTCAGCAGTTGACGGGTGTCGCGGAGTTCGCGGAGGTTTACGCTTGGCATACATCAAATGTGGCACAAAATGTGTCACATTGTCAAATCAGGACCCCGCCCCGTTACTCATACCGCAGCGCCTCCGCCGGCAGCACCCGCGCCGCCGCGTACGACGGATATACCGTAGCCAGCAGCGAAATCCCGATGGAAACCGCAGCCACAATCACCCCATCCAGGGGTCGCGGCGCGAAGGGCAGGGTGTCGATCGAGTAGACCTCGGCCGAGAGATGGATGAACTGGTAATGCCCGCCTGCCCAGGCGGCGAGGTAGCCGACCGCCAGGCCCACCGCAGTGCCGATGAGGCTGATCAGGAGCCCTTGCAGCAGGAAGATGCGCCGCACTTGCCCCGGCTCCACGCCGAAGCTCATCATCACGGCGATATCGCGAGTCTTTTCCATCACCATCATGGTCAGTGCGATGAGAATGTTCAGCGCGGCCACGATCACGATGAGCGCAATCACGATGAATGTGACCACTTGTTCCAGCTTGAGGGCGCGGAACAGCTCGCGGTTCAGCTCCATCCAGTTGGTGGTCATGAAACCCCTGCCGGCTTCTTGCTCTATCGCCCGGCCAATGGCTGGAGCGCGGTCCAGATTGTCCACCTTGAAGCTGATCACCGACAGCAGGTCCGGTTCGCTGAACAACCTCTGGGCGTCGGCCAGCCGCAGAAATCCCATCTGTGCGTCGTACTGATAAAACCCGGATTGAAACGTCCCCGCCAGGCGAAAGCGCACGTACTTGGGGATGATGCCGAGCGGAGTCATCTCCCCCTGCGGACTGATAATCATCACCGAATCGCCTGCTTGTGCCCCGACGGTTTCCGCCAGATCTTTGCCCAGCACGATCGGCGGCAGGGCGGCATTCAGGTTCGAAGCCGCCGCCCGTTCCGGCTCCAATGCGCCGATCGACCCCGGCGTTGCCGTGCTCAGGATGTCGCTCACGGTCTTTTCCTGGTCAGGCAGAATGCCTTCCAGCAGTGCGCCTCCATCGCGGGCTCCGCGCGCAACCAGTACTTGCTCATAGAGCCCAGGAGAAGCCGCGGTCACATGCGGCACATGGCGCAGCCGTTCAAGCAGCGGTTGCCAGTCTCGGATGCCGTCGCCCGCCACACGCATCAGTTGCACGTGCGCGCTGTTTCCCAGCAGCCGGTCCTGCAAGTCGCGCCTCATGCCGTTGGTGATGGCCAGTGCAATCACCAGCGCAGCCACTCCGGCGGCAACTCCAGCAATGGAAATGGTGGTCACAACGCCCACCACGGCCTGTCTCCGCTTGGCCTTCAGGTATCGTCCCGCCAGAAAAAGTTCAAATCGCATCGCGCCTACTTCTTTGCCGGAACGGAAAATACCGCCTTGGCCACACCCACATTATCGTGCCGGTCATAAACCCGGACAGTGATCAAATGCTCGCCCGGCTTGCCCTCAAGACTCGAAACGGGGAGGCGCGCATCATAATGCTCGCGCTTGGAGTCGGAAAGGCCGCCCACCGGCTCGATGAACTGCCATGTCCCCGCGTCCAGCGAATACTCGGCGTGGGCGATGGGCGAAAATGCATCCTCAGCGTCAAAGGTCACGATAGCGGACTTCCAGCAAGGTGCGCTCCCACACGGGATGCCTTCGGTTACCGTTAGCCCGCTCACCACCGGCGGAGTCGTATCCACCTCGAATCGCTCGCTCTCCTTGGCGCCGGTCAACGCATCGCCGGGAGTGTGCGAAGGCGAATCCGAGGCCACCACCTTGATCTCATAGCCGCCGTCGGGAATCAGCGTTGCGTCAAAACTGTAGAACTTTTCGGTGATCTGATCCTTCAGCAGCCGCCATACTTTTTCGCCGTCCCCGCGCAGATAGAGGCCATACGTCAGATCGTCGCCGTCGTCGTCGTGGGCGGCCCAGCGCACGGTAATTGCGGTCCGGTCCTTTATTGCCTGCAAAGGTGCGCTCGTGGCTCCATCGTAGGTCACCGTCACGCCCTGGTTCGACGACGGGAACGCGATGCTGACCGTCTGTGCCGGGTTCTGAGCCAGGTTCTGAGCATTGACGCGCGCCCCTGGCGCCACCATCAACTCGTCCACCACCGGGGCCGAATTCACGGGCAGGTAGTTCACGCCCACGCTGCCCACGCTTCCATCCGCGTGCAGCACCGCCTTCCACTCAAAGAATCGACCCGCCGGAGAAGCCACTGCGCCGTCTTTCAACTGCTGCCATTCGGACCATCCCCAATCGCCCCGGCCGCGTGCCGGCTGCTCCACGTTGCCGGTGCGGGTCCATAGCTCATAGCCGGTCGAGCCGGGCTCAACCTCGACGCGCCCAAACCGGGCCAGAGCGCCGGCGTCCAGCACGTCGCTTGCGTATTCGTGTTGGCTGGTCGCCGCGCCAAAGCGAAACAGCTTGCCGGTATTGCCGCTGCCGATCAACACGCCGTTTTCCGCGACAGCCAGGCTCAGCCCCTGCTGTGCCTCCAGGTGGGCCACATCGGCGTAGCTGCCGTCGTCGGCAATCTTGAAGACATGTCCCCGATTCCCCGTCAGCGCCAACAGTCCGTCCGGCCGCGCCGCCAGTGCGTAGACAATCTCATCCTTGCCGGCCCAGAGCTTGCGCGGCGCCTGGGCCGAGTCTCCAGAGGCGGGGGTGAGCGCGTAGATCTCGCTCCCCTCGGGCAATGAAGTGCTGGTGTTGGCCGCCTGCAGCGATCCCGGCTGCACCACCGTGATGGTCACCGAGGCAACCCCTTGCACCGGCAGCGGAGGCAACGGATTGTGGCTCTTGTCGCCCACGCTGGCCGCGTAGATGGTTCCGTTCGTGGCCACCGCAACTGCCGTGATCTCCCGCTTGGGAGCCTCAAACAGCACGTAGCCCTTGCCCTGCGGGTTGATTCGGATCACCAGCCCCGACCCATCCGACCCGGCAATCAGATTCCCCTTCGCGTCCCAAGCCAGGCACCGGATGTGCGCCTCGTCGCTCTTGAAAAACTCTTCCGCCGCCCTTGCCCCGCTCTTTGCGGCATCCACCCGATACACCGCCCCCGGTCCGCCCGTAGCAATATAAAGCCGCCCGGCCGCGTCGAAGGTCAGGTCCCAGATGTAGTGCGACTTCACATCCGCTTTCCCATCCTCCGGCCTGCCGCCGCCCTCTTTTGCCTTGTCCTGTCCCGCATGAGCGCCATCGAATGCAGCCGCGTCAAAGATCACGGTAGCGCTTGCATCATCCTGCTTGGCCGTCGCGTCGGCCTTCAGCCGGTAGACCTTGCCGCTGGGCAGCGTAGCCGCATAGAGCGCTCCATCCGGTCCCAGCCGCACCACCTGCACGCTCAGGTCTTTGCTCTCGAACAGCGTAAACGGCTTGCCGTCCGCTCCCACCCGCAGCACTGTGGCTGGCGAGGCGGTTCCCAGGTAGGCCGTGCCATTTTTGTCCACGGCCACCGACCACACATAGCTCGACGGCGTGGTGAACACCTGGCTCAACGCCGGCCCCTCGCGCAGATGGCCGTCGCTGGTCAGCGCAACCCCCTGCGGCGTGCCCTTTTCAAAATCCTCCAGCTTCGACTGGGTCCACAAGTGAGTGCCCTGCGCAAATGCAGGCTGCGAAGCGGCGACGGCGGCTACGAAAACACAGCCAACGAGGGCAAGACTCCATCGGGAGCCAACGCAGCGAACAGATTGGTTAGAAACATTCATGCTGCCGTTGAGTCTACTAAAGTTGGCGGTAGTTAGGCAGCAGCGCCTGACCTCCTATACTGAAACTCCAAACGGAACATCCTATGACTGAGCTTCCAGGTACCGCGCATCCAGGACCGTGCCGATGAAGTTGATTGCCGCACTCGCTTTCTTGCTGCCCTCTGTCGCCCTCGCGCAACTGCCCTCCGCATCCGCGCCGCGGACGCCCTCCCTGCGCACGCAGTCCGATTTGGTTATTGTTCCGGCACTGGTGCGAAGCGCCGATGGAAAGCTCGTCTTCACGCTGAAGGCCGATGACTTCCGCATCACCGATGACGGCGTCGAGCAGAAGCTCACGTTGGATCAGGACACCGGCGATGAGCCGTTGGCGCTTGTGATCGCGGTTGAAACCGGCGGCGCTGGCGTGCGCAAATTCGACAGCTACCGCCATCTCGGCACGCTGATCGGGAACCTGATCGGCGACGTCCCTCATCAGGTCGCCGTGGTCGGCTTCGACAGTGCGCCCAGGCTGCTTCTCGACTTCACCTCCGACGCCGATGCCGCCGGAATCGCGCTTCGCGACCTCGACCCCGGAGATAAAGGCGCGGCCATCATCGATGCTCTCAGATTCTCCGTGGACCTGCTGCGCAAGCAGCCGCCCGCGTATCGTCGCGCCATCCTGCTCATCTCCGAGACCAACGATCACGGCAGCCAGACCCAGATGGTGGAAGCGCTGCGATTGATCGGCAACACCAACACCGCAATGTATACGCTGGGCTTCTCTTCGGCGAAGGCCGACCTGAAAAGCCAAGCCTCGCAGATCTTTTCCTCAAGCACTCCCGGCCCCGCGCATGGATGCATGGCGAAGGATCCCAATGCGGATACCGATTCGAGCGACGAATCGGTGCGTAGTTGGCTGGCGCAGGCCTACGGGTGCCTCAGCTTGCTTGCGCCGCCGCTGGCCGCGGCCAAAATGGCGGCAATTGTCGGCGTCGACGGGCTGCACCGCAACGTGCCGGAAACGGTGGCGCAGCTCACCGGTGGTGAGTTTTTCAAATTTGAAGACAGCCGCAGCCTTGTGCGCGGGCTGCTGACCATTTCCAATCACGTGCCCAACCGCTATGTGCTGAGCTTTCAGCCGCAGTCGCCGCATCCGGGCTTTCATTCAATCGAGCTCTGGTTGCGCGACTATCCCGGCCTGCGCGTTACCGCCAGAAGCAGCTATTGGGTCGACGGCGACACAACTCCCGCCGCGCGCCCGTGACAGCCTGTGGTATAAGTCCGGTTTTGAAAGGGCACGACTTCAGTCGTGCCGTAAAGCCTCAGGAATCAATTGGGCTTTAGCCCCTGAGGGATGTATTTTCCGGACTCTCGACTTTCACCACAGGCTCCTGAGGGCGTTGCGAATGAAGACCTATCGCTCTCCGCGAAACTGAATAATCCGCCGGCGGTCGCGCTTCGAGGGCCTGTGTTCCGGAAGGGGCGCGAACTCCTGCATCGCCTTGCGCTCCGCGGCAGCCTTGAGCCGCGCTGCCTTGCTGGCCTCGGTCTCGCGATAAAGCGTCTGTGCCACCGCCGCGGGGCCCCGCATCTGGCTCAGCAGCAGAACTTCAATTTCAAATTCGCCGCCCTCGTTCTTCACCAGGAGCATGTCACCCACATGAACTTCCCGCGCCGGCTTGGCCTGAATGCCGTTGGAGTGAATGCGCCCCAGGTCGCAAGCCTTTGAAGCCAGCGCCCGCGTCTTGAAAAAGCGCGCAGCCCACAGCCATTTATCGATGCGAACGGAAGTCATGGTCGATTGTCGTATTGGAGAGGGAACTTCAGCAAAGGGAAGGTCAGGGCAGCCGGATCAGGATTCGGCCACAACCTTCCACACATACAAGTATTCGGCGTCACTCGAGGTGGCCACTTCCATTCCTCTAAACCGCGTCGCGCGGTTCAGAGCGGAACGGATGTTCTCCTTCGTGTCCGGCAACGCGGAGAGCGGAACCTTCAGCGCCGTGCCCGCACCCAATTGATCGATGTCGCTCAAGAGTTGCGTCACAATCAGCTTGTGCTTTCCATCCCGCCCTTTTGGAACATCAAGCTGACGGACAGATTCAAACTTCATCGGCGTTGCGCCTGAATCCGAATTGGTTGACATGTCTTGGAGCCCGCCTCACGGGTAGGCGTGTCGAACCAAGGACTGGCGCGCTTAACGTATGCCTAAATTGACGTAAAGCTATCCTCTAATTGACAGCATACTGACGACCGTTAGAATAGGCAAGCCGCTCACAGAGATTTCCTGCATTCCTATGGCAGAACTCCCAACCTCTAGGTTCTCCCTATAAGTCTCAGATTATAAAGACTTATTGCGCAGCGCAAAGAGTCTCCCCGTATCGCAAATAGCCTGCTAGGTTCGGTGATAGAGGCATTTCCAGGCGGTGGGCCAGGTCGCCTTTCCATTCGTGCAGCGCCCGGCCCCCCGTCCGCTCAAACTTCAAGCGTGCCTGGGATTGGCCTTAATTGAACGGAACAGGAGAATCGTATGCCGGTATTCTGCTTTCAGAACAAGGGTTCAAATCCGCCAGTATGTGGCGTGCACAAGGCAGCACTTGTACGAACTCAAGTCACGATTGACCCGAATGCGCCTCAAATTGGACAAATCACCTGCTTTAGATGTCCAATTAGCCGAAACGTAGTTCAAGAGTTGAAGGGATTCTATGCGTGAGACTGAAGCTGACGGGCCACCCAACCCAATCGGGAAGCCGTCAACGACTTTCCCAACCGTGCCCATCAAGGACGTACCTTCGCCTGCGTCGCCTGCCGATACCAATGCGTATCTCCCGATGGTGCTGGTGGTCGACCACGAGCCTGCCGTAGCAGACACTCTCTCAGAGATCCTGGCTCAAGGCGGCTATGCCGCTGTAGCGGCCTACGACGCTGAAGACGCGCTTGAAACCGCGCTTCTGATTCCGCCTGAACTGGTCATCGCGGACGTCAAGTTGCCGGGAATGAGTGGCATCGAACTCGCAACTGCTTTGAAGGGGAAGTTCCCGGATTGCGAAATTCTGTTGCTTTCAGAGCCGTCTGCCAGTTCCGATGCGCCGGCATCGGTGAAAGTGGACGGCCACGAGCTTGAGCTGCTCAACAAGCCCGTGCACCCTTCGGACCTGCTGGCCCGGGTGTCGGAGACTTTGAATTCTCGACGCCCGCACGCTGTAGTCAGCGCCTCCTAAGGCATTTCCGATTTAGCCGTCGCCGGCCACCGCTGTCAGGCTAACGGCCGGCCTCGTCTGTGTGCGACTGTGGAACCGCGACCGCTTGCGAGCGGAATCAGTTTCGGCGCCGTCTAGTGGATGCAGTTTCCGGAAAAATCCGCTTAGAGGCCGTACGAAAATGAACCCTTGCGTCTCGCGCCTGGTCTTCTTATCTTCTTTACTCTGCGTGCTTCCGCTTTTCGGGCAGGTTCATCACACGCGGCATTCACGCTACCCCAACGCGCCCTCAAACGATCCCCAGTTGCTGATTCCCGCCGATCAGGCGCAATCCTGCTTCACGCCCGAGAGCAGCCTCAGGGGCTATGACCAGTTTGAGCAATTCGATACGTTCCCGCAGCCGGCCAGCAAGGGATATCTGTGCATCGCCATTCCCGCGGGGAAGACGTTTGTCATCGACCATATCTTTGCCGAGGCCGATTACGACCAGGATCTGCCGTCAGGCGCCGAATGGTATCTCGATGCGACCGTCGGAAGTTACGAACAGATGACCGGATTTGCGGCCGGCAGGGTCGGCTCTGAAACGCCCAATCCCCATTACTTGCTTTCGCAGGCGGTGCATCTGGCTGTCGCCGGAGGCACCCGCGTGACCCTCATCATGCACAACTATTACGTCAACGCCAACAGTTCGATCGCGGAAACGCCCGGCACCGCCAGCCTGTCGCTCATCGGGCACTGGGAATAGGGGAACCGATTCTCCGGCCTGAAAATGAATCGGGATACCGAGGCAACAGCCCCGATATCCCGACTCAACAGCCTGTTGTGGAAGTCTGGTTTTGAAAGGGCACGACTTTAGTCGTGCCATAAAGCCTCAGGAATCAATGGGGCTTTAGCCGCTGAGGGATGTTTTCCGCCAGACTGCGACTTCTGCCGCAGCCTGTTAAACCACTTTCGATTCAAAAGATTCCTAATTCGCCAGCACCGCTCGATACCGCACCTTGTTCTTCTTCACCTTCTCGATAGCCTCATTGGCCTTGGACATCGGGAACGACTCGGTCTGTGCTTTCACGCCGTGCCGGGCAGCCACGTCCAGCATCTCTCTTATCCTGTAAGGGCTGCCCGTGGGGTTGCCGCTAATTGTGCGCAGGCCGGAGATCAGTGGGAAGGCGTGTACGGCCACCGGCGACGGCGGAACGCCTACAAAGCAAAGCGTCCCAGTGGGCCGCAGCGCCTGAATATAGATGCCCCAGTCCTGGTCGGCATTGACGGTGCTCAAAATAAAGTCCAGAGTCCCGGCCACTTCCTTCAACGCCTTTGACTCCCGGCTGTTGACGAAGTGGTGCGCGCCCAATGCTTGCGCTTCTTTCTCTTTGCCGGCCGAGGTCGAGAACGCCGTAACCTCCGCGCCAAAGACCCGCGCGAACTGGATCGCCATGTGTCCCAATCCGCCGATGCCGATGATCCCTACTCGCGAAGAGGGATTCACTCCATGGGTGCGCATTGGGTTATACACCGTGATGCCGCCGCAAAGAAGCGGCGCCGCATGTTCGCTTGCCAGGGCCTCGGGGATCGGAAACACAAAACGGGCATTGGCGCGGACCGCGTCCGCGTAGCCGCCATTGCGGTGCACGCACGTGCCCTCGGCCGCCGGGCAAAGATTCTCCATCCCGCGGGTACACCACTCGCACTCACCGCAGGAGTTCGATTGCCAGCCAAGGCCCACCCGCTGGCCCACGTGCAGCGATCGCACCTCCGCCCCTGCTTCCGCAATCGTGCCGACAATCTCATGGCCCGGTATGAATGGATACTGGCTGATGCCCCAGTCGTTCGAAATCAGGTGAATATCGCTGTGGCAGATGCCGCAGTGGGTCACGGCTATCTCCACCTCTTGCGAGCCCAGCTTGCCTGGGTCGTAGTGATAGGGCAAAAGTTCTGCGCCAGCCGCGTGCGCTGCAAGTCCCTGAATCTTACCCATGATCGTTTCGCTTTCCTAACTTGTGTGGGAGAGACAAAAAGGCTGACCGACTTCCCAAAATGCGCCAGCCCGAAAAATGCCAGATGAATCTCAACGTCAATCCTAGTCTAAACCGCCGCCCGGTTCTATGTGCAGATTCAGTATCTGGAATCCGTTCAGAATACCACCGGCCGGCGCTTCGCTTTCCACCTCTGCCGATTCCCCATTCAGGTTCACATCCTGCGCGGTGCGCAGCGGTTCCAGGGCATTGGCCACCGAGAGCGGCAAGCTCGCCAGTGTCTGGCCGGCCATTCCAGCCTGGGTTTCAGGCACCAGCAGGCTCACGTAGATGCGGTCCGCCGAGTGCTGCCGCCGGGCCTGAGCAAGCGCTGTATCCATATCGACAGGACGTGTGGAAAACCGGGGCTGGTCCAGAGTCCGGTCCAGCGTACCGGAATCTGAAACTAATAGCCGCAGGTTTCCCGCGCCCAACCTTGCCGGCAGCGTAACGGGAATCCGCACATTCCGTGCCGGTTGCTGAAAGGGACGGATGGTTGCCTCCACCACTATGGTGTCGCCGGCGTGGACAATATCGTTTGAAACCACCCGCGCTGTCTCCAGTTCCACCTGCATTCGTCGAGGGAAGGCCTCAACGTGAAGATCGATGCCCCGCACAGCGCCCAGCCGGGCGCCGTTGGAATAAAGCCGCGAGAAGCGCTCGCCGGTCAGCAGCGCAATTTCCAAGGGCGCGGCCATCGCATCGCCAGACGATGCCCACAGGTCGAGCGGAGAGGCCGGGTAACCCTCCAACTCGATGCTGCCGGTCAGGTGGTAGCTGGTTTCGGAGCTGCTTTGGTTCGTATCAAGAAGCGATTCATAAAGGGAAACCAGCACGGCGGAGGGGGTCAGCAACGGCAGGTCGATTACCTCAATATTCAACTGCCGTTCGCCGCCCTTCAGATTCTGTCCGCCTTCCTGCCCATGCACGGCAATATGCACCGGGATCATCCGCGCCTTACGTCCCAGCACGCCGCGAATGGCGGAGTCGCGGTCCTCGGTAAACGCGCCGATCGGGTCGCCGGTGTTGATGATCTTGAAAGCGTTCAGCGGCGAAGCCACGGTGGCCACCACCTCAGCCGTCGTCATGGGGAACGAAACCGGCCCCGCTTGCAGGATAGGATGGCCGCAGGCCAGCAGTTGCTTCGCGTCGATGTAGGTTACGGTGCAGGTAGCCGCGATCTCCAGGTCGCCGCGCACAAGTTGCGCGCTCACCGCCGAACCCGGCTCCACAGAGGCCAGCGCCGAGGCTGAAATCTCCGTGTCCAGACCGCTGCCAGTCCCCACACCGGACCCGCCCGGACTGGGTTTTGAGGCCCCGCCCATCCCTCCGGCCGCAACCATTTCCAGCCCCGTCCCGGCCGTCCGCTCTTGCCACAGCCGAATGGCCTCGGGCTGGAACCCGCTCATCACCAACGGCGTCTCCATGGCCTGGAAGTTCATTCCGTTGGCGGAGATTCCGCCGCGGCCAGTGCTCGCCGGGCCACCCGATCCCTGATCCCCGATCCCTGTTCCCTGTTCCACAATGGGCAGATCCCGCACCTCCAGCATTTGCTCGATCGGCGTAATGCCGGCGATGGGGTCCTTGCTGAACTGGCCAATACGGTAGGAAAGCGAGCCAAGCAGCCGGTTGCCGATATACACCGGGCTGCCGCTCATGCCGGCCACCACGCCCGTATACTCCGGCTTGGCCCCATGCAGTTGGACCAGGATCATGTCGTGGCCGGGGCCGCGCGCACCCCGCAGAACGCCAAGGATTTCAACCTCCATCGCTTCGGGCTTGCTCCCCTTGAAAACCGTCCACGCGGTGGCCGTCATTCCTGGGCGCACCTCGCTGAGCGGGAAGATTCCGCCACTCGAGGGCGGTGGGCCAGCCGGAGCAGCTCCGCTTTCTGCCGGCAACATTCCGGGGGAAAGCAGTAAAAGCGACGCCATGCCGACCGAAACTACCAGTCCAGCCATGCGAATCCAGATTTCCTTCAGGCTAGTTTCCACGTCTATAAGAGTACAGCCTTGGCGGCAGCCTCCAGCTTCTAGCTGTTAGCCGATCCCGGAACCGCAAGCTGCGGAACGGAAGCCAGAGGCTGGAAGCTGGCAGCCGTCTTACCGTATGCTGTTGAGCACAGAGGTCGTCATGCCCACGTTGTCCTCGATTTCAAGGAAGCGCCCATCGGTCTTCCATCTTCCCCGTCCTTCGTTTGCGCTGTTGTTCCTTGCCCTTGTGTCGCTGGCAGCCGCGCCGCTCGCTCGTGCCCAGGCCACGCCTCCGGCGCAGCCGGCCCAGCAGCAGCCCGATCAGGCGGCGCCAGACTCAGGTGGTCCCGGCGCAGACTCCGGCACAATCGCTCTGCCCCGGAAAAAGGATGTGCCGGACGCAACGCCGCCCCCTGCCCCGGTTGAGCCCAAGGTGAAGAATCCCGAGGGGATGAGCACCCTTTCCATGCGCATTGAAGTCCCTGAGGTCACCTTGGATGTGGGTGTGATTGCGGAAAAGAACGGCCAATTCATTTCCAACATCAGTCCCGGCTACTTCCGAGTCTACGAGGATGGGGTGCCGCAGAAAATATCCGGCTTCAAGCGCGTCGAAGCGCCCATCACGGCTTTGCTGCTGTGCGAGTTCGCCGCCAATAGCTATTACTCGATCAACGATATGCGCAACACAGCCTTCGCCTTTGCGCAGCAACTTCGCCCCCAGGACTACGTGGCCATGATGACCTTCGACATGCGCACGCAGATTGTTTCCGACTTTACCCAGGACAAGCGCCAACTGCAGGAGGCCATCGACTCCCTGCGCATGCCCGGTTTCCGTGAAACCAACATATTCGATGCGCTCTACGAAGGCCTCGACCGGCTCGACCGCATCGAGGGGCACAAGTACATTTTTCTCGTCGCCTCCGGGCGCGATACGTTCTCCAAGCTCACCCTGGACAAGATTCTGAAAAAGGTGAAGGCTTCGCACGACATCACGATCTTCACCGTCTCCACCGGTGGAGCGGTGAGGGCCATGACCGAAGGACGCAGCGGCGGCATGAGGGGCTCCATCCGCGACATGGATAACCTGCAGGCAGACAACGAGATGAAGACTTTCGCCAGTCTCACCGGCGGCGCAAGCTTCTTCCCGCGGTTTGTTGGGGAGCTGCCCGACATTTTCTCCGAAATCAACAAGAACATCCGCTCAAAATATGAATTGGTTTACCGCCCCATCAACACCAAGCAAGACGGCACCTATCGCAAGGTGCGCGTGGAACTGGTCGACGAGGAGGGTCAGCCGCTGCGCATTCAGGACGAGAAGAAAAAGCCGCTGAAATACGACATCGTTACTCGCGATGGCTACAAAGCAAAGCAGGAAGTGGAGTAGCGGCGGGCTGGAACGCACTGAAACCGGCAGCAACCCTTGGGCCGCTGCCAGTTGGCGTAACCAGCCGTTATGAGTCATCCGCCCGGAGAGGCGATTTATTTGAACTGGTTGTAGGCGTCCACAAGGTAGTAGCCGACGACGAACACTGTCGCAGCTCCAACAAGCCAGAAACAGACCTGCAGGATTGGCTGTACCTTGTTGACCTTGGCCATGATAGCGGTCTGGTGGGCTTTTTCGTGTTCAAACCCTTCACTGAGGAAGATCTGGTCTTCCTCATCACGGGTCAGCCGAGAGCGGTACACATAGACGGCGGCCGTGATCAGCGCAAGCAATCCCCAAACACCCCACATTACAGGAACGATTGTCATTCTCCACCTCCAAAAGTCTTTGGGTCCCACATACCGGCGGGTCCGTGAAGGCAGCGCGGTCTCGTGAGCAGAGGGGCCTTACGGTTGATCATCATAACCCCGAACGAGGACCAATGAGGTGATCACAATCACAGGCATTTTTGCGGGGTAAAACAGCCTTTCACCCTATTCCGCAACTGGCCCGCGACGCCCTTTGCCAGATCGGAAAGGGTCAGGCCATCCTGCGACTTTCCCGCCTCCGGTTGCATCCAATGGGATGATGCCGTGAATGATCCCGTGAATGGGGCTTGTATCCCAGCCCCCCGCGCGGTACAGTTGGAGCAGGTTGATCTACGGGATAACGGCAAGCACATCACAGTTTGAGAGGAAACCATGGCCACAGCAACCGTTGCACACGAGCAGGAAACCGAAAAGAAAGCGCCCCTCCACCTGACCCCTCAGGCCATTGCCAAGGTACGCGAGATTATGGCCACCCAGGATCCTCTGCCCGCGGGGCTGCGCATCGGCGTGGTCGGCGGCGGCTGTTCCGGCTTCCAGTACTCCATGGCCTTTGAGAACCAGAGCGGCATGATGGACAAGGTCTTCAAGTTCGACGACTTGCAGGTATATGTGGACGCTACGTCGCTCATGTATCTCAACGGCTGCATCGTTGACTACGTGGAGACCCTTGAGGCCGCCGGCTTCAAGTTCGAGAACCCCCAGGTCAAGAGCACCTGCGGATGCGGTTCTTCGTTCAGCGTCTAACTGCCCGGTACATGGGTAGGGTTTGCCCATTCAAGCGGCCTGTCTCTCCTTCGGGGGGCAGGCCGTTTGAATTATCGAGGGTGCACCTTCCGGATGGAATCGAGGTATCATCCTAAGTATGGCAACCTTCCACATCTCTGAGGCCGACGCAGCCCGCGATTTCGCCGGCCTTCTGGATCGTGTCCGCGCCGGGACCGAGGTTGTGATCGAAAGTGATAGGTACCCGGTTGCTGTGCTGCACACGCCGTCCCCGCCGCGCCGCTCCATCGAGGAGTGCATTTCCATGTTGCCAGCCGACTCCACGGCAACCATTGACGAGGATTTTGCCAGCGATGTTGCGGCGGCAGATGTTCGCCACGTCTAAATGGTTCCAGGCCTCGGAATCGTCTCCTTGTGAGCTTGCCTCCGAACGGCCTCTGGAAAAAATCTGGCGGCTACTCTATTGCGACGGCGGCGTGGGCGTTGTCGGCGCCGTGGGCGGATTGCCGGAACTACCGCCGGAATTGCTTCCCCCATTTGTTCCGTTCGAGTTTAAGTTGAGGCTGAAGCCAGTGGGGGTGCCAGTACCAACCGGCGTTGTCGTGTTGCTGACCGGCTGGCCGATGGCCCCGGTGTTGCCTCCCTGCATCATCTGATCGGCAAGCGGGTCGTAGATAAACTCCCATTCGTTGTAGTGGTTCTTCTTCTTGTAAACCAGGATGGACTGCTTGGGGCTGTTGGGTGAAAAGCCAATGATCGGTCCGCCGCCAAATGTCTGCCCGGACAACCCGGTACCGGTTGCGGAGCTAGAACTGCCGCTCGAACCCGCGCCGCCGGCTGTCCCGCCCGCCGTCCCAACCGCCGTCCCGCCCGATGGGTCGGTCGCACTGCCGGTTGTCCCCGTGGGAACCGCGCCAGTTGTGGCATTTGGGTCGGTCGTGCCCGTCCCCGCATTGTTCGAGCCAAACAGCGAGCTGCCGCCCGTGGTGCTCGATCCGCCAAGGCTCGAACCGGCGACTGGTGTCCCGGTCAGGGCCCCGGCACCTCCAATGGGTTGGCCAAAGAAGCCGAGAGTCTGCGTTTTTTGCTGGCCCACGCGGATGATCTTCCAATCCTCTTTGCCGGTGGTCGGATCAATGTACTTCCTGCGCAGAAAGCGAATCTCGTTCTGCTTGACCAGTGCGTCCACTGTCGGCGGATAGGCGCCAAACTTCTTGTAATAGAGCTTCACCGCGCGGGCGTACTGCTTGCCGCGGTGCATCGTCTCGACCTCGCGGTCGCGTTGAATCTCTTTCTTGATCACCGGAGCGGCCACCGTCAGCGACAGCATCAGAATCGCCAGCAGGAAGACCACCACAACCAGCATGTAGCCTTCTTCAGAGGGCTTGCGAGCGTGGCGGATTGAAGTGGTTGTCATCATCGCAGCTCCCTCTCAATTCGCCGTCAACGGCAGCGTTTGCGTGTTGTTATAGCTCAGGTCCGTCACCTGGACGCTGCCCGCCATGATGGCTCCCACCTTGTAGCGATGGTCGACAATCTCCCCGGTCTTGGCCATGAACACATCGTCCCCATGGAGGAAGAATGCTTTCAAGGACTTGTCCCTGGCCTGGGTATAGCCGAAGTACTTCAGATCGATGGCCGGCGGCCGGGGCGGTCCCTGCACCATCGGGGTCGTCACAATTGGCTGGCCGGGCCGTGCGGGCGCGATCGGGACCTCAAGTTTCACCGGCACAGATTCGGCGGAAAAGATGTTCCGGCCCGTGCCTGCGTACTCCACTTGCTCACTCTGGGCAAGCTTGTCGAAGTGCAACGATGGGTCGAGATCGGTGTCGGTCAGCTTCTGGGCATTTGGACCCGTGGCTGCGGAGGAGCCGGCCGCACCCGAGCCTGCCGGATCTGAACCAGCGCCCGCCGCGGCGCGTTGCAGTTGGGCCGCGGGAGGCGGTGCCCGGAGCGTTGCAGGAGGCGTTGCAGGGTGAGCCGGCGTCGTTGGCGCGGCAACCATGCCGTAAATCTCCCAGACCGCAGCCGGAACAATGACCGCGAACAGCACAGCCACCAGATAGACCTGCCTTTTGTTTTCCGTTCCCAGACGAAGGGCCATGGTTACTCGCCCTCCTTTCCGGCAGCGTTGGGTGGATTTCCTGTTTCACCCGCCTCCGGTGTGGGAGGCAAGCCGCTGGCCGCCGCATCGGCCGGTCGCAGCCAGGTGGAGACCCGCAGCCGCAGATTCACCAGCCCGCCCTGCTGCCCGGTCAAAGCCATCGCCCGGATCACAAAGAAGGTCTGGTCGCGCTCCAGGCTGTTCACAAAGCGCATGATTGCGGGATAGTCGCCGCTGATGCCCGCGTCCATTGAAATCTCTGTCAGTTCCGATCCCGCGGGGCCTTGCGTGTACTGGACCCGTGAAAGCCGCACTCCGGATCTGACCTCCAGTTGGCCAATGCGCATGGCAATGGACGAGTAGTTGGCCGGGATGCGCTTGGCGTAGAAGGCCTCCAGCTCGGAGCGGGACTCTTCCACGCGCTTGTCCAGACCTCGCAATGGGGCGGTTGCCAGGTCCGCAGCCTTCAGTTCAATCTGCTTGCCTGCCAATGCGTCCGTTGACCGGTCGTTGGTGGCTGCCCAGTCCAGCCCAAGCCTCACGCCCAATCCGATGACCACCACAAGCAGCGCGGCGAACCCGGCATAATGCCAGGTCAACGGAGAAGCCAGGCGCTCGCGCCATGCTGAATTTGGGCTGACGTTGCTCATTGCGGCCCTCCTGACGGTGGGTTGGGCAAAAGCGCGGGATTGCGATTGGGGATCGTCGTTTGCGGCGAGCCGGTATAAGGCGGACGCCCTGGCCCCTGTGCGGGGCCAAACCCGTGACCTGCTCTCGGGCGGATCGTCGCGGGAGGCCCGACCGGAACAGGGCTCACAGGAAGGTCCGCATCGTCTGAACTCTTGTTTTCTCCCGCACGCTTCTTGGCCGTTCTGTGTTCTCCAGGCAAAGCCGGGTTGTACTCGGCCAGCAGATCGAAGTTAACGCGGTTCGATTCGCTCACAGGCTCCAGCCGCTCGCCGGCGCCCGCAGTCGCCTCGGCGTTTTCTCCCACAATGCGGGGCAAAAGAAAGCGCTTCGAGTGCTCCAGGTTCCTCACCAGATCGACGGCCCGGTCGCGCGGTCCAATCACCCGCAGGTGCAGCGTAATATGCCCATCCTTGGCCCGCACCGGCTCGATCGTGGTCACCTGCACTCCGCTCGGCAGCACGGTTTCCAGGTCCTCCATGGCCAGCGTCCACGAGAAAGCCTTCTCATCGAACAGCTTGTTGAGTGCCCCCGCCTGTTGCAGCAGTTGGACGTTGGCCGGTTCGCTCATCAGGTTCTGGTAGCCTTGCCGTTCCTGCGCGATGTGGGCAATTTGGCCGTCCAGCGAATGGTCGCGGGCACGCGCGATTTCTGCTTTCTGGTCGAAGGCGCGCAACCCCAGAACCAGTCCAATGGCCACCAATGCCAGCACTCCCATGGCGATGCGCAGGCGCTTGATCGCCGGTCCAACGTCGGCAAATGGGCGGGTTGCGAGATTGAGGCTGATCCGCATTAATGTGCCCCCGCCAGCGCGCCGGCCACGCCGGCAATGCTTGTGTGTCCGAGCCCTGTCACTGCTCCGGTTTCGGGCCGTGGCGCCAGCTCGACGACTGTCAATTCCGGATCGTCGATCCACCGTGCGAATGCTTCCACTCCGCCGCTGCCGTCGCCATCGTTGCCAAACCCGTTTCCAGTCCCGTAGTTCCAGGACAGGAACAACCGGCGCGCCCGTGCCCCCAGTTTGTCCTCATAGAATGCCGCCGCCACGGCAATGCCGCGTTGCACCTCCTGCACGCGCAGACCGGGATCGTCTGGCAGGTCGAGGGTGCGATAGAGCAACAAATCCTGGCCATTGATGATGGAAGTCGTCAGAGCCAGTGGGCTCAGGTTGGCGATCAGCAACGCTTCCAGGGAATCAATTGCTTCCAATGCCGCCAGGCTCGAGGAGAGCACCGCTCCCGGCTCGTATCCGGCCTCACGCACCGCCGCCTCATATTCGGCCAGCACCGGACCAGGCAGCACCGCCGCCAGCACCTTGCACTCGTTCTTGTTCTCCACCAGCACCTGGTAGCTGAGCCCCGCATGCTCCACGTCAAACGGAACCATCTTGCGCAGCCGAAAGCGCAGCACCGGATAGGCTTCCGCCGCCTTCGTGGGCAGGGAATCGAAGTCCAGAACGAAGACCCGCACCACCGTATCGGGCAGCACCAGCGTCACGTAGCGCGTGCGTGGCGAAACCAGGCCCAGCGTCGAGCGAATCGCCGCCGCCACAGCCTCCGGCGCTCTCAAATTCGGTTCGCCGATCCCCGGTAAAACCGCCCCGGCCGGCAGCGCCTGGAAAGCGTACGCCGGCGCTTGCCCTGGCCCCGGAATTGCCGCTGCCAGTACTCCCTCCGGCGCAACCTCCACCGCCGCCGGCGGGCGTCCGCCCGTCTGGATACTGATTTTCGCCTTGTTCAGCATTGAATTCACTACCGCGAAGCCTCGATAAACGTAACCTTGTTGATTTCCTTCAGCGTCGTCAGCCCGCGGCGAACGCGATCCAGCGCCGATTCGCGCAAAAAGCTCATCCCCTCTTTGCGAGCCAGCTTGCGCACCTCGGAGGTCGGTTTCTTCTCCAGAATCACCTCGCGAATCGGGTCGGTCAAGTCCATCAGCTCGTGGATTGCCGTTCGCCCTCGATAGCCGGTGCCGCCGCACTCAATGCACCCCGCTCCCTCGCGAAACCCAAACCCGCGCCACTCGTCGGGCTCCATGGCGCTGGCCAGCAGTACGTCGTCGCTGTAGGTCACCGTCTGCGCGCAGTGCTCGCAGATGGTGCGCACCAGACGCTGCGCCAGAATGCAGTTCAGCGCCGACACAAAGTTGTACGCCTCGACCCCCATGTTGATAAACCGCCCCAGCACATCCACCACATTGTTGGCGTGCACCGTCGTAAACACCAGGTGCCCTGTCAGCGCTGAGTTGATGGCAATCTGCGCCGTCTCGTTGTCGCGGATCTCGCCCACCAGGATCTTGTCCGGATCGTGCCGCAAAATCGATCGCAGGCCGCGCGCAAACGTCAGCCCCTTCTTCTCGTTCACAGGAATTTGCGTAATCCCGCGAATCTGGTACTCCACGGGGTCCTCGATGGTGATGATCTTGTCTTCGTCGCTCTTGATCTCGTTCAATGCCGCATAGAGTGTCGTCGTCTTGCCGGACCCTGTCGGCCCCGTCACCAGCACCATCCCATACGGTTCGCGAATATACCGCCGGAACCGACGCAGATCCTCGTCCGCAAACCCCACCACATCCAGCGTCAGGTGGTGAAACTTCTCGCTCATCGACTCTTTGTCCAGCACGCGCAGCACGGCATTTTCACCGTGGATGGTGGGCATGATCGACACGCGAAAATCGATCAGCCGTCCCTTGTATCTGACTCTGAACCTCCCGTCCTGCGGCACTCGCCGCTCGGCAATGTCCAGCTCGCTCATGATTTTGATGCGCCCAAGAATCGTCGAGTGGTGCTCGCGCGCAATCGGCGCCATCGCCATCTGCAGCACGCCGTCGATGCGGTACTTCACCACCACGGAATCGTCATTGGTCTCGATGTGGATGTCCGAAGCTCGCCTCTCCAGCGCCGTGAAGATGGTGGTATCCACCAGCCGGATGATGGGACTTATATCTTCTTCGCTGGTCAGCTTCTCAATGGAAATATTCTCGTCGCTGTTGTCGTCGCCCGTCAGCACGTCGAAGGTCAACCCTTCGCTCGCCTCGTCCAGCACCCGCTGCGATTGCTCTGTCTTTTTCAGCAGATCTGTAATCTGCGAAAGCGTCGCCACGCGCGCCACAATCCTGTGTCCCAGCAGCCCCGCAATCTCGTCCAGCACCATCAGGCGCGACGGGTCGCTCACCGCAATCACCAGCGCGTCTTCATGCTGCTCGATCGGCACAAAGTTATAGCGGAACATCAGCTCCACCGGCACGGTCCGCAGCAGTTCGTGCTGAATCCTGAAGTTCTTCAGGTCCACAAACTCCGCGTGATAGCGATGCGCCAGCGCCTCGGCCTGTGCCCGCTCGTCCTGACCCGTCGGAAGCGGAAGCGTAATCGGATTTGCGTCAGCCATGCTTTACCCCTGACCTCCGGCCGTCGATCCCAACGAGAAAATCGGCAGATACAGCGAGATGAGAATGAACACCACCACCACGCCCATGAGGATGAGGATGGCCGGCTCAATCAGCGCCAGCGACGCGGTCAGCGCCGTCGCCACGTCCTCCTCGAAAAACTCCGCCACTGAATTCAGCATCGCCGGCAGCGCGCCCGTCTGTTCGCCCACCGTAATCATCTCCGACGCCAGGTCGGGGAAAATATTCGTCCGCTCCAGCGATTCGGCCAGGCTCTTCCCCTCGCGCACCGTCGCAATCGACGACACCACCGCCTTTGAGACCCTCCGCGACGAGATCGACCGCGCCGCGGTCTCCAGCGACGGCACCAGCGGCAGGCCTCCAGTCAACAGAGTGGAAAGCGTGCGCGCAAACAGCGCCACTTGATACTTGAGCCAGATCTTGCCAAACACCGGCATCTTGATCCGGAACCCGTCCACAAAGTCCCGTCCCCGCTCCGTCCTGGCCAGCCGATACGCCCCCGCGCCAATCGCCAGCCCGATCAGCACAATCCACAGCAGATTCCGATTCAGCCACTTGCTAAAGCTCAGCAGCGCCACCGTCATCGCCGGCAGCTTCGAGCCCAACTGGTCATACAGCGTGGCAAACTGCGGCACCACGTACGCAAACATGAACCCCACCAGCGCCGACACCAGCACCATCAGCACGCACGGATAGATCAGCGACGTAATCAGCTTCTTCTTGAACGTAAGCGAGATCCGCTGAAAGCTCACATACCGCTCCAGCACCTCCTGCAGGTTGCCCGACCGTTCCCCGGCCAGCAGCGTCGTCGTGTACATCACCGGAAAACCGCTTTGCGCCTCGAACGCCGCCGACAGCGATTCGCCCGTCTTGACGCGTGCCGAAATGTCGTCCAGTTGCCCTGCAAAGTGCGCATTCTTCTGGTTCTTCGCCAGCATTTGCAGCGACCCCAGAATCGGCAATCCCGCCTTGATCAGCGTCAAGAACTGCTGATTGAAGATGAGAAACGCCTCCAGCTTGACCTTGCGCCGCTTCAGCCCCGCAAACCCCGACCGCGCCCGCACGCTGAACACGTGGTACCCCGCATGAGCAAACCGCGCCCGCAGCTCCTCCGCGGTCGAGGCCGTCTGCACCTGCTCCTGCACCCGTCCTCGCTCATCGGCCAACTTGATGACAAACTCCGCCATGCCCACGCTCGCCGGTCAACAACAAGCAGCCTTTGACCAGCCTTTCCAAGGGGTTTCGCTCAGGTTTCAGGGTACCAGCTTATGCTGCCTGTTCATGTACCGCCCAGCCTCATACAGCAAGACGCCGAAGCCAGATGCAACGCTCAAAAGCCGCGGCTCGAAATGGCCGGGGTTCTACGCACTGTAGAAAGGCTCGATCCGGAGGGAGGCGGGGGTTTCAACCCCCGCATAAGGCAGCATTCCACGTGGGCTTCAGCCCCGGAGATACGCTGGATGCCCCTGAAAAGTCCTGTGCCCCATCCATTTCACAGCTTCATCGTGAAATGGGTGGGAAACCACGAAGTCCATCACAAAGTCAGTCATTCTGAGCGAAGCGCACTTCAGCGGAGTCGAG
>Ga0224553_1000207_pt1 | contig 29297 bp, 18 predicted proteins | sample 714S21014metaG_FD_179897 | JGI IMG/M metagenome (GOLD analysis project Ga0224553, IMG submission 179897) | Peat soil microbial communities from Stordalen Mire, Sweden - 717 S2 10-14 | ecosystem: Environmental > Terrestrial > Soil > Wetlands > Peat | place: Sweden: Norrbotten County, Stordalen... | reverse complement strand
GTGACGATACGGCAACCCAAGATCATCTTCGCCCACACCGTAGTTGTTGAAGACCAGGTCCAGCCACGGCCTGGGACGGTAGAGGATCTGTCCGCCCAGTCCCGGTTTGCTGTTAGGTCTTGCATATGTCTGCCAGCCATTGATGAACCACGGCTCAATCTTCAGCTTCTCGGTCGGAAAGAACTGTAAACGCAAGCCAGTGAAGAACCATGGAGTATTGGAGGATACATAGGACGGCTGGTAGGCCCAGTTGTCGGCATTGTAGTAACTGAACAACCCAATGTAGGAGACGAAGATCCCGGCATCGGCATTAATGCCATGCATTTTGTTCCAGTGATATCCGCCCCAGGCCTCCGAGACATAGCGATAAGCATCCGCAAGGTCCCACTGGCCTCGGTTATAGCTGGCATCGTTGCGCGGCGTGGTCGTGGCCCACTCACCAAACATAGTGAGAAACCTGCCGCGAACATTGTCGATCCGGATATCGCCACCGAAGCTCAACTGCTCCAGTTGGAATTCCTCGGCGCGGAATGTCTCGGTCGAACCGCCCAAGGAGTCGTCTGCCGGATGGTTATGGTCCCAGGTGTAGTTGGTGTCCGCGCGAAACTCCGGCGTGAAATACTTCGTTGACATCGGGCTATCGACCACGCGGCCGTTTGAATTCATCCACGTCCAATCACCCGGGAACGGCGCGCTCTTGGTGGTTGTCTCCGCGCCCATCTCTGGATCTGTCGCAGGGGCCGCTGCCGCCGCAGGCGTCGCTGCTGGGGCCGGCGGTGCCTGCGCGGACGCGTTCATCATCGTCGCAGTTAGACAGACAAGGAAGGCTAAGCCGCTTGCTACGCTGGCAGTAAGGTGATTACGGGGCATAATTGTCCTCTTTCTCCGGCGGACACACGTCCACCTGCGTTGTTGTGCTGCGTAAACTACCTGTTGTGCGGTTTAAGCCGGACCTACTTCAAACGTGCGATGCGGTGCTGCACCAGATTGATTCCGCGCTGCAGTTGGCTGGCCTGAGCGGCCGCTTTTAGATCCTGACGCTTCATTGCCTTTTCGTGCAGCCGAGCTACCCGGTCCATTGAGTGGCTGAGTTGCTCCTCTAAGGCATTAAGTTCCACGGTGTAGAAATACTGTGTCTGAGCGAGGGCCATAAAGTTACCGCCTCCTTGTGTCGTGTTTCGTTAGTGTCACAGAGAGCGTGTCAAGATGGCATAAAGATTGAGTAGAAACTTCGCAAAAGTCATAACTGATATTTTCCGCTCTTGATTAGGTTGGAGGTAGGGACACAGGTTCCACTCTGCACAGGGTTACCGGGCGCATAATGCCTGCGCATCTATATTTAATGAACTTCTTCGATCTCCCTTATGCGCTCCTTATGTAACCTGTCCTACCTTCTTGGAAGGGGGACTAACGATATGAATCGCACACGTTTTGCAGTTGTGACGCTATCACTTATGTTGCCGCTCGCAGTTGCGGCGCAATCGAACGTACAGACGGCAAACATGTCCGCGCCAATGGCCGGGCATGAGGTGCAGAGCCTGATCAAGAGCGCCCACAGCAGCGCACAGTACACGCAGATCGCCGGCTACTACCACCAGCGGGAGGCTATGTACCGCGCCAAAGCTGCTGAGGAGAAGGCAGAGCGGGATCGCCGCGCCCAGGTTAATGCGGCCCTGATGCAGAAATATCCGCGTCCGGTCGATTCGGCTCAGTATCTTTACGAGTCATATTTGTCGGATGCCAACAGTGCCGCCGTGCAGGCCCAGCACTACGATCAACTGGCCGCCGACGCGCAGACTCACGACAGCCAGTTCGCCACGGACAGCCACGGCAAGTCGTAACTCTGTCGCGGGGCTGACACAGGGAGCACGTGGAATCGGACCTGCGATTTCACGTGCTCTTCTTGTCTTTACATCTTTCTTGCAAATTCTTGAGTTTTTCTTTATGGCTTGCCAGCTAACCTGAGGCTGGGGATTGTTCGATGACCTCACGGCTTACAATAGCCATCCCTCTATCTGAGAGGCGCGCATGGTTACAGTTGTCAAAGCAATGCGTGCTTGGCTGCGCAGCCATTGCGGCTGTGACCTTTGTTGCCTATAGGTTGAAGTTTCCGCTCGCGACGGTAGGGTTTGTTTATTTGCTTGTCGTCGTAGTCGCTTCCCTTATTTATGGGATCTGGCAAGCGACCCTTATTTCTCTGGTTGCAGTTTCCTGCCTTAACTATTTCTTTATTCCGCCAGTTCTTTCTTTTACAGTCGCCGACCCGCGGGATTGGGCGGCGCTGGTTTCTTTTCAAGTCTGAGCACTCTTTGTGAACCGGCTTTCCTCCCGAGAGCAAAGGAACGCGCGCGATGCCAATCGGCAGCGCATTCATATGGGGAAGCTCTACGAGTTGAGCCGGGGTATTTTGCTTTTTGATCTGCACAACCCCCCAGGGCCGCAGTTGGTGCACCGCATTCGGCGGATTTTTCTGGCGGACGATGTTGCCATCTTCGACGCAAACCTGGCGCGCCTGGATCACGAAGGTAGCTGGTCTCCGGAAGAGCAGCAGGTTGCCAAGACGACCTACTTTGTAGACAAGAACGAGGACGACCACGAGGTTCGCACCACGCGGCGGGTGATACGCGGCGGAAGCAATTCCCTGGGCGCCATGGCCATTCGCGGAGACGTCGATCCCTTGATTGCCGATGCCATCGCGTCGCTCGCGGCGATCGCCTTTGAGCGTTATCGCTCCTATGAGAAGGAGGCGAGCGCGGAGAGCGCGAGGCAGGCGGAGCAGCTTCGCGTGGCTGTGCTGGACGCTCTGGCGCATGCATTCAAGACACCGCTGACTGTGATTCGCACTGCCAGCTGCGGTCTGCTGGAGATGGGCACGCTGGACAAGGCGGAGTCGGAGTTGGCGGCGCTGATCGATGAGGAGTCAGTCAATCTGAATCAACTCTGCACCCAGCTGCTGCAGACCGCGAAGCTCGAAACCGCCAGCGTGACTCTCCACACGGAGCCGGTGATTGTCTCCAAGTTGGTGAATGAGGTCGTGGCGGACCTTGCGAATACTCTGAAGGGACATCCCGTCGAGCTGTCCATCGAGGAGCAGGCCGCCCCGCTGCAGGGCGACCGGGTGCTGCTGGAACTCATCCTTACCCAGTATCTGGATAACGCGGCCAAATACTCCGCACCCGAGACGCCCATCGAAATCAATGTGCGCGAAACCAATTCCGAGCTAATGCTGTCGGTAAGAAACCGCGGCTCCGTGATCCAGATCCAGGACCGTGAACGCGTCTTCGAGCGCTTTTATCGCAGTTCCGACGCGAAGGATCGTGCGCCGGGGGCCGGTCTCGGCCTGTCGATCGTCAAGAAGGCGGCCGAGGCGCACCACGGTCATGTATGGGTGATAAGCAGCGAAAGCGAAGGGACAACGTTTTTCCTGTCGATGCCAAAACTTCAAGCGGGAGGCTATTGAGCATGGAATCCGGACTGATTCTGGTGGTTGACGATGAGATGTCAATCCGTCGCGCGCTGCACTCGACTCTCAACAAATTGGGATTCAAAACCGTGGAGGCAGCGCGCGGCGAGGAGGCTCTTTCGCTGGTGCGCACCAATCCTTTCGACGCAGTCCTGCTGGACATCAACATGCCGGGCATGAACGGCATCGATACCTGCAGAAGCATGCGCCGCCTGTTTCCGCGCATTCCTATCCTCATGCTGACCGTGCGCGACAGCGAAGACGACAAGGTGGAGGCGTTGGACGCAGGCGCGGACGACTACATTACAAAGCCGTTCCAGCTGCGCGAATTGACTGCGCGGATCCGCGCGGCCATGCGCTGGGCCAAGGCCCCCTCGCCGCAGGAGGATGCGCCCGTGCTGCACGTCGGCGATATTGAACTCGATCCAGTGCGCCGCACGGTAAAGAAAGCGAACCGCCTGGTTCATCTCACTCCGAAGGAATTTGACCTGACCCAGCAACTGATGACCTACGCAGGAAGGCCGATTCCTCACACCCGTCTGCTGAATGCGGTGTGGGGGCCCGAGTATGGAGAAGAGCTTGAATATCTGCGCACGTTTGTACATCAGCTGCGCAAGAAACTGGAGGATGATCCGGCGAATCCGCAATATCTTCTAACCGACGCCCATGTCGGCTACCGTTTTGCGGAGAAGGTGTAGGTTGCAATTTGCTTCCAACGCCTTATGCTTAGCTGAAGCCGCTGCAAGCTGGTTCGGCGATGCCGCCGTGATGATTCCCATTGCGACAACAGAGAGATGAGATATTCGTTGCTCAGCCCACATGTCGTACCGTAGGATCGCGAAGCCGGACGTCTCCGTGACCATTACAGAAGGGCTAGAATGTTGACCCAGCTTCCACCCCGGGGCAGACTGGATTCTTATGCCAAGCGACACGGAGATTTATGCCGTTCTTCGACCTTCTAGTCGGTAAGCCACTGGCAACCTCAGAAGAACGCGCAGAACAAATTGGCCCCATCGCCGGCATTCCGGTGTTCGGGCTGGATGCGCTCAGTTCGGCTGCCTACGGCCCTGAAGCTGCCCTGACGTTGCTGATTCCCCTGGGCCTTATGGGGATCGCCCACATTGTGCCCATTAGCATGGCCATCATCGGCTTGCTGGCCATCGTCTATCTTTCCTACTGCCAGACCATCGATGCTTACCCTCATGGGGGCGGCAGCTACACCGTCGCCAGCGAAAACCTGGGCGCGAACGCCGGTCTGCTGGCTGCTGCCGCGCTGATGATCGACTACATCCTCAACGCCGCGGTCGGCATCTCGACCGGGGTCGGCACACTCGTTTCCGCCTTCCCGCGGCTGCAGCCTCACACTCTCGCCCTGTGTCTCCTGATTCTGCTGGTCCTCACTCTGATCAACATGCGCGGCGTCAGAGACACGGGATCTACTTTCCTGGTGCCTACCTGCCTCTTCGTCGGCACGCTGTTGGCCGTGATCGTCATCGGGACGATCCGCACCATTGCCGCACACGGCCATCCGCTGCCCATCGTCGCGCCGCCTCGCTTGCCGGTAAGCGGGGCGATGCTTTCGCTATGGGTTTTAGCAAAGGTATTCGCAAGCGGCTGCACCGCAATGACCGGCGTCGAGGCTGTGTCCAATGGCATAATGGCCTTCCGTGAACCCAAACAGAAAAATGCCCGCCGCACTCTCACCATCATCATCTTTCTGTTGATGACGTTTCTTGCCGGCATCGCCCTGCTCTGCCGCGCCTATTCCATCGGCGCCACCGAGCCCGGCGTCGCGGGCTACCAGAGCATCCTTTCGCAGCTCACCGCCGCAGTCATCGGCCGAGGCTGGTTCTACTACCTCACCATCGCCTCCATCCTCTCAGTCGTGGTGCTCTCTGCCAATACTTCCTACGCTGACTTTCCCCGCCTTACCCGCGCCATTGCCCTGAACAATTACCTGCCTCACGTCTTCCTGATTCGCGGCCGCCGGCTGCTCTACTCGCACGGCATCTATGCGCTGGTGGGGTTCACCGCGCTCCTGCTGATCGTCTTCGGCGGCGTTACTGACCGGCTGATCCCGCTATTTGCCATCGGAGCTTTCCTGGCCTTCACCCTCTCCCAGGCAGGGATGGTGATGCACTGGAAGCGTCTAGGAGGCGGGGGGGCAAATTGGCGCATGGCGGTGAACGGCATCGGCGCTGTCGCTACCGGCATCACCCTGGTGGTGGTGCTGGTGGCGAAGTTCACAACGGGCGCGTGGATTACCGCTATCCTGGTCCCGGCACTGATGTCCGTCATGGTCGCGGTTCGCCATCACTACGACGGCGTTGCCCGCGAGGTTGCCGTTGAAGGACCCATGCGGATGGAGAACCTCGCCGAGCCGCTGATCATTATTCCCGTGGACCGCTGGAGCCGCATCAGCGAGAAAGCGCTGCGCTTCGCCATGAAGCTGAGCGACCAGGTGCAGGCCGTCCACGTCGACGCGGAGGAGTGCTATGAAGAGGTAAGCCGGAACTGGCAGCAGAACGTGGGCGGGCCGTTTGCGCAGGCGGGCAGGGCTGTGCCCGAACTGGTGTTCCTTGAGTCGCCCTACCGCTTCGTCTTGACGCCTCTCCTGGATTACATCGGCAAGGTGGAACGCGAGTGTCCCGACCGCCAGATCGCTGTCCTGGTGCCCGAACTCGTGGTCAAGCATTGGTGGCAGACTCCACTCCACAATCAGCGCGCACGCCTGCTGAAGGTATTGCTTACGGTCCAGCGTAACCACCGCATCATGGTCATCAGCCTACCCTGGTATCTGTAACGCCTGCAGTGGCTCGGCGGTGAGATTAGTACGCTACTGGAAGTTCCCTACCAGCACGAAGGGCGCCCAATAGTATGGATGGGAATAATCATTCGTCTGGTGGGCGGGCGGCGCTTCCTCATCCAGATGGGGACCGCGCGCCCTTCCCGTTTCACTTGCGGCTGGTGCGCCGTGGAGCAGTGCCAGCTGTGCCTGCCGCAGCGCTTCCGCCTTGCCGTCCTTTGGGTCGTTCATCCATCGGGCATAGAAGTCGCCCATCAAACGGCTGGTGCTGGCGTCGTTCACATCCCATACGGTCGCCAGCACCGCCGCCGCATCCTTCCGCTGCGCGAGCATGTCGAGGCTATCCATCTCCCGCCCGTTCTGTGCGGCCTCTCCCCTGGCCGTACTGCAGGCAGAGAGCGTCAGCAGTTGCGTTCCGTGGAAGCTTACCGTGGAATCCTCCAGCTTGGAGAGCGTGAGCGCATAACCCGCCGCATCGCTCGTGGTATTCCCGCCGAGCATGAGATACGGTTCCTTGTCGCTGCCTGTCTCCAGCACAAAGTGGCTGGCAATATGGACCACCGCAAAGCTTTTGCCGCTGCCCAGTTCTTCCTTCAACGCCGCAAGAGTGAACTGCTCATCGGGAAGCAGTCGTCCCTCCAACGGCCCGTGCGATGCAGGCACTGCCGGGTCGCGCACCACGGACTCCAGTTCGGGCAGAACCCCGGGCAGCGCAGGCAGCCCCCCATAGCTCTTGGTCAGACCCATCGCCAAAACTTGCCAGGCAGCAGGGTTTGCGCCGGCCGGAGGAGACATAGAACCATAACTCTCCGGCGTGAATAACACGTTTTTGAATCGCTCCGCCAGGTAGGTTTTGCCGTTGTATAACGCTGCCATCGGCAGGTAGCGCAGTACGCCGTCAAGCGACCACAGCAGCGTCGGAACGCCGGCCCGCGCTTCGCCGCCTGCCTCCAACGCCTTCAGCGAGGGTTCCAGCGGAGCAATCACCATCGCATACAACTCCTGCAACTGCGGTTTTGGATCGGACCGGGGCGTGCGCAGCGCGTCTCTCGCCTCGAGCACTTTGCTGCGCAACTCGCCCGGAGTGGTCTTCAGTTCAACCTTCTGCCTGCTCTGCGCGGTCACCACAATCGCGTACACATGCGCTTCGCCGAACAGTATCCGTATTCCAATCACACGCGGCCCCAACTGTGCCAGAGTTTTTTGCAAATCGCTCACATCCAACTTCTCCTTGTTCAGCGCTGCATTGGCATCGTCAACCCCTTTGGCCTGCGCCAGCTCCGGAAAGAATGTATTCCGCAAGAAGTCCGACAACTCCGCGTTGCCATCTTCAATCTTTGCGTCCAACTCCTTCAGCCGTGCATCTTCTTCGGGGAGGCGTTTCTGCTTAGCCAGCAGGGTGGCGTACTCCAGCCCCAGCGCAGTAAGCGTGCGAGCGGTTTCTTCCGGCATGTTCAGATCGATTTGTGCTTTCTGCTGGGCCGCGGTCAGTTGCACCGGAGCGACCTTCGCCGCGGCATCGTCGGGCGCGCCGCGCACCACCTCCTTGAACTCCTGTTCCTTGAGCAGGTCGAGTACGTGCTCGGCCTCGCCCAGCCGATCCATCTGGATCAGCAACTCCGCCAGTTGGCGGTATATGGACGACTTGGATTTTGCAAAAACCAGCTGAACCTTGGGATCCAGTCCGGAGATATTCTTGCGTATCTGCTGAAACGAGTTCACCGCCTCGGTGCCGAAGAAGATCGCTGTTTCCGGCTGCTTGCGATCGCTAAAATACGTCATCAGCGAACTATCCACTCCGCCCTGCGAATCCGGATCGCCCATTTCTTTTGCCAGCGACAAGGCGGCCAGATCGTTCCGCAGCGCATTCTTGTCATCGCCCAGAGCGCTTTCCGAATCCCCCATCCCCCACATGGTGTAGATCTCGTCGGCATCCATGCCGCCCTGGCTCTCCAGCGGCAGTGCCTGCCTGTAGTAGGTCAGCGCTTTTCTATAATTCCCGGCATGGCGATACAGCAGGCCGAGGCTATCCAGCGTGCTGGCTGCGATGTTGCGATCGCCCACTGCCCGCGCAATGGGCAGCGCCTGCCCCAGGTAGGCGAGCGCGCGCTGGTACTCCCCCGTCGATTGATAACTCCAGCCGATGTTGTTTAAAAATTGAGCTTCACCTCTGCGGTCGCCTGCGCTGCGGCAGAGAGCCAATGCCTGCGCGTAATACCGAATCGCCTTCGCCTTCTGGCCGAGCAGATCGTAGGCCCAGCCAATGTGGTTCAGCGTGTCGATCTCGCAAGTATGATCGGCCGCCTGCTTGCACATTGGCAGCGCCTGGTTGAAATACTTGAGCGCCTTCTCCTTCTGCCCAAGGTCGGAATATACGGCGCCACGGCCGCTGAGCGTCGTTCCTTCGCCGCCCGGGTCGGGCACATCGCGCCAGATCGTCGCGGCCTGGTCGTAGAAACTCAACGCCTCCTGGGCCCGCCCGAGATGACGGTCGACCCAGCCGATATTATTCAGAATCTGTCCTTCAACCCGCCGGTCTCCGGCTGCGCGCGCCACCTCCAGCGCACGATTGTAGTAATCGAGCGCCTTGGGCGTTTCAGTCAGATTGGAATAGACGCGGCCTATGTCCTTTAGCGTGGTTGCCTCGCCGCTTCGGTCGCCAATCGCTTCTTCGATCGGCACGGCCTGTTCCAGATAATTCACTCCCGCCTGCTCGTCCTTGGTCAGCACATACAACCGGCCGAGTTGGCAAAGTTCCGCGGCGGTGGCCTTGTCGCTGTGCTCCGCGCGCGCCGCCGCCAGCTTCTTTTCGTGGGCGCTTATCTGATCCTGCAACGTCGGCTTCTGCCCATGCAGGGTGGAACAGGGCGCCAGCCAGGCCGCAGCCACTGCGAGCCGGCAAAGAACTCGAAGCGCTCGCTGGTGCAGAAGACAACCCATACTCATTGTCCCGTGCCGTAAATGATATGCAACCCGTCCGTAAATCGGCTGGTTCGGACGGCGGTCTGTTGCTGGAAGGGAAAATCAACTCCGCGCGCTCCGTCCTCCGGATATGCGCTTCCCGACTTCCGAATCGTAAACCGTGACCGAGTCGCCACCGAATTCGTGCACAGCTTCACAATCGGTGTTTTCATCTCCGCGATTCCGTGCAGGACCGACCATTCCAGCGGCCACCGCAGTATCTCGGAGGTCCATGCGATTGCATCCTCCTGGCCGGCGCTCCTGCCCACGCCGGCAAACTGCTCGGCCAGGTGCAGTGAGTCGGCACAATTCAAATTGCAGGGAATATGCGGAACCGCCTTTACGCCCAGGTAACGCCAGAAAATATTCAGTTCCGGATGTCCGTCGACCCGCAGCAGCCGGCTCTCCGCGCCGGTTGTATAAGAACGAGCGGCCACGGTCCACAGCATCTCCTGGTCGGCGGATTGCCGCATCGCGTCGGCAAAGAAGCGGCAGCAGCACTCCGGATATCCCAGCAGCGCGCCCGCTTCTGCGCAATCCAGGTTGGCCCACGCGCGGGCAAAGCGCCTTGCATCCCTGCGCCGGCCAATCACCGCCCGCATGATCATTGCGGAAGGACTGGCTGCGGCTGAGGCGTTGCTCATGCTGCGTTGCACCATCAGCGGCACAACCGTCAGTCCCTGCTTCTTGCTTCGGTTTCGCAACTCGCTCCAGCCGTCGGTGGATACACTGCACAGGACACAGGGCCGCACACCCTCCACCACAGTCAGCCACTCCATCTCGCGCCACGCAGTGGAGATGCTTTCTATCCTTGGCTGCCAGCGCAAACGGGCTTCGTCGCTTACCCACATCGACCGCAAAAACTCCGGCAGTACGAAATCCATCCGCGGCAAACGCGGAAGGGAGTATCCCCGGTTGGCATCAGCCTTCAAACTGGGCTCGGTTCGCCGCAAGAAACGTCTCCATGTTCGGATTTTCTCCTCTGGTCCAGGCATCGAGAAACCAACTCTCAAGCTGCGCACGGATGGGATGCGTCGACAGCGGCGCCTTGCCGGCCTGCCGCAGCCCGTCCTCAAAACGCTGGAACAGCGCCATCCACACCTCGCAATGTTCCGTTCGGTTGCGCCAGTCGCCATCGATGGACGTCCCCGGACACTGCCCTTTGCACATCAGGAAGAACCGGCAGCCATTGCATCCGCCCGCCTCGCGGTCCGTGTGGAAGAGCGCAAGGTAACGCTCGAAGCCGGGGAATTCGGCCTTCACAAAATCAACGCCGTCCTTGTTCGTCCGTCCGCAGTTGCTCCGCTGACCCTGGCCCTCCACACCCCTTACCGCGGAGGTTGTGTAGGGATCGCACGCCCTCCAGATGCAGGTCGTCCCTCCGTCATCGCCGAGCAGGAGCCGGCGCATTTCATCGAAAACATCGAATCGCAGCGTTCGGAATCCCTCTTCGGCGCGCGCAAAAAACAGGAATGCCGCGATATTCTCTTCCGTGGTCAGCGAGCACTTTGCGCGTACCTGGGGATCGTCGACCTCCAGGATGTGCAGGCGCACGGTATTCACCCCAATCTGCTCTAAAGAGTGCAGCCATTGCTCCAGCACCGGCAGTTTATCCGGCGTCGCATTGCTCCGGTGAAGCGTCAGGATGAGGGCTGGCGGCATGCCGGCCTTGCACAGCCGCTCAATGGCATCTTCCGTGCGCGCCGTAGCCTCGCGCGTCGCCGCCAGCGACCCCGCCCAACGGATGTCGCTGAGTTCCCCCGGCCCGTCGCAGGAGATGCCCACCGCAACCTGGTATTTGCGGAACAGCTCGATGTGCCGTTCGTTGATCAGCGTCCCGTTGGTTTGAATCCCGTTGGAGCCGAATCGATCCAGACCAAAAGCCCACAACTCCTCCAGCGCATCTTCGGGCAGAAGCAGCGGCTCTCCGCCAAAAAGGCGAAAATCCGTGCCCTCTTCCTCGAGCGCCTGCTTCATCCGGCCCATGTCGTAATGGGCTCGCACGTTGCCGGCGCTTCTCTGGGGGTTCTGGTAACAGTACTGGCATGCGATGTTGCAATGCACGCCGAGCGGTCGCAATTCGACTGTCATACACACTCTCTCGACGCCGTGCGGTCGCTTACGCTAGCTCATCAGGCCCTTGGCCTTCGGGCTTCTGCCATTTTGGATCGCCTGGCCCTGCTTTGACGGAGGGCCACCCTGCTCGACTATGCGCTGTCGCTATGCGTCTGGTCGACCCTGCGCGCCACGGCACTATCGCTATGCGGAGTCTGGTCGCCTCTGCGCGCCACCGCACTATCGCTATGCGGAGTCTGGTCGCCTCTGCGCGCTACGGCACTGTCGCTATGCGGAGTCTGGTCGCCTCTGCGCGCCACGGCACTATCGCTGTGCGGAGTCTGATCGCCCCTGCGCGTCGCAGAACTATCGCTATGCGGAGTCTGATCGCCTCTGCGCGACGCGGCACTATCGCTATGCGGGGGGTTATCCGAGGATCGCCGCCAATCCGTCTCCATTCCGCGCGCTACCATGCGGAACAGCAGCACGACGAAAGAACCCATGATGACATTGGGAATGAATCGCCGCCGCGACATGCCCGCTGAGCCATACGCCCCGTCACGGCTCCACAGAATCTCATCGGCTCTGTCATCGCGCACGGCGCGGTTTGACCGATTGTCAATGGGCCCGGAACTCTGGGGCGTTTGCCGCCGCAGAAGACGGAACAGCAAGCCAACCGCAAGGCATAAAAGCACGGCACACAAGGACAGCAGAATCCGAATTAGCATGGAGCGCACTCTCCGGCACGGCTCGCTGGATGGAAACCGCGCAATTCTAATTAGATAAAAAACTTGCGGGCACCCGGCTGTCAAGAAAAACCCGGCGGCAAGCTTACAACTTTGGTAACAGACTCGCCATTACCGCGGCTGTCAAAGGCCGCAGCATTTGCCGAGGCCAGCGCCTGACCCGATGCTGCGGCCTAATGACTTGCGGCGCCTGCCTTTTGCGCGGCGATCCAGCGGCTGGTGCGGTCGTCCAGCAGGTCCAGCGGAAGAACTCCCCCGGAGAGCATCTCGTCGTGGAAGGTGCGCAGGTCGAAGCGGGGGCCGAGCTCCTTCTCCGCGCGCTCGCGCAACTCGCGGAACTTGAGCTCGCCCAGCTTGTAGCTGAGCGCCTGCGCAGGCGAGGCAATGTAGCGGTCGGTCTCGGCCTGCAGGGTCGGCTCGTCCACGGCGCCCGACTTGCGCATGAAGTCGACGACCTGGTCGCGGGTCCAGCCTTGCGCGTGGATGCCGGTGTCGACGACCAGGCGGACAGCACGGAAGATCTCGCTGGAGAGACGGCCGTAGTCGGAGACGGGGTCCTGATACAGGCCGACATCCTTGCCCAGTCCCTCCGCATACAGCCCCCAGCCCTCGATATACGCAGAGTTGTAGCTGTGCAGGCGGAACTTGGGCAGCCCCGTCAGGGTCTCCGCCACCGAGATCTGCATGTGATGGCCGGGCACGCCCTCATGGTAGGCGATCGCCTCGTCGTCCACGAGCGAGCGCTGCGTGGGGGCGGAGGTCTGGACAGAGACGCGGCCGGGCCGCTTGCCGTCCGGAGTTCCCTGCTGGTAATGGGTGGACTGGCCGGGCTGGAAGGCGGGGATCGCCTCGACGGTGACGGGAATCGTGGGGATGACGGTGAACAGCTGCGGAAGCCGCGGCTGCATCTCGGCGACGTACTTGCGAAAGTCGTCGACGATTTGCTCGGAGGAGGTGGCCATGTACCTGGGGTTGCTCGCCAGCCAGGCGCGGAAGCTGGCCAGGTCGGCAAAGCCCTCCTTCTTGGCGAGCACCAGCATCTCGGCCTGGATGCGGTCCATCTCGCTCAGGCCTAACGTGTGGATCTGCTCGGGAGTCAGGTCGGTGGTGGTCCGGTTGCGAATGTAGTTCTGGTAGCGGGCCTTGCCGTCGGGCAGCGAGGTGACGGCCAGCGCGGTGCGGCCATGCGGAGCATACTCGTTGGCGATAAAGGCGGCGAAGGACTTGTACGCCGGTAGCACTTCGTTGTTGACGGCCTCCGTAATCGCCTTGGTAAGGCGTTGACGATCTTCCGCGGAGACGCTGCTGGGGTACTGCCGGGTGGGGTTCAGGAACGGGTCGGCGGCGATAATGCCCTGGCACTGCGCGGGGACCTTTTCCAGCAGGAATTTCACCGGCATCAGGTTGTCCTTCATGCCCGCGCGAAGCACCTCTTCGGTCTGCCTGAATACGCGGGGAACCTGGTGCAGGCGGGCAATGTAGTCCTCGTAGTGCTTCACCGAGTCCAGCGGCACGGCATTGGGCAGGTCGGCGATGTTAAGGTGGATGCCGCTCCGTTGGTTCACAGGCATCTCGTACTCTTTGAAGTTGAAGTCCGCAATGCGCTGCTGCAGCGTGCGGACGAGCAGGTCGCGGGAGAGCTCATCCTGATCCGGAAAGCCGGCGGTGGAGATGGCCTGGAGGCGCGTGAGGTAAGCCTCGTCGGCACTGTGTTGGCGGACGTTGCCGGCGAGGGAGTCGTCGTCGAGCTGGTCATTGTAGCGGTAGTCGCCGTAGGCCGTGGCCATCTGGGGCGAGAGCTTCAGGTCTGCCTGGTACTGCTCCTCGAACAACTCGTTCTGGGCCGCGATGCGAGCCGCGGCGTCTGCGCCAGCGCTGGGCTGCTGGCCCAGGGCCGCTCGCAACGGCGCGGATAACAGCAAAACGCAAACGGCCAGAGGGCCACGCAATCGCATGAAAGCTAGAGTAGCAGAGAGCCACTGAAGCGCACTGAGAGGGAAACTCCTCCTGACCGCGACGTTCGCGAGTCCTTGTGAGCACGGCTGCCGTCCGGTCGTACACTTGCTCTCATGCAGCGTTGCAATCGTGCCAACGGGCTGACGCTTGGCTTGATTCTGCTTTTGGGCGCTGTGCTCCTGGCCGGGGCACAGAACCCAGCCGCGGGCGTTCCGGTTCTGCTTACCGTTGTCGACGAGAATGGCTTGCCGGTCCCCGATGCCCAGGTTGTGCTCTCCGAGCCGGGCAGTCCTCCAGTCCAACTCCGGACCGACTCCATTGGGCGCTGTGCCTTCCTGCTCCACCAGGAATCGCCCTACCAGCTTCGCGTGGAAAAGCCGGGCTTCTACCAGGCCCTGGAGAGCCAGGTCGACGCTGCCCAGCAAACCGTGAAGCTGGCGCTCACGCACGAAGCGGTCGTCCAGCAACAGATCGATGTGGTCGCCTCCACCGGCGGCATCGATCCCGAACAGACCTCAGACTCGAGCGTTCTCAATATCGAAGAGATTACCAACGTGCCGTATCCTACTTCGCGCGACATCCGCAACCTGCTGCCCTTCAACCCCGGCGTGGTCCAGGATTTAGCCGGTCAGACCCATGTGGCGGGATCGCCCACCTACGCAACGCTCGACCTGCTGGACGGCTTCGATATCCGCTCCCCGGTCAGCGGCGCGCTAGCCATGCGCGTCAGTGCCGACGCGGTTCGCTCCATCGACACGCAGTCGACCCGCTACCCCGTGGAATTCGGCAGGGCCACCGGCGGGGTCGTCGCCTTCTACACCGGGATGGGCGACAACAAGTTTCACTTCAATGCCACGGATTTTGTTCCCTCCGTTCGCAATCTGAATGGCCTGCGTTTTGATAAGCTTGTCCCGCGCGTAACCTTTTCCGGGCCGTTGGCGCGCAACCGCGCTTGGTTCCTCGACGGCCTGGAGATGGAATACGACGACATTTACATCCCGGGGCTCCCGCTTGGCGCCGACGACAACCGCCTGTTGCGCGGCAGCAACCTCAGCAAAGTCCAGATAAACCTCACCTCCGCCAACATCCTCTCCGGCGGATTGCTCGTCAACGGCTACCACTCTCCCTACGACGGCATCTCGACACTCACACCGCAAATGAGTACCACCCGGAACGACTCCCCCGCCTGGCTCCCCTACGTGCGCGAGCAGCACACTTTCTCTGGAGGCGCGCTGCTGGACGTCGCCACTGGAGCCGTCCACTTTCGCGACGGCTACGAGCCGCACGGGAATAGTCCCTACCAGATCACGCCAGAAACCTCTCAGGGTAGCTACTTTGAAAACGCGGTTGCGCACTCCGACCGCGAAGAGACCACGGCGGCTCTCTACCTGCCGGCGCGCGGTTGGTTAGGACGCCACGAACTGAAAGCCGGCGCCGAACTCGATTTCGTCGGCTTCGACGAAAGCGTATCGCGGGCGCCCATCAGCTATCTGCGCGAGGCTCCTCCTGGCCAGGAGGACGGGACCCTGCTGCGCCAAAGCGTCTTTCCCCAGCAGGCTCCCTTCTCGCGCCATAACCTCGAAGCGGGCCTCTACCTGCAGGACCACTGGCTCGCGCGGCCAGGACTTGTCGTCGAGCCGGGTTTGCGTTTCGACTGGGACGAGATCCTCCGGCGTCCGCTGTTCTCGCCCCGGCTCGCCTTTGCCTACTCCCCGCCCGGCGCAGAGTCCACCACCAAACTATCCGCAGGCATCGGGCTCTACTACGAACACACCCAACTGGAGTATCTGGAGCGCGCGCTGGCGGGTGTTCGCTACGACACTTCCTACGCGGCCGACGGCGTCACTCCGCTCGACGCTCCCACCCAGGTCGTCTTCACTGCAAACGACGCGTCGCTAACCCAGATGCGAGCGCTCAACTGGAGCGTTGGCCTTGAGCGAAAACTCCCCGGCTCCCTGTATGTCGGCGCAAACTTCATGCAGAAGCGCGCGTCCGATGGCTTTACCTACGCGCTTCAAGGCGTGTCCCCGCCGCTGCAGCAAACCTATCTGCTGACCAACCAGCGACAAGACCATTACTACTCCGCGGAATTCAATGCGCGGCGGACCTTCGCCAATGGACACACCCTGTTTGCGTCCTACACGCATTCTTCGGCACGCACCAACTTCGCCCTCGACTACGTGCCGACCCTATCGCTGCTGGGTCCGCAGCAAAGCGGCCCATTGGCCTGGGATACGCCCAACCGCGTGGTCTCCTGGGGATGGTTGCCGCTGCTGCTGCCGAAGCTCAAGAAGAGCTGGGACTTCGTCTACACGCTGGACGTGCACTCCGGTTTTCCCTTCACGGCCGTGGATGCCAATCAGACGGTGGTGGGCCTGGCCGGCGGCCAGCGCTTCCCTGAGTATGTTTCCTTCAGCCCTGGCCTGGAATGGCGGTTCCACCTCCGCGGCAGCTACTTTGGCTTGCGCGGCGTTCTGGAGAATGCCACCAGCAGCAGTGACCCCTACGTTGTGAACAACAACGTGGATTCACCGGCGTACGGGACCTTCACTGAGCCGCTGGGCAGGGCCTTCACCACGCGCATTCGCCTGATCGGCACAAAATAGCCCCGAACTTTTTCCGGGCGTGCGGGTGCGCCGGCGAAGCAGTTTAGGAAATGCCGCAGGGTGAGTCGATGAGGCTAAGTCGACGCGACCAGCAGGGAGCGCGACCCTGCAAACACCCTCCAACCCCACACTGTTTTCCTAAACTGCGCTTGGGCAAACTACCTGAGGCTGTTGGCAAAGACTGGTTCGCTGTGCAGCGGCAACCTGGAGAGACGATCCGAAAAATGCGTAGAGAGAAATCGCTATCAGCGTTCTTGCGCAGTCTTGCATGGCCTGTCCTTACTTGGCGGAATCTGTTGGATATATTGATTGGAAATACTTGATTATTTCCGATTGAGTCCGTCCATCTATGGCCTGACGACTCGACCAAGTTAAGGTTGGGTCATCTGGCACCGCTCTCCCGCTGCTCATATCCCATTGCGCCGAAATGTAGTAGAGGCCCCCTGCACTTAGCGGCCCAATTTCCATCAGGTAAACATGCCCGGGTTGGGCTTGGTATCGCTCCGGCCATAGTCGCCACGCCTCTATCGTTCCGTCTGGTTTCTTGATCCGGCCGCCCTTCTTAGCGACGTCAAACGCCATACCCGGAGCGAGGAGCGATGTCGAGGGCTGACGGACGACCTGGTCGATATCGAAATCCATTTCCGTGTAGAACAGATTGAAACCGGCATCGATGGGGATAACCAGGAAATGATCGAATGTAGCAACAACCCAGATCGCCTTGGGATCGGGCTTTCCATAATCAGATTTCAGACCTGGTACTTCGGTTACTAGACCGCCACCCTTTTCACTCTCTCGCATGTCCTGCAGCATGGGCCGCAAGAGCGCATTTCTTGCTACCCGGACGCTCGGCGGAACTGGATCCATCTGAGCCTTTGGATCAACTACGGTCAACCGCCATCGATTCTCCGCGTCAGCAAACCGCTCCATACCCTCCGGCGAAATATCCTTCGGTCTTGGCGGGCCAGATGTATTTGGCCGCAGCGTGTTGGGGGGTTGGGACAGGAGACTGGGCCGGGATACCAGTTGGGCAAGTGCGAGAGCGGTGACCAAGCAGATTCGATGCGTATGTGCTGAATCCATGTAGAAACCCTCCTATCTTAGAAGCCCGGCGGCCTGTCCCCGGAAACGCCGAACGCCCGTTCCATCGCGATACCGGCTTCGGCCATCTTCCCTTCCTCGAACAGCCGGCCAACCAGCGTGACTCCGTAGGGAACGCGCCTTGGCGGGGAAAACTTCGGCTGCGGGTTCCTGGGGTCAGGCGCCCAATCGCTCCGGGCCTCCGATACTTCGACGAAACCCGCTCGCAGCGTCAGCGACGGGTGGCCGGTAAAATTTGTAATCACCAGAAACTCGTCGCGCAGAGAAGGCACCAGCAACAGGTCGACCTCGGAGAAGACCCTCGCCATCTCCAGTGCGACCTTCCGCCGCAGCCGGTCTGCTTGCACGAAATCCACCGCCGACAGGAACCGCGACTGGCGGAACGTGTTGGGCCACGCATCCGTCACCTGCATCTTCAACTCATCCACCTTACCGCTCAGCGTCAACTCCTCGAATGCTGCCGCAGCCTCCGCAAACAGAATGATGTTCAGCGAGTCATAGGGCCAGTCCGGCAGCGAGACTTCCACCGGCGTCATTCCCAGCTTCTTGACGGTCTCGAGCGCCGCGCGGTCCACCTCGGTAGCCGGAGCACTCTTCATCCAGGCTGGAATGTAGCCCACGCGCAGGCCCGCAATGCTGGTGCCCGCATCGAACGCGAGCCGGCTGGGAATGCTCGCCAGGTCACCCGCATCCGGCCCGCTGATGGCTCGCAGTACCAGCACGGTGTCCTCCACCGAGCGCGCCATCGGCCCCAGCTTGTCGCACGTCCAGCTCAGCGTCATCGCGCCGGTGCGCGGCACCCGTCCATACGTCGGCCGCAGCCCCGTCACGCCGCAGCGCATCGATGGACTCACGATGCTTCCCTGGGTTTCGCTGCCGATCGCAAATCCGACCAGCCCGGCCGCAACCGCCGCGCCGGGTCCCGCGCTGGAGCCCGACGATCCCTCCTCCAGCAACCACGGGTTCTTTGTCTCTCCGCCGAACCAAACGTCGTTCAGCGCCAGCGAGCCCAGGCTCAGCTTTGCCACCAGCACCGCGCCCGCATCGTTCAGTCGCGCAGTCACTGTTGCATCCTTCGCCGGGACGCGGTCGCGATACGGCTCCGCACCGTAGGTTGTCGCAATGCCCGCGGTATCCAGCAGGTCCTTCGCGCCCCAGGGAATGCCGTGCAGCGGCCCTCCGTATTTGCCCGCTGCGATTTCCTTGTCCGCTGCCTGCGCTTGTTTCAGCGCGTGCTCTCGGGTCAGTGTGATCACGCAGTGCAGCTTTCGATCGTACGTCTCCAGCCGCTGGAGATAGATCTCCGTCAACCGCTCCGAGGTTATCTGGCGCGTCTTGATCCATTCTGAAAGATGAGCGACCGGGGCGAACGCGATGTCCTCGTCGCGCGCGGGAAGTTCGGGCGCCGATTGCGAACTGGCGACAAAGAAATCCTTCGCAGGGCCACTCGCGATCCCGGGCAGCGTCGGATTCCAGGTTGTCGCCGGAGCAATCGTATCCTCGATGGCGAGCTTCTTGGGCCCTGTCCGGCGTTCATAAACCCCGGCCAGCGACTCTTGCCAGTTCTCCGCCGCTTGAGCCAGGTCCTTCGCAGTCATCTCGATCTGGACCAGCTTCTCGGCCTCGGAAAATGTCGCCGCCGACACTGCCGGTCCAACCGCCGGAGAGGTGCCGAACGCAGGAGGAGCCCCCGGCGTATCCTGCGCCCCGGCCCTTGCGGCCATCGCTGCCCCTATCAATCCAAGCGAACTACCTGCGAGAAACTCACGGCGTGAAGCTGACATGGCGCCCTCCGGCATGTCCTGAATGCTAGCAGCAGGGACGCCATTCCGATTCCGCCGATGCGAACTTATTGGCCTGCGGTCGCTGGAGCCGTGCTCACGAACTTCGCATTCTCGTCCAGTTCCAACCGCAGATAGTCCCACACCACGCCGCTCTGCAGATCGCCGGCGGGAACGGTGAAGGTCATGGTGTTCTCTCCCGGCTTCAACAGCGCAGCGTCGAACTTCAGCGTTCGCTGCTGCCACAGGCCTTTATCCGTGTTGTAGCGGATCGCGTTGGTGCCAATCAGCCGCAGGTTGTTCAGCCGCGCCGATAAGTGCCGTGAATTGATAGGGCTTTAGCCCCCGAGGGAAGGCTCGCTTGTCAAACTCCACCGCTGCCCAGCTAAGCTATTGGCTGTCATCCCCGGATACAATCGGGAGGCTGGGAATCTGAAGCGCCTCGATCGTCAAGGGGAGACAGTATGAGCAATACCGCAACGCCTGCTCCCAGCCTTCTCGAACAGCGCGCGATTTGCAAAATCACTCGCCGCCTCATTCCCTTCCTGATGCTGCTCTACCTCGTCGCCTTCCTCGACCGCATCAACGTGGGCTTCGCCGCCCTCACCATGAACCACGAAATTGGCCTGACGCCGCGGATGTTCAGCTTCGGCGCGGGCATCTTCTTCGCCGGCTACTTCGCCTTCGAAGTCCCCTCCACCATCATCCTGCACAAGGTCGGAGCGCGCTTCTGGATCGGCCGCGTCATGATCACCTGGGGCCTGGTCTCGGTCGCCACTGCTTTTATTCGCGGCCCCATCAGCTTTTGTGTCCTCCGCTTTCTGCTCGGCCTCGCGGAAGCCGGCTTCTTCCCCGGAATCATCCTGTACCTCAGCTATTGGTTCCCAGCGAATCATCGCTCCGCCGTCACCGCGATGTTCATGGCGGCCGCGCCGGTTGCCGGGCTCGTCGGCTCGCCAGTTTCCGGCGCCTTGATGCGGCTCAACGGCCCACTCGGCCTGCATGGCTGGCAATGGCTCTTCCTCATCGAAGGCCTTCCCGCCCTGGTGCTCGGCCTTGTCACCCTCCGCTTCCTCACCGACCGTCCTGCCGACGCGGCATGGCTCGCCCCGGACGAGCGCGACTGGCTTTCGCGCGCAATTCAGCAGGAGCAATCCAGCTTCAGGGATCCCCGCAGCCACAGTGCCTGGCGCGCCCTCGCGGACCCGAAGGTCCTGGCCCTCTCGCTTGCCTACTTCGGCACCTCCGCCGGACTCTACACCATCGGCTTCTGGGCGCCGCTCATCGTCAGCGGTCTCGGCTTCTCGATCCTCCGCACCGGCTTCCTCGTCGCCATCCCCAACCTCATCGCCGTCATCGGCATGATCCTCTGGTCGCGCAACTCCGACCGCACCGGCGAGCGCTACTGGCACGCCGCCATCGCCTGCCTCATTGCCGCCGTCGGCATGGCCGTGGCCGCGCGCGCCGGCTCTTCGGCGATTCTCGCCATCACCGGGCTCTCGCTCACCGCGTTCGGCGTCAGCGCCGCCAAGCCGCCCCTTTGGAGCCTGCCCACCACCTTCTTCGCCGGCACCGCCGCAGCTGCCTCCATCGGACTCATCAATTCGCTCGGCACCCTGGGCGGCTTCGTCGGACCCTACATGATCGGTTCAACCACCGGAACCGGCGGCCATTTCAGTCGCGGACTCTCGCTGGTCGGCGGTACGCTGATAGTGTCAGCCGTCACCATCATCCTCATGCGTCTGATGCTCCATCGCAATGCCGGCCAGGACCTTCAACCTCGAAAGGCGCTCTAGTCATGCCTCAAGCAGCTGGGAACCGCACCTACAGGATCGCCGTCATCCCCGGCGACGGAATTGGCAAGGAAGTCGTCCCGGAAGGCGTGCGCGTCCTTGACGCCGCTGCAAAACGGTACGACTTCTCGCTCCAGTTCGACGAATTCGACTTCGCCTCCTGCGACTACTACCTGAAGCATGGCACCATGCTGCCGGCCGACTGGAAGCACCAGATCGGCCATCACGACGCCATCTTCTTCGGCGCCGTGGGCTGGCCGGAAAAGGTCCCCGACCACATCTCGCTCTGGGGCTCGTTGATCCTCTTCCGTCGCGAATTCGACCAGTACGTGAATCTCCGTCCGGTCCGCCTGATGCCCGGCGTTCCCTGCCCGCTCGCCGGCCGCAAGCCCGGCGACATCGACTTCTTCGTCGTCCGCGAGAATACCGAAGGCGAGTATTCCTCCATCGGCGGCAGAATCTTCCCCGGAACCGATCGCGAAGTCGTCGTGCAGGAGACCGTGATGACCCGCATCGGCGTCGACCGCATCCTCAACTACGCATTCTCGCTCGCGCAGCGCCGCGCGAAGAAACACCTCACCTCCGCCACCAAATCTAATGGCATCTCCATCACCATGCCCTTCTGGGACGAGCGCGTCGAGGCGATCAGCAAAGCCTTCCCCACGGTAGCTTGGGACAAGTACCACATCGACATCCTCACCGCCCACTTCGTGCTCAACCCCGACCGCTTCGACGTCGTCGTTGCCTCCAATCTCTTCGGTGACATCCTCTCCGACCTCGGCCCTGCTTGCGCCGGAACCATCGGCATCGCACCCTCCGGCAACATCAATCCCGAACGCCGTTTTCCGTCCCTCTTCGAACCGGTCCACGGCTCCGCCCCGGACATCGCCGGAAAAGGCATCGCAAATCCCATCGCCCAGATCTGGTCCGCGGCCATGATGCTCGATCACCTCGGCGAAGTAGAAGCCGGCGCTGCCATCCTGAAAGCCATCGAAGCCACCCTGATCGACAAAGCCTGCTGCACCCGCGACGTAGGCGGCTCCGCCAATACCGCGACCGCGGGCAAAGCCGTCGCCGACGCGCTCGCCTAGGCTCGGTAATCCGATAGTGCACGGCTCCTGGATCGAGTATCGTTGAGATCGTGGACACGGCCTCGTCACAGCCCGGCGATCTCGTACTGCCGCTGCCAACCGCGCAGTCGTCCACAGCCGCCTCGTCGGCACCGCGCCTTTCCTCGCTCCCGCTCGGTCTTATCCAGGACCTCTGGCTCGCAGCGGAGGCAGAAACTTGCAGCTTGACATTAGAAGAGTTCAGCGTCGCCCTCGCTGCTGTCGGCGCGAAGTTCAACCATGGCCTTCCCTCTGCCACTTCCCCCGATTCCGCGCAGAAGGCTGCCTTCTTCCACTCGCTCCATCTCCCTGAGCTGGCTCTCGCTCACGCCTGCGCCCTCGGGCGGGAAGTCGCATGGCAGCGCTTCCTCGGCCTCTATCGTGCTTCCCTCACCCAGGCCGCAATCGCGATCGCCGGCTCGGCCACGCTGGGCCACGATCTTGCCGAATCGCTCTACGCGGAACTGTACGGCCTGCGCCAGGTCGACGGCGTGCGCCAATCTCCTCTGGCTTCTTACTCCGGCCGCGGCTCGCTGCTCGGCTGGCTGCGCACCACGCTCGCGCAACGGCACGTCGATCACCACCGCCGCACCTACCGCGAGGCCCCACTCGACACCCTCGACAGCCCAGCCCGTGAGCCTGACCCTTCGCCCGTCCCCGCCGAACTCGCGCACCTTACCCACGCCATTGCCCGCGTGCTCCAGGCCCTTCCGGCGGAAGACCGCTTCCTCCTCGCCGCCTACTTCCTCGATTGCCAGACGCTTCTCCAGATTGCCCGCATCCTCCACGTGCATGAAGCCACCATCAGCCGCCGGCTCAAGCGCCTGGTCGCCGATCTGCGCAAACAACTCCTGGACAACCTCCAATCCGGCGGCCTCAGCAGGCGCGCCGCTGAAGAAGCTCTCGGCGCCGATCCTCGCGATCTTGAAATAAACCTGCGCGCGCTGCTGCAAACTTCGCAATCTTCTTCGTTCTCCGATAAGACGGCCCCGGCCCCAACCGCAACCTCCGGTCAATCATGAGCGAACTCCATCAATCCGGGCACCATCCAGACGCGGACCAACTCAACGCCTTTGTTGAGCACGCACTGCGGCCGCATGAGCGCGAGCGGACGCTCGCCCACCTCGCCGGCTGTCCCGCATGTCGCGCCGTTGTCTCGCTCTCGATGCCTCCAGTCGCCGAGGCCGCGCACCCGCACGCCGCACCCGTACGCCAGCCATGGTTCCACGGATGGAACCTCGCGTGGCCCGTCGCCGTAGCCTTCGCCGCGCTGGTCCCGCTTGTCCTCTACGTCCACAGGACGGAAACCGCCCGGAGCCGTGCCGCCGCACCCTCCGAAATAGCAGAGTCCCAGCCGCAGGCGCCGCCGCTCGCGCCTCCTGCATCCACTCCGCTTCTTTCCCCCAAGGTTCCATCCCCGCATGCCTCGACGGAAAAATCCGCCGGCCCACCCGCTGCCGCTGCATCGCCATCCGCAAAACGCCCAGAGCCAGTCGCCCCGCCTCCACCTCCCGCTCCAACCTCCTTCGCGCGAATATCCAGCGCCGCGGCAGTTGGGGCAGCAGCCGCTCCCCCAAATCCTCCAGCCGGCGCTCCTCAACCTCCAGCGGCAAGTCCTGGCACTGCCCGCTTCTCCGCGGGCTTGGCTGTTTCCGCCGGCTCTCGACCCGCAACCGCTGGTTCGGGTAACAGCGGCATCTACGGAGGCACAGGCCAGTCAAATCTGAACGAGAATTACATCGAGGGCGTGCCCGTTGCGTCGGCGCCCGCTCCGCCACCGCCCGCCTCGCCGCCCGCTGCCGCAGCCTCCGCCGGCGCAGCCATGCAGACCGTAACCGTCACCGACGCGCCTCTCATGCTGGAGACGAGCGACGCCGCTCTCGGTTTGCAACTCCGGACCGCTGCACCCGAGGCTCCTCTGCCCAGCGGCCTGCCCGCGCTCTCCACCGCCACCAGGGGCCGCCTGGCGCTCGCGCTCGACACCGCAAACGCGCTCTTCATCTCGGACGACGGAGGCCGTCGCTGGAAGCCGGTTCCCGCGCAGTGGAAGGGCCGCGCCGTCAGCGTTAAGCTCGCGGCCGCCCCAGCCGCGCTGGCACGCGGCGCAGCTCAGGCGGCCGGGGCCGGCCTCGCAGGGTTCGCCGCCGCACCTACGCTCGCAGTTGCTCCGCGCCAAAACTCCGGCGTCGCCGGCGTCGTCACCGATCCAACCGGCGCGATCATCCCCAACGCATCCGTCGCCGTCACCGACGCCGCCGGGCAAACCGTCCGCAACACGCAGACCGGTCCCGACGGTCGCTATCGCATGGACGGCCTCGCTCCCGGCAGCTACCACCTTCAAGCGCGCGCGTCCGGCTTTCAGAGGCTCGACGTTCCCATCACCCTGGTAGCTTCGCAACAGAGTCTTGCCAACTTCACCCTCCAGGTCGGCGCGGCCACCGAGACCGTCAGGGTCACCGCTGCGCCGCCGTTCGAAACCGATGAGTTGGCTCGTGCCCAGTCCCAAATGAAAGGCGCGCTCGCCGGCCCACTCCGGCCCACTCCGCTCTTCGAGATCACCACCGAGTCAGGCGAACGCTGGATCAGCCCCGACGGCCAGACCTGGACGCGCAGACCTTAAGTTCTCTCACCGGCGCCCACCCCCTCAAAAAAAGTTCGCCCATCCTGCAAGTTTCCCGTTCCCCCGCGTTCTCCGAAAAGAACAAGCTGCCGGCGGCACCATCCGACGGCCGCACCAGGAGAACGCTCATGCCACACTTCGCACGCCACGCTTCCCCCCGCCTTCTGCTACCTTTCGCACTCATCGTTCTCTTCGTCGCTGCCATCCTCTCGCTCACCCATACCCAGGCCCAGCCGCTTTCCGCCACCTACACGCGCGGCACCCTGTCGGTCACCATCCCGTACCGCTCCACGCGCAAAGCCTCGGGCAAGCTCATTGCCGAAATCCTCGACCCCGAAGACCACGTCCTCGGCCACTCCGAGCGCAATCTGGACATCGACAAAGGCGATGGCTCCTGGCAGCAATCCATCACGCCGGACCAGCCCATCGCGTTTGAAGACATCATCTGGCAGCGCATCCGCTACCGCTTCGAATACGCCGACGGCGCGCTTCCCGCCATCGAAGGCATCGAATCCATCTCGCAGATCCTGCGCCGCCCAATCGTCCGCATCCTCGGCCAGAGCGAGTACCTCGCCGGAAGCCAGGCCGCCATTCGCATCGTCGTCTCCGACGCCAGCCAAAGCGACGACGCCCCCTCCGCCATCCGTACCGGCACGGTGCGGGTTGAGCTCATCGTCCCCACCCAGTCCGCCGAGCCCACACAGAAGCCGCGTCCGCTCTTCTCCGGACGCCTCAACCGCCGCGGCACGCTGGAAGCCCAGTTCCGCTTTCCCGCCGGCCTCACCGGCGCGGCCGAGCTGCACTTCATCGCGGACACGCCCATCGGCTCAACCGAGTACACCCAGTCCATCCACCTCGACGACAAAGCCTCCATCCTCCTCACCACCGAGAAGCCCATCTACCAGCCCGGCCAGACCATCCACGTCCGCGCACTGGCGCTGGACCGCGACGGCCACCAGGCCGACGCTGCCCACAAGCTCACCTTCGAACTCGAAGACTCGCGCGGCAACAAGGTCTTCAAGAAGATCACTGAGACCGACAAGTTCGGCATCGCCTCCGCCGAGTTTTCCCTCGCCGACGAAGTCAATCTCGGCGCCTACCATCTGCGCGCCCTTATGGGCGACAGCGCCGCGCCGTCCAACACCGCCGAAATCGCGCTCAACGTCGAGCACTACGTGCTGCCCAAGTTCAAGGTCGATGTCGAGTTCACCCAGAAGGACGGCAAACCCAAACGCGACTACCGCCCCGGCGACCACGTCACCGGCACCGTCCGCGCCAACTACTTCTTCGGCAAGCCGGTGGACCACGCCGACGTCACCATCAAAGCCTCCAGCATGGACGTCGCCGTCTTCGAGGCCGCCTCCGCCTCCGGCAAGACTGATGACGACGGCGTGTATCGCTTCGACCTGAAACTCCCCGGCTACTTCGCCGGCCGCCCGCTCAGCCAGGGCGCCGCCCGCGCCCTCGTCGAAGCCACCGTCAAGGACTCCGCCGCCCACGCCGAAACTCGCGGCGAACCCATCACCATCAGCCAATCCTCGCTGCTCGTCACCGCCGTCCCCGAAGGCGGCACGCTCATCCCCGGCATCGAGAACCAGGTCTTTCTCCTCACCTCTTACCCCGATGGAACGCCCGCCGCCACCACCCTCACCGTTCAGTTGGCGGATCACAGGCCGGATGACGGCACACAGCTAACCGCCACCGACTCCGGCGGCGTCGCCATCATTCATCTCAACCCGGGCGCCGGCACGCAAACCCTCAACGTCGAAGCCGATGACCACCACAACAACCGCGTCTCCACCGCCATCCCGCTCCAGGCTCGCGACGGAACCGACCAGATCCTGCTCCGCACCAGCCGCGCCGTGGTCAAGGCCGGCGACCGCATCCAGCTCAAGGTCATTTCCACCCGCGGCACCGGCTCTGCTTACGTTGACGTCGTCAAAAACGGCCAGACCATCCTCACCCGCGACCTCGACCTCGAAAATGGCCAGGCGGACCTGACCCTGAACGCCACGCCCGATATGGCCGGCACCCTCGACATCGACGCGTACCTCTTCGGCCGCGACGCCCAGCCCGTCGCCGACCATCGCCTGCTCTTCGTCCAGCCCGCCGATGAACTGACCATCGAGACCCGTGCCGACGCCGCCACCTACAAGCCCGGCGACGACGCCAGCATCCACTTCCATGTCACCAACGCTCGCGGTGAAGGCGTCAGTGCCGCGCTCGGTCTCCAGGTCGTCGACGAAGCTGTCTTCGCCCTCGCGGAGAAACAGCCTGGCTTCGCCAAGGTCTTCTTCTATCTCGAACAGGAGGTCATGAAGCCCCGCTACGAAATCCACTCGCTCTCCATGTCGGATGTAGTCGAGCCCCCAGTCGCCGAGCCCGCCGGCGCTGCTGCACAGCAGGACCGGCAAAACCTTGCCGCGCGCGCGCTCTTCTCCGCAACTGAGCTGGCCGCTCCTGCCCGGCTCGACGTGGAGTTCGGCCGCAGCCTGCCACAGGATAAGTTCGACGAGTACCAGCAGCGCTACCGCGAAGCCTTCACCGATCAGATCCGCAGGCTCGCCGAAGACCTCAACCGGAGTCTGGCACAACAGCCTAACCAGGACCTCACCAGCGCCTTTGCAAACCTCACGCAGCAGAACGGAACCCACCCCCGCGACGCCTGGAATACTCCGCTACGCATCGAACGCACCAACTGGAACCAGGGCAGCAACCGCACCTTCGTCGTTCGCAGTGCCGGCCCGGACCGCCAGTTCGACACCTCCGACGACCTCACCGTGTACGTCCAGGTCACCGATTACCCAGGCCGCTCCGCCAGCGTTGTAACCCAGCCCGGCCACCGCGGCTCCCTCGATCTCCGCATCGAACACGATCGCGGCCCCTTCAACGGACTGGCTGAGGTCGCCGGCTCTGTCTCCGATCCAACCGGAGCCGTCGTCGCCGGATCGACCATTACCCTCCGCCTGCTCTCGACTCAGAACACCCGCACCGCCCGCGCCAACGCCGCTGGCCAGTTCTCGCTCCCAGGACTCCCCGCCGGCCGCTACGAGGTCCGCATATCCTCGCCCGGCTTCGAACTCCTCACCCGCCAACTCACCATCCAGCCGCGCGACCGCGCCGTCCTTACCACCACCCTCGCCGTCGGCGCCGCTACTGAGACCGTCACCGTCACCGACGCCCCGCCGATGCTCGAAACCCGTCGTGCTGTGGGCATGGCGGGCTTCGCCGCGGGCAACGCGGGCGTCTTCGGGGGCACGGGAGACGCAACTCTGAACGAGAACTTCGTCGGGGGAATGCCTGCTCCGCCGCCCCAGGCAGCTCTTGCCGTTGACCGTGGTGCCGTAAGCAGCGCCTTTGCCCTCAAATCCGTATCCCGCGCATCAGCCTCGCCCCTCGAGCCTGCCGCCCCACACATCCGCTCCTATTTCCCTGAGGCGCTCTACATCAACCCCGAGATACTCACCGACGCCAACGGCAACGCCATCATATCCATCCCCATCGCGGACTCCATCACCACCTGGCGCATGGCCATGCTCGCCTCCACCCAGTCCGGCGCGCTCGGCACCGGAACCGGCAGCCTCAAGGTCTTCCAGGACTTCTTCGTCGACCTCGATCTCCCCGTCACCCTAACCCAGGGCGACCGCGTCTCCATCCCCGTCGCCATCTACAACTACTCCGGCAAATCCGGCAGCGTCACACTCAAGCTCCAGCCCGATCCGGACGCCTGGTACTCCCTCGCCAACGACACCCCCGACAAAATCGTCTCCGTCGAATCCGGTCGCGTCGGCAGCTCGCAGTTCACCCTCAGCGCCAACCGCATCGGCAAATTCAAGCTCACCCTCTCCGCCCACATGGACGGTCACGACGACATCGTTGTCCGCGACATCGAAGTCATTCCCAACGGGCGCGAGCAGGACCTCGTCTTCAATGGCCGCCTGGAGTCCGCTCCAGCCGCTTCCGTCCGCCACCAGCTCGACTTCCCCGCCGACTCCATTCCCGACGCCACCAGCGTGCTCGTCCGCCTCTATCCCGGCCCGCTCAGCCAGGTCATCGAAGGAATGGACAGTATTCTGCGCATGCCCAGCGGCTGCTTCGAGCAGACCTCTTCCAGCACCTACCCCAACGTCCTCGCGCTCGACTACATGAAGCGCACCAAAAAACTCACGCCGGAGGTCCACGCCAAGGCCGAGGGCTATATCGCCAACGGCTACCAGCGCCTGCTCACCTTTGAAGTCCCCGGCGGCGGCTTCTCCTGGTTCGGCCAGGCTCCCGCCAACAAGATCCTCACCGCGTACGG
>Ga0224553_1000199_pt1 | contig 29508 bp, 22 predicted proteins | sample 714S21014metaG_FD_179897 | JGI IMG/M metagenome (GOLD analysis project Ga0224553, IMG submission 179897) | Peat soil microbial communities from Stordalen Mire, Sweden - 717 S2 10-14 | ecosystem: Environmental > Terrestrial > Soil > Wetlands > Peat | place: Sweden: Norrbotten County, Stordalen... | reverse complement strand
ACCATGGCTTTAGGTGCATTCGCGCCGAATCTGTTGTCTCTCTTCGCTATTGAGTTGGCTCCAAGTTTTCATACTCGGGCGCCCACACACAACCATCCACTGCTGCCTCGATCTGGGCATCGGTGGCCATCGGAGCGACACCACCGTCCCGACCCTCGCGAGCGACAGCGATGGCGATCGCGCGTGAGATCGAACGTAGTTCGGTGAGACGCGGGTATATCGCACCCTGTTCGAGTCGCTCGGCCGGAACTAGATCCGCAAGGGTCGTGGCCGCAACTAGGAACATCCGGTCGGTAATCTCCGAAGCCCGACCAGCGACAGCTCCAAGCCCTACGCCCGGGAACACGAAGACATTGTTCGCCTGCCCCACGATTTGAGTGCGCCCGCCGATCTCGACGGGCTCGAACGGGCTCCCGGTCGCCACGATCGCCCTTCCGTCGCTCCATGCCAGCACGTCTGAGGGCGTGGCTTCGGAGTTCGCGGTCGGGTTGGAGAGTGGCAGCACTATGGGTCGCGGTGTCCGCGCCGCCATCTCTCGCACTGCGGCCTCGGTGAACACGCCTGGCTTGCCGCTAGTGCCGATCAAGATCGTGGGTGCGACGTGGCGGACAACGGTTTCGAGGTCGTACCGGTCGCTCGGCTCGAAACCGAGGCTGCTCAGCTCGTCACTTGTTCGGGCGAAGGGGCGTTTGTCGTCTTGCACCCCGTCGCGCCCTTCGAAGATCAGGCCTTGAGAGTCGAGCATCGTGACAGCCAGACGTGCCTCGAGCTCGGAGGCACCTTCCGAGCGAATGATTGCCTGGACGAGCCGGGCGATGCCGATACCGGCGGCACCTGATCCGAGGAGCACCAGCCGTTGCTCCGAGAGTTTCTCGCCTCTGTGTTGAAGCGCGGCGAGGATGCCGGCGGACACGACAGCGGCTGTTCCCTGGATGTCGTCGTTGAAACACGGGAGCCGATGGCGATAGTTATCGAGCAGCCGAATCGCGTTGTGCTGCTTGAAGTCCTCCCATTGCAGCAAGGCATCTGGGTACACCGCTCTCACCGCTCCGACGAACGCCTCGATGAAAGCTACGTACGCATCACCTCGAAGGCGGCGCTTGGGGTAGCCCTGGTAGAGGGGGTCGTGAAGCAACTCCTCGTTATCGGTCCCACAGTCGAGTGATACAGGCAGCGTGAGGCGTGGGTGGAGGCCGGCTCCGGCTACGTAGAGGGCGAGCTTGCCGATCGGAATGCCCATGCCGCCCGCTCCCTGGTCACCGAGGCCCAGGATGCGCTCGTTGTCGGTGACGACGATGAGACGGACCCCGGGTCGTCCGGTGTTGCGGAGCATCTCGGGGATGTGGTCGATGTCGTCAGGGGTGATCCATACCCCGCGGGTGCGCCGCACGACGTGGCTGTACTCCCGGCACGCATGCCCGACTGTTGGCGTGTAGATGATCGGAGCAAGCTCTTCGAGATGGTCGACAAGCAGCCTGTAGAAAAGCGTCTCGTTACGGTTCTGCAGTGCTGCGAGACCGATGTACTGCTCGAGCTCGTCACCCTTTCGGCGTAGATGCTCCAGCTCGAGGGCGACCTGTTCTTCGATCGTGGTGGTGCGCCACGGCAGGAGCCCGCGCAGGCCGAGCGCCGTCCGCTCGTGTTCGGTGAAAGCAGTGTCCTTGTTGAGTGCCGCGTTGTCGAGCAACTCACGACCCCGTGCTGTGACAGCCTCAACAGGCAGGTCATCTCGACCAGACCGACCCGCGCTCAACACTCGGTGCTCCCTTCGTTTTCCTGTGTGTTCAGGTAACTCGCTCCATTCTTGCGCCGAAAGGGCCGAACGTCACATTCGTGTGGTTGTCGGGCCAAACCAGCAAGACGGTAGGTTGAGGAGTGTTCGCGAGTCGTCGCGACCTTGGGAGGTATCACGGGAGCATGGAGCTCGAGTCGGAGGATGGGGCACCGTCAGCAGAGTTGCTGGCGGAGATTGACGAGGCGGCGACCCGCTTCGATAAGGCAGACCCGGTGCAGATAATCGAGTGGACCGTGAGACGGTTTCCTGGGGGAGCCGCCTTGGCCGCTTCATTCCAGGACGCCGCGCTCCTCGACATGGCGGTCAGCGTCGATCCTTCCATTGAGGTGATCTTTCTTGACACCGGTTTCCACTTCCCCGAGACGCTCGCTTATGTGGAACGCCTGCGTAAGCGCTACGACCTCAACCTCGTAGTGACACATCCTGAAGTGCCGCTCGACGAGTTCCCGTGCGGTTCGCCCCGCTGCTGCGAGCTCCGCAAGGTCGTGCCGCTCGCCAAGGCGCTCCGCGGCCACGGTGCCTGGATCACCGGCCTCAAGCGGGTGGACACCCCTGAGCGGGCTGAGGCACCGGTGATCGCCTGGGACCCGAGCCGCAACATGGTAAAGGTCAACCCGGTCGCCGCGTGGGACGACGACGACGTGGACGCGTATGTCGCCGCTCACGATCTGCCTCGTCATCCGCTCAACTACGTGGGCTACGTCTCGATCGGTTGCGCACCTACAACCGTGCCGGTGCCCGAAGGTCATCACCCTCGCGAGGGCCGCTGGGCAGGCACCGGGAAGACCGAGTGCGGGTTGCACGTATAGGTACTGTGCGCAGCTCTGACGACAGATAGCCGACGTCGGCGCTGACGGCTGTCACAACCCGAGGTTCTGCACTGCCGGTGCGTATGTTGCGGAAAGATGTCATGGCAGCGAAGTGCCGACAATGGCTGTCGGACTCGCGGGGCTGCTCGCGCCGGCCCCTGGCCTTTGTGCTGTATCTTCCATTACAAGGCCACAGGAGGGCGCGCTCACAACTGAGAGCCTCCGCTTGCGTGAATGGAGTGATCATGCGAGGAATCAGAGGAGCCAAGTTGTACGGCTCGCGTACCAAGGGTTTGAAGATCTCCCTGTGTGCTGCCGCTCTAGCGCTGCCCACCCTGGTAGTAGTGCAGGCGGGCGGTGTGGGAGCGGCTCCCGCGGTCACGACGGCTCATGGCGCACAGCAGCGGCCGATGACCGCGACGCTCGCGGCGCAGCTGTCCAAGAACGTCGACCAGCACGTCATCGTCATAATGAAGAGCCAGCTCGCGGCCGCACGCGTCGGTAGCCGCGCGGCAGTGCTGCGGGCCGAGGTGGCCGCCGCCTACCAGGCCCCGCTCATGAGCGAGCTCCGCGAGGTGCACGCCACGCATGTCAAGAGCTACGGACTTGTCGACTCCTTTGCCGCCACTGTGTCATCCGGCGAGGAAACTTGGCTCAAGGCCGACCCGGCGGTGGCCGAAGTCATCCCCGACGTCACGATCCGGGCTCCACAGCCCGCGACTGGCGCCACTGCGACCGGATCTTCGCAATCGCCGAGGTCTGGGCCGTCAGGCGCCGGCACGCCGCTCACTGCGAACGTGATACCCGGCGCGTGCGGCACCAACGGCCAGGTTCAGCTCGATCCGGAGGGCCTGGCGCTCACGAACACCGACTCCTCCAGCCCTTCGGCCAAGACCGCGCGCTCGTTGGGCATCACCGGTGCGGGTGTGAAGGTTGCCTGGATAGCCGACGGCGTCGACACGGACAACGCGAACTTCATCCGTGGCGACGGTACGTCGGTGTTCGATCCGCAAACCGGCGGTGACTACCAGGACTTCAGCGGTGACGCTCCGGGCGCGCCGACCGGCGGTGACGAGGCGTTCATCGATTCGAACGCTATCGCCGGCCAGGGGACCACGGTCTACGACGTCAACGGCTTCTCTGCCCAGTCCGACCCGTCGCCGTGCAATATCCGGATCGAGGGCGTCGCCCCCGGTGCCAGCTTGGTCGGCCTCGACGTGTTCTCGAACGAAGACACGACCGAGTCGAACTTTCTCCAGGCCATCAACTATGCCGTCGAGACGGACCACGTGAACGTGCTGAACGAGTCGTTCGGTTCCAACGACTTCCCCGATGTCACGGCGCTGGACGCGACCAAGCAGTTCAACGACGCAGCTGTCGCAGCCGGAGTGGTCGTCACCGTGGCCACAGGCGACGCGGGCTCGACCAACACCATCGGTTCGCCGGCCACTGACCCGGCCGTCATCTCAGTGGGTGCCTCGACGGACTTCCGCTTCTACGCCCAGACCAACTACGCGGCGGCCCGTTACTTCGCGACCACCGGCTGGCTCGACAACAACATCAGCTCTCTGAGCTCGGGCGGTTATGACGAGGCGGGCGGCACGGTCGACCTGGTCGCCCCGGGCGACCTGAGCTTCGCCTCGTGCAGCAATGACATTGCTATCTACAGCGAGTGCACGAACTTCCAGGGGGCACCCTCCCTGGTCGAGGAGAGCGGCGGAACAAGCCAGTCGTCGCCATTTATCGCCGGTGCCGCAGCTCTTGTCATCCAGGCTTATCGGAACACGCACGGCGGGGCTACGCCGGCACCTGCCCTGGTCAAGCAGATACTGCTCAGCACCGCGACCGACCTCGGCGCTCCTGCCACCGAGCAGGGAGCGGGTCTGCTCAACAGCTACGCGGCCGTTGAGCTGGCCGAGTCGATCCCAACTCCGGCCGGCTCGCCGCCGCCGATCGGCGAGACACTGCTGACCTCGACCGATCAGCTGAACGCGGTCGCGAACCCGGGTACCAACGAGACATGGCCGCTGGCGATCACCAACACCGGCGCCAACACCCAAGCAGTACAGGTGTCCGGCCGGACCTTTGGCCCGGATCAGGACGTGCAGTCCGGCAGCGTGACGCTGGATGACTCCACGAGCCCACAATTCCTGAATTACGCGGGTGAGGAGAACAATTACGCGGTAATCCACTTCACCGTGCAGCCCGGCCAGGACAGGCTGGACGCCGCCATTGCCTACCCCGCCACCTCAGGTGCAGATAACGCCCGGGTACGCCTGATTCTGATCGACCCGCTCGGACGGCTCGCTGCGCACAGCCTGCCCCAAGGAGTGGGAAACTACGGCAACGTCGATGTCACCGAGCCGGTCGCGGGTACTTGGACCGGCGTCATCTTCGGCGACGTCGCAACCGACAGCGGGACCAACGGGGCCATCCCGTGGCAGGTGTCGACACAGCAGTTCATCCCGTTCGCCTCGCTTTCGCAGAGGCAACTTACGCTGCAACCGGGTCAGACCGAGACGATCTGGGTGAGTGCGGTTACGCCGTGGTCGCCAGGGGACGCCTCCGGTTCGATCGTGCTGAGCTCGACCTGGGGCGGCCCGGGCACGTGGTTCGGCGGCGGTAAGGGCTCTTCGTCCGGCGGCAGCGCGAGCACCTCGATCCCGGTCACGCTTCGCAGCCTTGTGCGGGTGAGCGGAGGCCGTGGCTTCTTCAGCGGGGTGATGAGCGGTCGCTCCTTCGGCGGATTGCTCACCGGCGGCAATGGTCGGTCGCCCGGTGAAGGTCAAGCGGACTACTACAAGTTCAACGTCGACCGAACGGTGAACAACATCAGCGCCGAGGTGTCGCTCACCAACGACCCGGGCGACTCCGTTGGCGCCTACCTCATCAGCCCCGACGGCAACACGCTCGGCTATGGGCAGAACAACGTGGTGGGTGGCGCTTCGGGCACCACGCTCACGGCCTACACGTTGAACCCCGTCCCGGGAGTCTGGACGCTGATCGTCGACTTCGCCGAGCCCGTCGTCGGCGATGAGATCTCCCAGCTGTTCACAGGCACTATCCAGTTCAACAGTGTCAGGGTGACCGGTTCGGGGCTTCCCCACAGCGCCGGGGACGCTCTGGTGGCAGGCATACAAGTGACCTATCCGGTCACGATCACCAACACCGGTGTGGCGCCCGAGGACTACTTCGTGGACCCGCGACTCGACACCACATCGAGCCTCGTTCTCGCCCCGCAGACAGAGGACACCGTGGCGCTCCCGATGACGGTCCCGAATTACCCGAGCTGGCTCGTACCGACACAGACCTCGAGCATCTCGGTTTCGCAGGTTGCCAACCAGCCGGCAATGTTCGACTTCAGCCCGTACCCCGGTGACCCCGACCTCGTCAGCGCCGGCAGTGGGTCCGGACTGTGCTCCGACAACGAGTCGGGCTCCTACGGTCCGCCCGGTGGCACCGTCACGGCCGGCGCGTGGACAGCCGGGCCATCAGAGTGCGGACCCTACGGCGCTTCGGCGGCAGCCGGTTCGGCCACCATCAAGATGACCGCTCAGACCAAGGCCTTCGACCCGAACATGCGATCCACCACCGGCGACCTCTGGCTGACGGCCCTCGATCCGACTGCGCTCGGTCTGATCTCTCCTTTGACGATCAACCCGGGTCAGAGTGCCGTCATCCAAGTGACAATCACGCCGTCGGGGCCCAACGGCACGGTCGTGAGCGGCACGCTGTACGTCGACGACCTCACCTATGGAGTTCCCCCCTACGGGCAAGTCTCCGGGGACGAGCTGGCAGCGATCCCGTACTCCTACACCATCGGCGCACCCAAGACCCGTGGCGGCCACCACGGGAGGTAACAGTCGATGGTAGGGGCCGATGTTGCCCTCCGACCGGGCCGACCCGACCGGGGCTTGGCCCCCGATGAGGCGGGACCGAGTGCCGGACACCGGACCGGCACGTTGCCGAACGTCGTGTCGAGGAACGGCCACGTCAGGTCGTGGCACACCGGGAGCATTCGACGGCGCCAGAAATGACCGCACCGATATTCAACGGCGTCGGGGTAGCCCTGCTGACGATCTTCGACTCGTCGCAGAACCTGGACGCCGGCGCCACTGCCGAGCTTGCCAGCCGACTTGTGGACCTCGGCGTCCGGGCTGTTCTGGTCGCCGGCAGTACGGGCGAGGCTGCAGCTCTCACGCCCACGGAGAGGGCGACGCTGGTCGGTGCGGTGAGGGCGGCGTTGCCAGCGCAGGTCGCGGTGTTGGCGGGCTCAGGCGCCCCCTCTGCGCCTCAGGCCGTTCATCTCACCAAGGTTGTCCTGGACGCGGGTGCCGACGCGGTCCTCGTTCTTTCGCCGCCGCAGACCTCCGACGCGCGCCGATACTACGAGCTCGTGGCTTCGGCTGCGGCTGGGACGCCTGTGCTCGCCTACCACTATCCGTTCGCCTCGCCCCCAGGCCTGCCCGTGGCCCTGCTCGCGGAACTGCCGGTGCAGGGACTCAAAGATTCCAGCGGCGAGGTCCGCCGGCTCTACGACGAGCTCGATGTGCTCGACGGCTGGCTCTACACCGGCTCGGCAAATCTCGTCCTGTTGTCAGGAGCACTGCAATGCGCCGGCGCGATCCTGGCAATCGCGAATCTCCGCCCGGAATTGGCGATTCGTGCGTTCGAAGGCGACGCGACTGCCCAGCGGCAGCTTGTCGCGGCAGGAGACGAGGCATCCGGTGACTGGCCGCACGGGCTCAAGCAGGCAGTCTCGGCTCGCTTCGGCACCTCGGCTGCAGCTCGAATGGGCTTTTGACTGCTCCACTTTGATTAGTCTCTAGATGGCGTACGTGTGTTCTATAGTGGAACCGTGAACCTTTCGGACTGGGCTGACCAGGTAGGGGTGAGCAAGTTCACTGCCTATCGCTGGTTTCGTGAAGGATCGCTCCCGGTTCCAGCCCAGCGGGTCGGTCGTCTGATCCTTGTGGAGACTCCGTCTCTCGAGAAGGTAAGTAACCGAACTGTTTGCTATGCGCGAGTCTCCTCCCACGATCAGCGAGGAGACCTCGATCGACAGGTCGCCCGCATTACCTCGTGGGCGACCGCCCACGATCTTCCGATCGCCGAAGTCGTGACCGAGGTCGGATCAGGAATGAACGGCAAGCGGCGCAAGCTCGCTCGACTGCTTGCAGACCCGAAAGCGCAGACCATCATCGTCGAGCATCGGGACAGGCTTGCCCGATTCGGGGTTGAGCATCTCGAAGCGGCACTCTCGGCGCAAGCTCGCTCGATTCGGGTTGTCGAAGACGGTGAGGTAGACGACGACCTCTTAAGGGACATGACCGAAGTTCTCACCTCGTTCTGTGCCCGCCTCTACGGGCGAGGTGGCGCACGCAACCGTGCGCTGGCCTCGATCACAGCAGCCAAGCAAGCCCTACCGAGGTGACTGTCGTACACCAGAGGTTCCGTTTCGAGCTTGACCCAAACGACAAGTCTTCCTCGAAGTTGTCCTCACACACCGGTGCCAGTCGCTTTGCTTACAACTTCGGTCTCGCTCTTGTGAAACAGCGGCTTGCCGAGCGGGCAAAGCTCCGCGCTTGGGCGACCGACTACGGCCTTTGCGCCGATCAAGCCGAGGTCTTCGCCCGCAGCGTCGAAGTGCCGTGGAACCTCTACTCGCTCCGGCGGGAGTGGAACTCCGCCAAGAGCACCATCGCTCCGTGGTGGTCGGAGAATTCGAAGGAGGCGTACTCGTCCGGTCTTGACGGGCTGGCTCGTGCGCTCGACAACTTCTCGAAGGCCCGCTCTGGCGAACGAGCGGGACAGAGCGGGTTTCCTTCGTTCAAGAACAAGTCGGCACGAAAGTTCTATCGGTTCACAACCGGGGCGATCAAGGTCGTCGACGGCCGGCATGTCCAACTGCCGAGGATCGGCGTTCTCCGCACGAAGGAACCGGCGACGAAGCTCCGCGCGATGCTCGATAGTGGGCGTGCCCGGATTCTGTCGGCGACGATCTCCGAGCTGGCCGGTCGATGGTTCGTCTCATTCGCTTGCGAGGTCGAGCGCTCCGATCGAGAAGCCAAGTGCCCGTCCGAGATCATCGCCGTCGATCTCGGAGTCAAGCGGTTGGCCACGCTCTCCAATGGCGAGATTATTGAGAACCCGAGAGTGCTCTCTCGCTACCGGCGGCGTATGGCGACCTTGCAGCGAAAGATCGCACGCCAGCAGTCTGGCTCCCGCCGTCGCGCCCATTCGAAGGCGAAGCTCGCCCGCTGTCACAAGCGGGTTGCCGACGCTCGGCGAGATGTCCTCCACAAGCTCACCACTGAACTTGCCGAGACCTACGGCACGGTCGTCATCGAAGACTTGGCCGTGAAGAACATGACCAAGTCGGCGTCGGGAACGGTGGAGTCGCCAGGCACAAACGTCGCTCAGAAGTCGGGCCTCAACCGAGCCATCCTCGATGTCGCACCCGCTGAGTTCCGGCGTCAGCTCACCTACAAGATGGCCTGGCACTCCGGCTGCCTGATCGTGGCCGCTCGGTGCTACCCATCATCGAAGACCTGCTCGTCGTGTGGGGAAGTGAGAGCCAAGCTCTCCCTTCACGAGCGCACCTATACCTGCGAGCACTGCGGTCTTGCCATCGACAGAGACCTCAATGCCGCAATCAACCTTGCCGCCTACGGGCGACGAGAGCTGAACGTCGCCGGGAGTGGCCTGGAGACGGTAAACGCACGTCGAGGAGGCCAACCGCGACTTCGGTCGCAGTCTCCGGTGAAGCGTGAAGACGGCACCGGCTCGCCGGATAGGACCGTCACCGCCTCATCGCAAGGTCAGGCTGCTAAGTGAGCTGCGTAACTACTGCACACTCATTTCGCAACGGTGTTCTTCAGTCTCATGGTCCTCGGCCTGGCGGCGTCGCTTCCGTCACACCTGTACTCAGGCTTGAGATCGGCCGGGGTGCCGTCCTCCGACGCGACGCGCATCGCACATCTTCCGCCGGTCGGGCTGCTGTTCGCGGCCTTCCTCGGAGACAACCCGATGCGCGTGCTCCTCGGCCCGACCATTCACCATCTATCTGCGGCGCACGCCCAGCTGGTGTCGAGCCGGTCCTTCTTCCCCGCCCTGATATCGGAGCCCTTCGAGAACGGCCTGCGCGGGGCCTTCGACTTTGCCAGCGGCGCGTGCCTCGTCGGAGCGCTTGCCTCTTGGCTGAGCGGTCAGCGCTACGTTCACCAGGAGTCAGGTGTCGACGCGCCATCGGACAGCGGTATCGACAAGGTTGGCCCCCCAGAGCGGCGGGAGTTCGCCGAGCCCGTCCCGGTGGCGGTTCACAGCGGCGGAAATTCGCCGCTCGGCCGGTAGCGCTTAGTCTTCAGCGGTGACCGAGGTTCGCCGTTTCCTGGTTCGTACCTTCGGGTGCCAGATGAACGAGCACGACTCCGAACGCATCGCCGCGGTGCTCGCAGCCGACGGCATGGCCCGCACCGATGACCTGGACGAAGCCGACGTAGTCGTCCTAAACACCTGCTGCATCAGGCAGAACGCCGACGACAAGCTTTACGGGCACCTCGGCCAGCTGAAGTCGGTCCAAGAGCGCCGTCCCGATCTGCAGATTGCGGTCGGGGGCTGTCTCGCTCAGAAGGATCGTGAGATCCTTCTCGAGCGTGCGCCGCATGTGGACGCCGTCTTCGGAACCCACAATGTCGGCAGGGTCGCGGAGCTGCTCGGCCTCGCGCGCTCGACCGGCGAATCTGTGATCGAGGTGCCCGATGCCCCCGGGCGCGACGAGGAGACCGACTTCCCGACGGCGATGGCCGTTCGACACGACCAGCCGTATGCAGCCTGGGTAACGATTCAGGTCGGATGCAACAACTCTTGTGCTTTCTGCATCGTCCCGGCCGTACGCGGGCCGGAGGTCAGCAGGCCGTTCGGTGAGCTCGTCGAGGAACTCGAGACACTTGCGGCGCGCGGCACGGTCGAGGTCACGCTGCTCGGCCAGAACGTGAACTCCTACGGTCGCGACCTGACTACCAGGTGGAGGGGTGCTGCGGCCGAGAAGACCGATCTGGCCTGGGCGGCAGGGGAACGATGGGTGCAGGAGGGTGCTGTGAGGGCCCGCCCCCTGTTCGCGGACCTGCTCCGGGCTGTCGGTGCGGTACCGGGCATCCGACGGGTCAGGTTCACGAGCCCCCACCCCAAGGACCTGCGGCCGGAGACGATCGCCGCGATGGCCGAGACGCCCGCGGTCTGCGAGCAGCTCCACCTGCCCCTCCAGTCAGGCAGTGACCGCGTTCTTCGGGCGATGCGGCGGGGTTACACAGCAGAGCGCTATTTGTCGCTTCTCGCTGACGCGAGGGCCTCTGTCGCGGACCTCGCTGTGACCACAGACATCATCGTCGGTTTCCCGGGCGAGACCGAAGAAGACTTCGAACGAACGCTCGAGGTCGCCTCAGTGGCCGCGTACGACAGCGCGTACACATTCATTTTCTCGCCCAGGGCGGGCACGCGCGCGGCCCAGATGACCGAGATGTACGTGCCCGCAGAGGTCATCGCCGATCGTTTCGAACGGCTCAAAGTCGTGATCGAGCGGTCCGCGCTCGCACGCAACATGAGCCGCATCGGCCTCGTCGAGCGAGCGGTCGTCGAGGGTCCCTCCAAGAAGGACCCGAAGGTGCTGAGCGGCCGCACCCGCCAGGGAAAGCTCGTACACTTCGCCCCTCCAAAGCACGAGGACATCGCCCCGGGTACCTTCGTCAACGTCCGCGTCGAGCGAGCCGCGCCGCACCATCTTGGAGGGTCTCTCGTCTCGGTCGACCAGGGCGCTCACCGCCGCGTCGGCGGGCGGATCCCGGTGGTCGCCGGCTGAAGCGCAAGTCCTGAGACCGCGACGGCGCGCCGGCGACCCGGAGCCACAGAGGCGGCGGCGTACAATGATTGGTCGTGAGCGTGTTCGGGAAGGTACTTCGCGCGGGCGAAAGCAAGAAGGTCCGCAGCCTCGCTGCCATCGTGCCCTCGATCAACGCGTTCGAACCCGAGATCCAGGCCCTGTCGGATGCAGAGTTGGCCCGCAAGACCGTCGAGTTCAAAGAGCGCCTTGATCAGGGCGAGGACATGAACGACCTTCTCGTGGAGGCTTTCGCCGTCGTACGCGAGGCGGGAGTCCGCACCATCGGCCAGCGCCACTTCGACGTCCAGCTCATGGGGGGCATGGCTCTGCACTTCGGTTGGATCGCGGAGATGAAGACCGGTGAGGGCAAGACGCTCGTGTCGACGCTCGCTATCTACCTGAACGCGCTTGGCGGCCGCGGCGTGCACTTGATCACCGTCAACGACTACCTGGCGACGCGTGACGCCGACTGGATGGGCCAGATCTACCGGTTCCTCGGGCTGACGGTAGGTCTCATCACCCCTGACGTGGACGACTTCGCCGCCAAGGCGGCGGCGTACCGCGCGGACGTTACCTATGGGACGAACACCGAGATGGGCTTCGACTACCTGCGCGACAACATGGCCCCGCAACGTGAGCACATGGTGCAGCGCGAGCACGTCTATGGGATCGTCGACGAGGTCGACTCGATCCTGATCGACGAGGCCCGGACGCCGCTCATCATCTCCGGCCCCTCGAACGAGTCGACGAAGCTGTACTACCAGTTCGCGAGTGTGGTGCGGACATTGAAGCGCGACATCGACTACGAAGTCGACGAGGAGAAGCGCACCGCCGTGCCGACCGAGGCAGGCATCGCCAAAGTCGAGCGGCAGCTTGGGGTCGCCAACCTTTACGACTCGGTCGCGGTGAACTACGTCCATCAGCTGGAGAAGGCGCTCCAGGCCAAGGAGCTCTACCACCGGGACAAGGACTATCTGGTGGCCGACGGCGAGGTGAAGATCGTCGACGAGTTCACGGGCCGGATCATGGAAGGGCGACGCTGGTCCGACGGCCTGCACCAAGCTGTCGAGGCCAAAGAGCGCGTCAAGATCCAGGACGAGAACCACACCTGGGCGACCGTCACGCTTCAGAACTACTTCCGCATGTACGAGAAGCTTGCCGGGATGACCGGTACCGCGGAGACAGAGGCCGCAGAGTTCGCGTCGACCTACCAGTTGCACGTCGTTCCGATACCGACGCACCGGCCCATGATCCGCGCCGATGAGCCGGACCTGATCTTCAAGTCGGAGGCCACCAAGTTCGAGGCGGTCGTCGAAGACCTGAAAGAGCGCTACGACCGGGGCCAGCCCGTCCTCGTGGGCACGGCATCGGTGGCCAAGTCCGAGGAGCTGTCCCTGCTCTTGGACAAGCAAGGCATCCCTCACCACGTTCTCAACGCCAAGCACCACGCCCAGGAGGCTGTGATTGTCGCCCAGGCGGGGCGTCTGCACGCGATAACCGTCGCGACGAACATGGCCGGACGTGGCGTCGACATCGTGCTCGGAGGCAACCCCGAAGGTCTCGCCCTGGACGAGGTCCGCGCCCAAGGGCTCGACGTCGGCTCTGACGAGGGCCGAGAACGCCTCCAGTCGCTTCTGGGCAAGTTCAGGCAACAGTGCGCAGCCGAGGCAGACGAGGTTCGGGTCCTCGGCGGCCTGTACGTCCTCGGGAGCGAGCGCCACGAGAGCCGGCGCATCGACAACCAGCTCCGGGGCCGGTCCGGCCGTCAGGGAGACCCCGGTGAGAGCCGGTTCTACCTCTCACTCGAGGACGAGCTGATGCGGTTGTTCGCCACCGGTGCGGTCAGCTGGGTCATGGGACGTGCCCTGCCCGATGACGTGCCGATCGAGGCACGGATGGTCACCAAGGCGATCGAGCGGGCTCAGCACACCGTCGAGGGCCGCAACGCCGAGACCCGCAAGGAGCTGCTCAAGTACGACGAGGTGAGAAACGAGCAGCGCAAGGTCATCTACCAGCGGCGGCTCCAGATCATCGACGGGGAGGACCTCAAGCCTCACACCGAGGCGCTGCTCACCGCGATGGTGGACCACGTCGTAGCGAACCACTGCCCGAACGACTTCAACGAGGAATGGGACCTCGAAGGCCTCCTCGTGGAGCTGACGCAGTACTACCCGACCCGCTTCACCGTTGATGACCTCGATGCGGCGACCAGCGTGGTGCAGCTCACCGAAAGCATCCTCGCCGAGGCCCTCGAGTTCTATGACGAGCGGGAGGAGACCTTCCCGGGCGGGGCCCAGACAGCGCGGGACATCGAACGCAGCGTCCTGATCCAGATAATCGACCAGCGCTGGCGCGAGCACCTCGTGGAGATGGACTACCTGAACGAAGGCATCCACCTCCGCGGCATCGCGCAGACCGACCCCCTCGTGGCCTGGCAGCGAGAAGGATTCGAGATGTTCGGCAAGCTGATGGACTCCATCGACGACGACTACCTGCGCTATGTCATGCACGTTCAGGTGCTCGAGGCCCCCGCTGAGGAACCCGACTACGCCCAGGCGGCGTTCGTGGCTGCAAACGACCCGGCTGCCGGGCTAGGCGATCTAGCCCAGGTCCCTGCCGAAGAGATCGCCGGTGTCCCGGCTCAAGCACCCATGGCCGCTCCTCAGACGGGCCAGACACAGTCACCGGAGGCCCGTCCCGGACCGCAGACGCCACCGCGGGCGCCGTCTGGCGCGGGGTCCTCTGTCCGTCCCGCGCCGCAGGGCACGCCGAACCGGGGCGGCAACGGAGGCGGCCTAGCGGGCCAGAGGCGTCCGCCTGCGGGGCCGATCTCGCCGACCGGGAGCCGTGTTGTCGGAGGGCCACCGGCCAAGGTCGGACGCAATGAGCCCTGCTGGTGCGGCAGTGGACGCAAGTTCAAGGTCTGCCACGGCGCGAGCTGAACGACGGTGACCCGAGCATCCGACGCCGGTCCCGACAGCGCGCGCCTTGACCTCGGAGAGGTCCTGGAATCGCTTCGCGGCCGCCTCGACGCGGCGAAGGTCTACCTGCGCATCGACGACTTGATCGAACGCCAGGGAGAGCTCGAGAAGATCATCGGGGAGCCCGACCTGTGGTCGGACGCGGACCAGGCCAGGAAGGTGACCTCTGAGTACGGCCGGATCCGTGACGACATCGAGGGCCTTCGTGCACTCGAGACCCAGCTGGGTGACGCCGAGGCATTGCACCTTCTGGCGGTCGAGGAGGGCGGGAACGATCTCGCCGATCTCGAAGCCGGGCTGACTGAGGTCGCCGCAACGGTCGCTAGGGCTCTCGACGAGCTCGAGCTGCGCAGCTTGTTCTCAGGGGAGCACGACGAGAGGGACGCCGTCGCGGAGATCCACGCCGGCGCCGGCGGCACCGACGCCCAGGACTGGGCCGAGATGATGTTGCGCATGTACCTGCGCTGGGCCGAGCGCCGCGGTTTCGCAGTCGAAGTCGACGAGGTCTCCGAGGGAGGCGAGGCCGGCATCTTGTCGGCGACCTTCATCGTGCGCGGGCGCTATGCCTACGGGCTACTGGCCGCAGAGAGGGGCGTGCACCGCCTCGTGAGGATGTCGCCTTTCGACTCCCAGCACAGGCGTCAGACCAGTTTCGCCTCACTCGATGTGGCGCCGTTCCTCGAAGACCTATCCGAAGAAGTCGAGATCGACGAGAAGGAACTTCGCGTCGACACCTACCGCTCCTCGGGTGCCGGGGGCCAGCACGTGAACGTGACGGACTCGGCCGTGCGGATAACGCACCTTCCGACCGGCATCGTCACCTCCTGCCAGAACGAGCGCAGCCAGCATCAGAACAAGGCGAAGGCACTGCAGATCCTCGCCGCCAAGCTCGCCGAACGCCAGCGCGCGGAGCGTCGCAAAGAGCTCGAGACCATTTCGGGCCCGTTGAGCGACGTCGCCTGGGGGAGCCAGATCCGGTCCTATGTGCTCGCGCCCTACCAGCTCGTGAAGGATCTTCGCAGCGGTCACGAGACAGGCAACGTCGAAGCCGTTCTGGACGGGGACCTTTATGATTTCATGATCGCGTTTTTGAGATTTCGCAGGGAACATGAGGGTTCCTGAGCACGAGATGTCCGGTTCCCCCTTCGGCACAGGTGTGACTGGTAGCGTGCAAAGAGGGGATTTCGTGCCGAAGCACGGGGGAGAAGGGCACCGATGATCCGCTTCGAGAACGTCACGAAGTCCTACAAGGGCTCCGTAGTCGCATTGAGAGAGGTTTCGCTCGAGATCTTGAAGGGTGAGTTCGTCTTCCTCGTGGGCGCCTCCGGATCGGGCAAGACCACCATGCTCAAGCTCCTGTTGCGCGAGGAGGTCGCCGACCGAGGCGAGATCTGGGTGGCAGGCAAGGAGATCGGGCAGCTCTCCAACTGGAGGGTTCCGTACCTGCGTCGCAACCTTGGTTGCGTATTCCAGGATTTCCGGCTGCTCCCGAACAAGACTGTGTCCGAGAACGTGGCCTTCGCGCTCGAGGTCATCGGTCGGCCGCGACACGTGATTGGGATACAGGTGCCGCAGGTTCTTGAACTGGTCGGTCTCGGCCAGAAGGGCGATCGGCTGCCGCATGAGCTGTCGGGAGGCGAGCAGCAGCGCGTCGCGATCGCGCGTGCCTTCGTGAATCGCCCGTTGATAATCCTCGCCGACGAGCCGACAGGCAACCTCGATCCCACGACCAGCCAGGGCATCATGTCGTTGTTGGACCGGATCAACCGCACGGGGACGACGGTCGTGATGGCGACCCACGACGCCGGGATCGTTGACAACATGCGCCGACGCGTCATAGAGATCGACCACGGAGCGGTCATCCGCGACCAGGCACGCGGCATCTACGGGCTGGACCCGATGCTGTCCACCACCCGGGGCGTACCGGTCGTGTCTGTCACAGCGACACGCGCAGCGACCGACCTCGACCTCGACCTCGAAGACGCGGACGAACCGGTCTCCAGTCGTCAAGAGACCGTCCGGGCCCGGAGAGGGCGGCACTGATGCCCATCTCGGCCGGCTACGTCGCGCGCGAGACCGCTACGAACCTTTGGCGGAACCGGTTGATGGCGATCGCGGCAATCCTCACCGTCGCCGTTTCGCTCTCACTTGTCGGCACCGCTCTGTTGATGCGCCAAGCGGTCAACAACGAGCTGGTGCAGTTGAACCAGAATGTGGACCTGCAGGTATTCGTGCAGCCGAAGGCCTCGGCGGCCGAGGTGGCGACACTGCGGACCACCATCAGCCAGACGCCTCAGATCCGCAAGATCGTGTACCTCGACCACGAGGCCTCCTACAAGCTGGCTTGTCGGATCAGCGGCAAGACCGTCTGCAGCGTGCTCAACGAGCAGACGACCCCACCGGTGTTCCAGTGCACCTTGACCAACCCGGGGGGCGCGGCTGCGGTGGCGAGCGTGCTCCAACACCTTGCCGGCGTCTTCCAGGTCACCTACCCCTCCCAGGCGGCGCACACCTTGACCGCGGTGAGCAACGTCCTGCAGATGGTGCTGCTCGTGATCGCGGTCGTGTTGCTGATCTCGGCGTTGGTGCTGATCCTGAACGCAATCCGCATGGCGATCTTCTCCCGTAGGCGAGAGGTCGGCGTCATGCGCCTCGTCGGCGCGACGAGCTGGTTCATCCGCCTGCCTTTCATGGTCGAGGGTCTTGTTCAGGGGCTGATCGGAGCCATCGTCGCGGCCGGGATCGTGCTGCTCGGGGACCTCGGCATCCGCACGCTGATCAGGCACTTCCAGGAGTTCTCATCGGCGGTCGTGCCTGGCCATGACGTGATCATCACCGAGATCCTCGTCGTGGTCATGGGAGCGCTGATCGGTGCCATTGGCTCGGCTGTGGCTGTGAGGCGCTTCCTCGACGTCTGATCCGTCCCCGTTGGCCTCCTGAGAGGCCAAGGGGGACCATGAGTAGGTCTCCGGCCGGGTGGGTTCGCGGGTGAGCCTTCAGCTCAGGATGTCCTTTCGTTGGAACACACAGAAGGCGAGGACAAGGGGCACCACTCCCCAGATCGCAGCAGAGATGACGCCTCTTGTCATGCCCCCGAGCGAGCCGCCGGGCAGGAACAGGTGCGTCCAGGCTTCGAGGTAGTGCACCGGCAGGATCGGGTGGATGCGCCTGAGCCCGGGCAGGGCGTCGAGGATTGCCGAGACTATGTAGAGCCCGATGCCCGAAGCCATGGCGGCCAGGGCGTTCTCGGTCGCCACCCCGACCAGGGTCGCGACCCCGACCACGCTGAACATGCTGAAGAGCGTGTACGCGGTCGCCAGCAGCAGGCGGGCGAGGGAGTCTCCGACCGACAAGGTCAGAATGGGTGAGCCGATACCGATCCCGAAGGCGTGGATCGGATGCAGGCCGAAGAAGCCAATACCGACGATCGTGCCGATTATCGGGATCAGCACCGTCGCGACCACGGCCAGAACGACCGAGACGCCGAGCTTGGAGGCGAGCACCCTGGCGCGTGTCACGGGCCGTATCAGCAGGTAGCGCAGCGATCCCCACCGCGCCTCGGAGGCAACGGGCTCCCCGGTGAAGATCGCGAACACGATCGGTATGAGCAGCACCGACGAGAACGAGAGCGCGAAGATCCCGATGACGGTGCCGGACTGGTGGGTCACGAAGTTCAGGTTCTCTCCGCCGCCTCCGTTCGTGCTGCCGCCCAACTCGAAGCCGAGCCCGACGAGAAACGGGATGACGACGCAAATCGCCGCGACCACCCAGGTGCGCACACGGCGGATCTGTTTCGCGAATTCGACCGCGATCATACCGAGTGCTCCCCGACGAGCTCGAGAAACGCGTCCTCGAGGCTCCGCCGCGCCGTCACGGTGTCGACGCGGACGCCACCTTTGACCAGCGCTGCGACGAGATCAGAGCGCTCGGCACCACTGAGCTGGACGACGATACCGGGCGGAGAGGGATCAACGGTATTCACTCCTGGCAACCCGGCGAGGATGGTGACCGCCGCATCAGGGTCGTCGACCTCCAGGTAAGCCGAGGCGACCGAGGCCGTCACCTCTGCAACGGTCCCGGCCTGCATGAGCCGCCCACGGTGCATGACGACGACGTGGCTACAGGTTTGCTCGACCTCGCTGAGCAGGTGGGAGGAGAGGAGGATCGTCGTGCCGCTTGCCGCGATCCGCAGCAGGGACTCACGGACCTCGACTATCTGTCGAGGGTCGAGCCCGTTGACCGGCTCGTCCAAGATGAGCAATTCCGGCTTTCCAAGGAGCGCCTGAGCGAAGCCGAGCCGTTGGCGCATCCCATGGGAGTAAGTCTTCACCTTCCGGTCAGCCGCCGGGCCGAGACCGGAGATCTCCAGCGACTGCTCTAGATGTGCCTCCGACAACGCGCTCCCGCCCGCTCGCCAGTAGAGCTCGAGGTTGCGCCTGCCGGACAGGTGGGGGACGAAACCAGGGCCCTCGACGAGCGCACCGACCCTCGAGAGCACGGCAATGCCGGGTCTGATGGTTTCGCCGAAGATCGCCATCGTCCCGCTCGTCGGTCGGACGAGACCGAGGAGAGCCCGCAACGTCGTCGTCTTGCCGGCCCCGTTCGGGCCCAGCAGACCTACGACCTGGCCGCGGCGCACAGTGAAGGACAAGCCGTCCACTGCGATCACGTGGGTACTGAAGCGCTTGGTCAGGTCCGTGACCTCGACGACCACGGGAGCATCCATCGCGGAAGCCTAACGATGGTCCTTCTTGCCCCCAATTCAGGATGCCGCCCGCTTTCTCCAGTGAGCGACGCGCCACTACGCTTCTCGCGACAAGGGCCGCCATCAAAGAGAGACCTCTCGATGCAGGAAGGGGACAAAGCGACTCGCCGGGAAGCTTCCCGACGGGATCGCAGACGCCGACGAGGCCTCAACCTGGCGGCGGGTGCTGTCGCTTGCCTGGTTGCGGTTTCAGGAGCCGCCGCATTCGGGGGCTCGGCAACGGCGGCGGTCCCGATGACCAGATCTAGCCAGGTCCTGGGCCGGTTCGTGCGCATCGGTTCGCCACCTTTGATGCCGCGTGCCGCGGCTCTTGTCGGCCTGGTCCCGGGATCGCAGGTAATCGACCTGGACGTCGCGCTTCGAAGTCGCGATCCTGGAGGACTGGAGAGGTACGCGAACGCCGTCTCGACTCCGGGCACGCCGGAGTTTCACCGCTATCTTCACGTAGCCGCCTTCGGTGCTGCTTTCGGGGCGACAGAAGCGACCGTGCGCTCGACGACCGCGGCGCTCGGGCGGCTCGGCCTCAACGTCGGCCCGGTGGCTCCCAACCGGCTCATCGTCAGTGTCTCGGCGACGGTCGCGACCGCCGAGCACGCCTTTGCCACGACGCTCGTGCGTTACCGCCTCGGGTCCGGGGCTCTCGTCTACACGAACCTGTCAGCGCCGCGGGTCCCGACCGCTCTTGCCGGAGCGATCCAGGCGATCGCGGGTCTGAGCGACTTGGCGCTGTGGCATCCGGCGGGTATTTCGCGCCCCGGAGCGAGCGCCGGTGCTCGCCCGCCGAGCTCGGTGAAGACCAATGCCCTCAGCACCGCAGGCCCGCAGCCATGCCAGGCAGCGACGACGGCTGCTTCGGCTGCGGGTGCCTACACAGCCGATCAGCTGGCATCGGCCTACGGCTTTGACGGTCTCTACGAGGCAGGCGACTACGGAGCCGGCGAGACGATCGCGGTGTTCGAGCTCGAACCGTTCAACGCGCCGGACGTACGCGCCTACGACGAGTGCTACTTCCCGGACCAGGCCGCCACGATGGAGTCGTCGCTGCACGTTCTGACCGTCGACGCCGACAACGGTGCGGTCCCGGCAACCGACGTCGAGTCGACTCTCGACGTCGAGGATGTGAGCGGCTTCGCGCCGCAGGCGACAATCGACGTGTACGAGGGACCCAACAACGGCGCAGGGCCGCTCGACGTACTCAGTGCGATCGTCTCCCAAGACCGTGCCCAGGTGATCTCGACCTCGTGGGGCAATTGCGAGCCGCAGGACGGTGGGAGCGAGGTCACCGCCGTCGAGGCCAACCTGTTCGAGGAGGCGGCGGCCCAGGGCCAAACCGTCGTGGCGGCCTCGGGAGACGACGGCTCTACCGACTGCGGTGCCCCGACCGGTAACCAGGTCGCGGTCCCCACCGTCGACGACCCCGGGAGCCAGCCGTATGTGACCAGTGTCGGCGGTACATCGCTGGTCTCGCTCGGGGCCCCGCCGGCCGAAACCGTCTGGAACAACTCGGCCGGTGCGGGTGGCGGCGGAATCTCGTCGAACTGGGCGATGCCCGCCTATCAGTCGGGTGCCCCTGCCGGGCTGGGGGTCATCAAGTCATACTCCTCAGCCGACCCGTGCGGCGCGCCGAGCGGCTACTGCAGGGAGGTTCCCGACGTCTCGGCCGACGCCGACCCGGATACCGGTCTTGTCATCGACTGGAGCAGCTGGGGCGGCTGGACCTCCGTCGGGGGTACGAGCCTGGCCGCGCCGCTTTGGGCGGCGCTGGTCGCGCTCACAGACGCCTGGCCCGCCTGCAATGCCCACCCTGTCGGGTTCCTCAACCCGGCGCTTTACTTGATCGCCGGGAAAGGTGGGTACGGCCGCGCCATGAACGACGTCACCAAGGGCGACAATCACCTGGAGTCGATTCCCAACTGGTGGCGCTACCCGGCTACGGTCGGGTATGACCTCGCGTCGGGCCTCGGCACACCTGACGCCGCCAACGCCTCAGGTGGGGGCCTGGTCACCCGGTTGTGCTCTTTGCCGGAGAGCGGAGGCGTTCAGTACGCCTCTCCGACCAGGTCCTCGATCGCGGCCTCGGAGCACAACCTCGACGCCGTCCGCACGTCGTTTTCCACCGTCACAGTCACTTTGCGTACGAGGTTCGGCTTGCCGGTTGCAGGCAAGCGAGTGTGGCTCAGCGCGACCACGGCCCCGCTGGTTGCGATGAGAACGAAGATCAGGCCGAAGTCCGTGACCACCAATACGAAGGGAGAGGCGGTCTTCCAAGTGAGCGACACCCTGATTCAGAAGGTCATCTACCGCGCGACCGATCTCACCGACGGTGTCCTTGTGTACCCGTCGGTGACCGTCAGCTACCTACAGCCATGAGGGGCGTGATCCTCGCCGGCGGTACGGGCAGCAGGCTGCATCCTCTGACCCGGATCACCAACAAGCACCTCTTGCCGATCGGCGACCGGCCCATGATCAGCTACGGGATCGAGGCGCTCGTCAAGGCCGGAGTGACAGAGATGATGATCGTGACGGGCGGCACCCACGCCGGAGAATTCCTCAGGCTCTTGTCGAACGGCCAGGAGTTCGGCGTCGAGCGCCTCCTTTACGCGTACCAGGAACGCGCGGGAGGGATCGCCGAGGCCCTGGGACTGGCGGCGCAGTTCGTCGGGGACGACTCGGCCGTCGTGATGCTGGCCGACAACATCTTCGGCCGGTCGTTCGCGCCCTCGGTGCGTCGCTTCGGTGAGCGACCAAAAGGCGCCCGCCTGGTGCTGGCCGAAGTCAAGGACCCTGCTCACCTTCGCCATCTCGGAGTGCCCGAGATCGACGAGTCGGGGAGGATCGTGAGGATTGTCGAGAAACCGGACGACCCTCCGAGCAATTACTGCGTGACCGGTGTCTATCTCTACGACTCGGGCGTCTTCGACGTGATTCGCACCCTGCGACCCTCAGGGCGGGGCGAGCTCGAGATCACGGACGTGAACAACCACTACGTCGCCGAGGGGCTCATCGACTACGACGTGCAGGAAGGCTTCTGGGGTGACGCGGGCGAGTCCATCGACGCGTATTACGCCGTAAACGACCATGTTCGTCGATACGGCGCAAACCTTGACTGAAGGCGTTCAAGCCTCCGAGGCCCGACCGGGGACCTAGGCGGCGGTCCCCGACTTCGACCGCTCAGCTCTGGTCAAAGGTGGCGTCGCGGCGCCAAGGCGGCTGCCAAGGCGTCCCGGAGCTCGGCGTAGGCGTGGACATAACCGGCATCTGTCAGCTTCTGCGGCAGCACTCTCTGGCTGGCGAGCAGCAGTTCGTCGGCGGCCCCGCGGCCGAGAGCGAGTCGCAACACGGTTGCGGGCACTGCGAGCCTGCTTTGACGCCCGAGCGCATTGGCGATCACGTGGGTCAGCTCCGCGTTGCGCACCGGGTTGGGGGCCGTCGAGTTCACCGGACCGCTGAGCCGAGTGTCGTCGATGGCGCGAAGAATGATGGCGACTTCGTCGTCGAGCGCGACCCAGCTCGTCCACTGGCGGCCGTCGCCGAGACGCGCTCCAAGGCCGAGCTTGAAGATGGGCACCTCTGCAGCAAGGATCCCTCCGTCCGCGCCCCCGGCGCCGCCGAGCACGATGCCGGTGCGGATCGTGACGACCCGGATGCCGCGCCTGGTCGCCGGCTCAGTGCTCTGCTCCCAAGAGCGGCAAAGATCTGCAAGTACGCCCGTGCCCTGTTGACTCGCCTCATCGAGCACTTCGTCCCCGCGATCGCCGTAGAAGCCGACGGCCGAGCCGGAGACGAGGACTGACGGAGGCCGCTCCAAAGTGGCGAGCGAGCGCGCAAGGAGGTTGCCGACGGTGATGCGGCTCGAACGGATGCGCTCCAGGCGCTTCGGGCTCCAGCGAGTGGTTATGGGCGCGCCGGCCAGGTGGACGGCGGCGTCGATTCCTTCGAGACTCCCACCGGGAACTCGTGAGGTGTCGAGCTGCCGCTGGACGAGGTCGATTCGCACCTCGCCCTGCTCGGGTACACCGCGGACGACCGGGTAGACCTCGTCGCCGCGTCCGCGTAGCGCCCGGACTAGGGCGCCACCGATGAAGCCGCTCGCACCGGTAACTAAGACCCTCATTTCTCGGCCCTCCTCTGAACGACCACTAAGGGGACGAGCTCGACTGGTGCCGAGATGCGCTCAGCGAGCGCTCTGCGGTGCCGGAGCCTGAGATCTGACCTCAGGCGGTGGTCGTCAGCCTGTGACCGGGCCACCGAGGCTGTCGATCGGTCCGTAGGGCTCGCCTGCGTCGAGGTAGCACTCCTCGTGGAAGTGGTCGACCCGGTTCCAGGCTGCGTCGATATAGACGTTCGCGATGACCTGGCGTGGATGGGTACGCGCAGCGAACTTGATCTGCTTGCCGCAGCGTACGCAGCGCACGTCGTTGCCCGGCTCCACTCCGCGCAGCACAGCTCGCGTCGTGCTCACGAGCGCACTCCGCCAGCGTCCCCGATCGCCGGCAGGACCGGTGGCGTTGCAGCGATCTTCACGCCCACACGCTAGTGCCGGAGTGGCCTTGACCAGTGCTGACTAGGAGTGTCGTGACTTATCACCGAGACCTTGTGCCGCTCTCACTGTCGTCCGGGGTGCTTGACTACAGGGACATGCCCATTGAGCACATCGTCGTCGACGGATCCAACATCGCGACCGAAGGCCGGTCCTTGCCGAGTCTGAAGCAGCTGGAGGAAGCCGTCCTCGAACTCCGGCGCGACCATCCGAACGCAGAGATCACCGTCATCGTCGACGCCACTTTCGCCCACAGGATCGACCCCTCCGAGCTAGCGCGCTTCGAACAGGCCGCGTTGCGCGGCGAGTACGTCCATCCTCCTGCCGGTGCCATCGGACGTGGAGACGCGTTCTTGCTGCGCGTAGCAGAGAAGGTCGACGCGACAGTGCTGTCGAACGACTCGTTCCAGGAGTTCCACGGCGAGCATCCCTGGTTGTTCGAGCGTGGCCGCCTTCTCGGGGGAACACCGGTGCCCGGGATCGGATGGATCTTCAGCCCTCGCCAACCAGTTCGAGGTCCTCGGAGCCGCGAAGCGACGCGGGAGACGGTGCAGGCGAAAAAGCGAGTGACCAAGGCCATCGCCGTGGCAATCAAGGAGGTCGTCGAACCCGCCGGTCCAGTACCCGCCGCAGGAACCTCCTCAGGCCGCTCGAGGAGCCGAAAGAGCGGTGGGGCGCCTGAGTCCGAGAGGCCGGCAGACGGCGGCCGGATCCCAGGAAAGACCACCCCGCTCGCTGTGAACGACCCTCTGGCGTTCATCTCCTTCATCGCCGAGCATCCTCTCGGCGAACAGGTCGAGGGCGAGGTCGAGGGCTACACCTCTCACGGCGCAGTCGTCCGAGTCGGTGAGATGCGCTGCTACGTCCCGCTTGCCAACCTCGGTGACCCGCCGCCGCGCAGCGCGCGGACAGTCCTGAAGCGACAGGAACGCCTGACCTTCGTCCTGACTGCGCTGGACCCGCAACGGCGGGGAGCCGAGCTCGCATTGCCTGGGATCGCGCACGTTTCCGGTCATCCCCGCGAAGAGACCGTGGCCGCGGAGGTCCGCCTCGCTCAGCCGCCTCGCAAACGTGTGGACGCACTGGGCTCCCAGGCTATGGAGCCGGCGAAGAAAGTGTCGACAGCCCAGAAGTCGACGAAGAAGCCGACGGACCTGAAGCCTGCCTTGTCGGCTGCGTCGGTAGCGGGGAAAGTGTCAAGGCCGGCGAGGAGAACGGCGCCGGCGAAGGCGCCGGTGGCCGAGCCCGCGGCTGCGTCGGTCGTGGTCAAGAAGGCAACGGCGAAGAGGCTGACCGCGCCGAAAGCCGTGGTGCCGCGGCCATCAGGCAAGAAGTCGGCGTCGGAGAAGGCGGCAGTGGCACCGAAGGCCCCTGCGGCAAAGAAGGAGCCGGCGGCGAAGAAAGCGCCAACGGCGAAGAAGGTGCCGGCACCCAAGAAGGTGGCAACGCCGAAGGTACTGGCGCCCAAGTCCGCCAGGGCGCCAAAGCCCGTGTCGCCGCCGCCGGCGACACAGGGCGCACGGCGAGCCCCGAGCTCGGCGGGGGCGCGTCAATCCGTGCCTCCGACCGTGGCCGCAGCGCCGAGCCCGTTGCTGCCCATGCCCGCCGGCGACGGTCCGCGAGCGCGAAGGTCCCCGCGAACGACCGCGAACGCGAGCCGCAGCCGAACATCGGCTGGTGGCGGCGGTCGACGGGGGACAGGCTGATCACGGGCTTGACCCGGCTCGGTCCGGTTCCGGCTCGGGCGAGCCCGGTAGCGTTGCGGTGTGCAGAAGATCTCGATCGAGGAGCTCATCCCCCACAGAGCTCCGTTCCTTCTCGTCTCGGAGATCATCGAGCTGGTTCCGGCGACCTCGGCGCGTGGATGCTGGCACCTCACCGGCGACGAGGAATTCTTCGCGGGCCACTTCCCGGGTAGTCCAGTCCTGCCGGGAGTCTTGATGGTCGAGTCCCTCGCGCAGCTCGCCGCCGCGGCCGTCCTTGCCGACGAGCGCTACAAAGACAGGCTGCCGTTGTTCGGGGGAATCGACCAGGCGCGCTTTCGCCACCGGGTCCTGCCGGGCGACACTTTGGACCTCGAAGTCTCGATAAGGCAACTGTCGGCACGCTCGGGGCGAGGGCGTGGGGTAGCCCGCGTCGGCGGCCAAATCGCCTGCGAGGCTGACCTGTTGTTTGTGCTGGCGCCGCGCTCGGTCGGCCCACAGCACCTAGAGTGAGTGTGTGGTCGCTTGGCGCGCGATTTGACACAAAAAAGTGGTAAGGTCTGTCTCTGAGTGCGCACCTGGTCGGTGCCGCTCGAGGTGTCGCGGAACCAGAGGTCGCCTGGGTCAAGAAGGGGTAGCGGTCATGCTGCGAGGGACAGACCGAGCAGTACCGAAGAGGTGGCGAACGCGAGGAGGGGGGGCGCCCCCCGCGCGGGGCGACGAGGGTGTCACCCTAATCGAGCTCCTAGTGGCGGTCGCAGTGATCATCATCGTCCTGATACCGACGGCGATCTTCGTCATTCAAAGTCAGCAGTCCGTTGCGGCAGAGCATCTTCGGGCCGAAGCCATCAACGTCGCGACGAGGCAGCTCGAAACCCTTCAGCTCGAGGCTGCACAAGGATCGTTGCCGACTGGCACCTCAACTATCACTTACCACGTGGCAGAGGCGGGTTCCCGCATCACCAAGTTCAGGGTCAAGACCAGCTGGACCGTGATCACCCAGGGCTTGAACCAGTCGATCTGCGCCTCGAACGCAGATGTGGCCCAGCAGATCTGGTTCGTGACAGCAGTAGTGACCTGGCCCAAGATGGACGGGGCCCAGCCTGTCGTGCAGACGACCGAGATTGCCCCCGCCCAGGCCGGCGCTGTTCAGCAGTTCGCAGGTGAGGTTGCCGTTCGCCTCACCTACGACGGGACGGACGCCTTCCTGGCCGACCCCGTGACGGCGACAATCACCGCCGCGTGGCAAGGCTCGGGCAGCGGACCAGCTATCCCACCCGGCACGTTCACGAGCGAGACGGCGAGCACGGCCGCTACCTCGACCACGGTGAGCGACGGGTGCATCGTCTTTCAGAACATCGACGCGTACAGCGACACAAATGGCTCGTACGACTACACGATCTCGTTCGCCGGCAACACCGGGCCGCCACCTCTCGCCGCCGCCGGCGAGCAGGCGGATTCCAACCCGGGCGGTGCCCTCACGGTAACCATCCCGAAGGGGCATCTGGTCCCCGGCGTCCCGTACGCGGTCAACGTGGTGATCGACACCGGCACTCCGCTCACCATCGGCTACTACACCGGGGTGGGCAACTGCACGACAGCTTCGGGGGTGCCGTCGCCGCCCCTGCCGACCAACGGTGTCCCGGTCTCGGTATCCAATACCCTGCTGAACGGGTATGTCACGAGCGGCGACACATGGAGCGGGATCGGCACGGCTCCGATAACTTCTCTACTGCTGTTCCCGTGGTCGGGTGTGACGTCGGTGTGGACCGGCAGCCAGACCTACAGTTACTCGGCGGGCTCCTGTCCCGTCAACGCGACCGGTGGCAGCCCGACGGTCTACCTGCCGGTCTATCCTCTCGTCCTGACCGGCGTCTCATCGTCTGCCACCTCCCTGACCGCTACGGAGGCTTCTGGCGGCACCTACGCCCTGGCGCTCAACCTCGTCTCGGGCACGAGCCGGACGAGCGTGCCGCTCGGCGAGTACACCTTGTCGGACGATGGCGGTACCCCGCCCAACGTCACCCCCCCGTACGTGTGGGTGACGACCGGGGGCGAGTGCTTTGACACCATCGTGGAGGCGACTCCGCCGCACCCGACCTGTTCTGCGGCGAGCCTGGCGGTGACGGCGTCATGAACGGATTGCAGCGAGCCCTCGAGCGGAGGTGGCCTTCCATGAGGCGCAGTAACCCGACGGCTTGGGAGAGCGGCTTCACCGCTCTTGAGCTCATCACCGTCCTTGCCATCCTGGCCGTCGTCTTCACGATCGTCACGTCACTGTTCATCTCGTTCAACCAGCAGACGAACGACACCCAGGACTCGGTTGTCGGCATCCAGGAGGAGACCCAGGCCCAGCAGACGCTGGTCCAGTATCTGCGCGGCGCAAGCCAGTTGCTCGCCGTCTACAACAACGGCGGGACACAGGTCGGTCCGTCCTCGACCGAGGTCGACGCAATAACCTCCGAAGGCTTCAACACGACCACCTACAACTCGAACTGCACGAACCTCGACGCTCTATGGTTCAGGCCGGCCGGAGCCGTTCATGCCGACGCACAGGTCGACATCACCTTCGATGTGCCGGCGTTGGGCCCGGCGAACGGCCAGGCGACCTCGCCGGGCCCGTGGTCGTCGATAACTCCGGCAGTTGACATTCCGACCGCGTTCACACCGGCGTCGACGTGCACACCGGCAGCGTCGTCACCCCGAACGGTTGCGACCTATTTCGCGCTCAGCGCTCAGACCGCCCCGGTCTTCACCTATTACTACTGGAACAACGCAGTCCTGACGGCGCTCCCGGACCAGAGTCCCTATGTGCCGGCCTGCGCCCTCAACGAGGTCGCAGCCATCGGCGTCCACATCACGTTCCTCGCGGGACCCCAGGTCCCGACCGAAGGCTATGCGGCGGACGAGCCAACGACCTTGGAAACGATCGTCTACCTGCGCGGCTCGGCGATGGCGACTAGCGCGACGACCTCGTCGACCACGACCACGACCACGACCGCGCCTTGCCCGAACTGAGGAGATGACGCCGATGCCAGCGCCATTGCGCAAGCTTCGCCACTCGATGGCAACGGGGCTCGCCCGTCGCCTCGGACTCACCCGGGACGAGTCCGGACAGGCTCTCGTCATCGCACTTCTCCTTGTGCTAATGCTTTCGATCCTTGTTCCTGTCCTCGCGACACAGGTCAGGAACGAGATGACCGCGACTAACATGTCCAGCTCGAGTGAGGCGGCCCTGGCGGCGGCAGAGGCTGGAATACAGGAATACCGCAACTACCTCGACAATGTTCCCGCCTACTACGCGCGCGATTACGGAACCCCCGGCGGCGACGCTGCGCTGTCAGGGTGGAAGCAGATCGGCAGCACCGACGAGTCGTTCCACTACGTTCCGGACCCGAGCCGCCTGAAGCTGCAGTCGGGGGGCAGCGCAGGCCAGATGCTTCTCGAGGTGACGGGCCGGGCCGGAGTCCCGGGCGCCTATGCCTATCGGTCCCTGCTCGTGAGCTACAAGCTGTCGGGCATCCTCACCGACTCGTACTATTCCGAGTACGAGCTGTCCGACCCGAACGAACCGGGAGTGCTCCCGAACGTCACCGTCGGCTCGACAAGCGTGCCCATGAACCAAGTGCAGGTGGAGTACAACTACACCAATCAGGGCGGCGCAACAACGACCTACGGGCCGATGGAACTGAGTGATGCGCTCTGTAAGTACCACACCTACGACGAGAACACCTTCGTCGACTCGCTCGGGTCGGTCACGAACCCATGGGCCAACGGCGGAAGCTCGATAGCGAGCCCCACGATCCCGTACTACGGGCCCTATTACGACAAGGCGGGCATCACCTTCACCGTGCCGAACAACCCGGGGTGGCCGAACGCCGGGGTGACGATCGTTATCCCGGGCGGCGTTCGCCCCTGCTCGGCGTACGGGGTCGGCATATACGACGGCTCGGTGAACTTCAACGGCGAGGCCTACACCAACGACCAGTTCTGGCTGTGCGGCAACCCGACGTTCAACGGCAGCCCACCCCTTTACT
>Ga0224553_1000196_pt1 | contig 30030 bp, 26 predicted proteins | sample 714S21014metaG_FD_179897 | JGI IMG/M metagenome (GOLD analysis project Ga0224553, IMG submission 179897) | Peat soil microbial communities from Stordalen Mire, Sweden - 717 S2 10-14 | ecosystem: Environmental > Terrestrial > Soil > Wetlands > Peat | place: Sweden: Norrbotten County, Stordalen... | reverse complement strand
ACCTCTTCGGCCTCGACGCATACGCCCCGACACGCTGAGTTAGGTACTACACCGACCAGGACGAAACACGCATCGTGACCTGGGCATATGCTGCTCGTTCCCTCGCTAGCCAGGAAGGTTCCGCTAGAGACCCACTCGAAGGCAATCGAGCTCATCATGGAGCATTCGAATGGCGAGTTTGCCCCTGGAAAAGCCTGAGCGTCTCAGACGACTCCGTCAAGACAGGGCGGATGACGCCCTAAGTGCTTCGGGCGGGTCCCGCGGGCCAACGGCTCCCGCTGGCCGAGTGACTGACCACCTACACGCGCCTTAGTACCCGCTCTCTTGAGCGATAATGCCGGAATGGCTGATCTCAATGTATTAGGCGGCGAGCTGGAGCCTTGCGGCACCGACCCGGTGACCGGCTTCTATCGCGACGGGTGCTGCCGGACGGGAGCCGAGGATCGGGGCAGCCACACAATCTGCGCGGTCGTCACAACCGAGTTCCTCGAGCACCAGCGTGGCATCGGTAACGATCTCAGCACTCCGATGCCTCAGTTTCGTTTCCTCGGCCTTGTGCCCGGGGATCGATGGTGCGTAACGGCACGCAATTGGCTGCGGGCCCACGAGGATGGGGCCGCCGCGTACGTCGTGCTCGCATCGACTCATCAGCGGGCTCTCGAGGTCGTCCCACTCGCCGTGTTGCAAGAGCATGCCGTCGACGTCCCTGCAGGCCCGGGCGCTCTCGAGGGTTAGAAACCCACAGTCGCGTCTCGTGCCGTGATGCGGCAGCCCCGGAGGCACCACAGCGCTTCCTCACCGAGCAGCTCAAACGTGGACGCGCTCGGGTACCAAGGACAAATACCAGCCGGAGAGAAGCTACTCCCGCCCCAAAGCTAGGTCTGAGCGTTGCCCTAGTCTCAAACCGGACCGGCCGACGAGGGCGCTGACCCCCAACTCTGGGCAAGCGGGTCGAGCACGTCCTTCAGCGTCGGCGATCCGACTTCACGCAGCTCGTAGGAAACTCGCCTTGAGGGGTGGCCAAGGTCGACGAGCCGCGCGAGGTCCATCGGAGTGCCGATGACCACGACGTCACAGGCGGCTTGGCGCACTGTGGCGCCGAGCTCCGCGAGTTGCTCGTCTCCGTAGCCCATTGCCGGCAGCACAGCGCCGATGCCGGGGTAGCGGGCATAGGTCGCGGCAATCGAGCCGACGGCATAGGGACGCGGGTCGATAATCTCTGCGGCGCCCTCATGGTCGGCGGCCACGGTACCAGCGCCGAAGGGCATACCACCGTGAGTGATGGTGGGGCCGTCCTCGATGACAAGGACGCGCTTGCCCGAAAGACTCGGGCCCTCCCCGAGGGTGACGGGCGAGGCCGCCTCGACGATACGTGCGCGCGGGTTGAACGTCTTCACGTTGGCCAACACTTGGGCGATGTCCGCGGGAGCGGCCGAGTCGATCTTGTTTACGACCACAACGTCTGCCCTCAGTAGGCATGTCTCGCCGGGGTAATAGGTGAGCTCGTGTCCAGGGCGCAACGGGTCCACGACGGTGATCTGGAGGTCGGGGACGAAGAAGGGGAAGTCGTTGTTGCCGCCGTCCCAGATGACGACGTCGCACTCTGCCTCGGCCTGGCGCAGGATCTGCTCGTAGTCGACGCCGGCGTACATCACCATGCCCATGCGGACCGGCTCCTCGTACTCCTCCCGCTCCTCCAAACTGGGGTGGGACGCGTCGATCTCGGCCACCGATGCGAAGCGCTGCACTCTCATGGCCTCGAGGTCGCCATAGGGCATCGGGTGGCGCACGAGAGCGACCCGAAGCCCCGCTTGGAGGAGGATCTGCCCTACTCGGCGAGTGGTCTGGCTCTTGCCACACCCGGTCCTCACAGCGCAGATGGCCACGACAGGCTTGACGCTGCGCAGCATCGTGGCGTCCGGCCCGAGAAGGCGAAAATCGGCCCCCGCTGCCAGGATGGCGGATGCCTTGTGCATGACCTCGACATGAGGGAGATCCGAGTAGGCGAGGATGACTTCGTCGATGTGTTCGCGCGCGATCAGTTCAGCGAGCTCCTCCTCCGCCACGATGGGAATGCCGTTGGGGTAGAGCGGCCCGGCGAGCGAGGGAGGGTACGAGCGATCTTCGATGCCGGGGATCTGAGCAGCGGTGAAGGCCACAACCTCTGTCGATTCGTCGTGGCGGAACACGGTGTTGAAGTTGTGGAAGTCGCGCCCTCCGGCGCCCGCAATGACTACACGACGCTTCTTATCGGCCATGGAGCCATCATTGCACCTGGCCGCACCTTGGCGGGTAGGGCCATAGGGCCTTGCGAGGCTCGGAGCGGCGGACCAGGCAACATTGTCCTGGTGCACCTGTCCCAATTCGTTCGGCCGAGCCGCCATGCACGAACAAGAGGGGCCAGCACGCACCTTCGACGAACTGGGCGACCTCGTCACGATTGGCAATGAGGCTCGGACCCGCATCGGTTCGGTCGACCCGGCGCTTACCAGCAGGTGGTCGGCATTGACTTCTGACAACTGGTCGGTCCGTCGGATAGTCCTGATGACCAGGGGACTTCTCAGTTCCGGCCCGCGGTAACCTCGTCGTGTGCGGTCGCTCCTGCGAGGGGCTTCGAAGACCAGAGTCACGTTTTGTCTCGGGGTCGTCTTCGTGCTCTGCGCCGGATGCGGGGCCTCCGCTTTCCGACTCGCACATTTCGACCCAGCTCAGGCGAACCTACGGACGGCGCTCAAGGGAGCCGCCGTCTTCTACTCGTCCAACAGCGACAGCTATGAGGGCATCGACGGCGGTGAACACCTTTCGTCAGCTGTGCCCTCGATAGCCGACCTCGACACCGGCCTGACTTACGTATCGGGGCACACGGCTTCCCCGAACAGCGACATCATCAGCGTCTACGCGCCGAGCCGTTCTGTCCTGGTCCTGACCGCTTACATGCCAGGGCTTCAGACCTGCTGGGGCATTCTCAGCTTGAGAGCCAGCCGGGCAAACCCTTATTTCTCAGCGTTCCCGAGCACTTCGACGTCAGGCACCTTCTACTTCACGAAAGCTTCGTCAGCTCCGAAGTGCAGTGCGGCCACAAGCCACTCGCCTTCAGCGTTGAGCACAAGGGGGTTCCCGGCGCTCTAAGCCGTCGACGCCTGAGTTGCCGCCATTGAGCCTTTCCCTTCGCCACGTCCGGCTTGAGCGCACTTGCCGACGCGGGTCTGTTCCAGTCCCGCTGACATGGACGTTAAGCAGTCTGCAATGAGTACAGAATTGTCCTGGCAACAGTGCCGCCACCCGCCAACCCGATAGAGACGAAGTCCGGGGTGGCCCGCCCAGGCACCGTGACGCGAAGCAACAGGATGCTGTAGTCCGGAGTGCTGCTCGGACAGACAACAAGACCGTCAACGTGGAGGCAAGCACCTCCTGGGGAGAACGACCCAGTAGGACCTTGGATTCTGCTGTCGACGCGCACGCCTTCCGAGGGCACGACCGGGAAGGGCAACATAGCCGCGCATGGCAGAGCCAAGAACTCCTTGTCGGTGTCGAGGGTGACTCCTTGAGAGATCGCGATTCCAACAGGCCCGCATAGGTTCCACGTATCGGTTCGCTGGACGGGCCAGGCCGTAGGGACCGAGAGACGAAGCCCGGCGAAGGAAACGGAATGCCACGATGGAGGAACAGACGGCGCAGCTCCGGGTGCAAGTGCCATGACGCGAGGCGAAGCCATCAAAGTACCTAAGACCTGATGGGCCAGGTGGCCCTTGGCAGTGACTTCAAATCCCAGGGAGGGCGCGTAGTACACGTAACTCACGGGATCACCCGTCGGACCGAGGTAGACCGGGACGCCGTTGAGGATGATGGGCTTCTCGTTTGCATACTTGGATGGCAGGTGGCTCATCGGGTCAAGGCTCACCAGCGTGCTCTGAGAACCTGCTGGACAACCCCCACCGGTCGCCGTCGTGCCCCTCGGCGCGATGAGCAACTCCCCACGTTCGCCAACTGGGCTGCAGAAAGGAGCCTGTCCCGGATAGGCAACCGAAAACGAGGCTGGCACGGACACCTGTACTTTGCCGTAAGCAACCGGCACCCAGCCCGTCGGTGTGACCGACAGGCCTAGGGCTGGCTGCGGCCTCTCCGCACGTGGGACTTTCGTGATGGCCGCAGCGACGGACTCGGAGCCGGTAGACGCGGCGATGACGATCGCGAGGATCACCGTCGCGAGGGCACGCGGTCTCATTGTTGCCATGCCCTCACGAAGCGACGACGGCGTTCGTTCGCGTACGGCAAGCCCAACGGCGACATGTGCAGACGAGGTGACCTGCGGGACAGGCCCTAAGACGCCGGCGAACCGCTTCCCGCATAAACCGGGGAGAGGGCGATCTGCCCGCACTGCAACTTCTGAATCGTGCTGCCGCCGTAGGGCTGAATCCGCCATGACACGGTGATCGCCCGGCTGGCATCGGGAGGTGTGACCGCCACCTTTGCCGAAGTTGGACAGACTGCTGTTCCGTATCCCGTTGCGTCGGTGTAACCGACCTCGAACGACGCCTCGGCACCCCCAGTGATGACTACCGCCTTCTCGGGCAGGACCGGGACTGTGTAGGAAGGGCCGTCGGTTACCTCAGTTGGGATGGGGCGTCCGGCAGCGTCGAGCATCTCCACGCTCGGATATCCCTTGAGCGTGCACGTCGCGGCCGAGACGTTCTTGAAGCTGACGACTTGTCCGATGTGGCCCATCGCGGCGTCAGCGGCCCCGAGTTCCACGGCGAGCTGTGATGCCGAGCAGTATGTGGCGGACGACACCGCCGTAGCCGCCCGTGCCGCGGCCTGGGCCGCGGCCTCTGCCTTTTCGGCCGCGGCTGCCGCGGCCTTGGCCGCCGCTTCAGCCTGCACCGCCGCGGCCTGCGCTGCCTTCGCTGCTCTCGTGAGGGCTGGCGCGGTCGAGCTCGTGCAGCCGGCGAGCAACAGGACCAAGCCCATCATCACTGTCGTGCTGACCTTGTGCATCGCGCTCATCCTTCCATGAAGCACCCGGGGCGGAGGTTCGCGTACGCCATCCGAGCCTGTTGATCGTGCTCATGCAGAATGCTGAGCCTTCCGCAACCCGACGGGACTGGATGCACCGAACGTCTCGTAGCCGACGACTTCAAGGACGGACTCGACCGGTGCGAGAGCGACGACATTGCCTGAGTCGTTCGCTCCGCCCTTGCGGTGGCCAACACCGCCGGGGATCAGCGCTGAGCGTGCGCACGTTGCTGATCGTCCCACGTCCCGCCGCCGCCAAGAGGTCGGGCAAGATGGCTCGAACGCGGGCTCGGTGGCTCAGCAGCGGTGCTTGGACACCGCGCAGCCGTGGCCCAAGTCCCCTGACGCTGGCGGAACGGTCTGACGCTAGGAGAGCTCGCCCTTGAAGAAGACGGCCTCGTCCTTGACGCGCCCGACCCCGACGTGGCGCCCATCTACATCCTCGATCACGAACTCGTAGCTGCCGTAGGAAGTCATCGTCGGCTCGCGAACGATGCGCGCACCCCGATCGGCGAACTCGGTGTAGAGCAGGTCGATGCCTTCCACATCCGCCGGGTCGAAATAGAGGTCATAACCGGCACCAAAGCGGGAAGCGTTCGACTCGACCTGGCCGTGCTTTGCCTGCACGACGATGATCTCGACCCTGTCCCTGTAGAGCGTGGCGAATCGTTCTTCCGCTTCGTAGTGCTCGACGACTTCGAAACCAAGGACAGTGCAGTAGTACGCCGCCGTCTTGGCGACGTCGGCTGAGGCCAGGACGGGAGCAACGTTGTCAAGTCTCGCTCGTCTCACGGGGCGAGAGTAGCCATTGCTCACCTGCGCCGTCGCCGACTTGCACTATGGCGTCTGCTGGAGAGTGCGGGGTGCCCGTCGTCAGTTCCGGCTAACTGAGCGGTAGTGTCCGTTCATGCTCAGACGGCGCCGTGCTGGTGCCTCCGTCGGGGCAAGCCTCGTCGGGACGCTCCTGGTGCTGGGGAGTCTTGCCGCATCCGTCTCCGGCGCGGCCACTCCCATGTCCGTGCCAAAGACCCTGACAGGCACATATCAACTGTACTGCCCTGACCCGGTCGAGACGCCGATCGTGCTGCACGTGAGGACACGAGCGGTGATCTCGCCGGTCAAACCTGCCCAGGGCCGCCATTTCCAGGTGGCAGGCTTTCAGACAGAGGTCACCTTCCCACAGGGCCTGGCCTCCGCGCTTTCACAGATGAGCCCGATCACCGGCAAGGTCGCCGGTACGGTGCTTCTCGTGGGGGCCGCCCCTTCCAAGCACGCCGTGGCGGAGTCCTTCGTCGCGATCATCCCGGCATCTCTTCCGGCCGCGGGGTTCAACTTCTGGGTGCCCGGCCGCGCCGTCAGCCTCGGCGTATTCACCGCGACCGCAAAGGCCTTAGTCGTTGAAGAGGCCAGCCGGTTCCAACTGACTCTGGAGGTAGGAAAGGGTAGCCAGGCGGAGACTCGGGTCCTCGCCTGCACGGCCTTTGCCAACGCCACGCAGGACTTCGTGAGGTCCCAACCTTGGGTTGGCACCAAGGAGCCACCCCCCGCTGATGCCATCATTCCTGTCATCGCTCTGGGACGATAGGGCCCAACCAGCCCCACGCACCTTGACCTCGTACGGCCAGCTCGCCCGTGACCGAGGCATGGAGGCGTCGGCACCAAAGCTCAAGGAGTCGTCCGATGAGTGAGTGGCATTACCCGGAGGTGGGCGGGACCCAGGACGTGTTCTTCGACCGTGCGACGGCTCGCTTCTTGCCGACGATCGTCGCAGGGGAAGGCGTCTATCTCATCGATGATCGCGGCAGGCGCCTTCTCGATGTTTGCTCGGGACCGTTCCTCGCGGCACTCGGACAAGGAAACGAGCGCGTCCTGCAGGCAATGGTGGAACAGGGCCGGAAACTGACCTATACGTACTCGCGGACGACAAGACATCCCGCCAACGCGGCTCTCGCAGAACGGATAGCTTCTCTTGCCGGCGCCGGCTTCGAGCGTGTGCACCTGACTTCCGGCGGCTCCGAAGCGGTCGAAATGGCGCTGAAGTTCCTGCGTGCCCACGCGGTAGCCAGCGGGCAGGGACAACGCAACAGGGTGATCTCGATGATGCCCGGCTACCACGGAGCGACGCTTCAGACCCTGGGCCTCAACGGCGACGTCCTGGCGCCGGCGTTGTGGAGTTCAATGACCGTGTACTCAGAGAAGATCCCGGCGCCTCTGACTTTCAGGGCTCCCAGTCCCGAATCGGCTGCCTCGGCAAGCCTGACAGCGCTCGAGGAGACGATCCAGAGGATAGGACCTGAGCAAGTCCTGGCCTTTGTGATGGAACCGATTGGCGGCCAATCCTCTGGAGTGAACGTGCCCCACCCGTCGTTCGCCAGCGGAGCGCGCTCCATCTGCGACCGCTACGGCATCCGGCTCGTGTTCGACGAAAGCGTCAGCGCTTTCAGGACAGGACGCTTTCTGGCAGCACACCACGCTCCCGACGCGCTGCCCGATGTCGCCGTGCTCGCGAAGGGCTTGGCTGCCGGCTATGCGCCGCTAGCCGCAGCGCTCGTTCCGGCCGCACTCGTGGAAGAGCTCTCCGCAACTACCGGGTTCGTCGTGTCCCACTCCTACGACGCGAGTCCGATCGCATGTGCAGCCGGCGCCGCGGTGCTCGACGAGATCGTGGAGCGCGATCTGATTGCCAACGCGGAACGGGTCGGCGCAGAGCTTCGAGCCGGACTGGAAGTGATCGCCGAGAACTCGCCATTGATCGGAGACGTCCGCGGCCGAGGACTGCTTCTCGCGATCGAACTCGTCTCCGACAGGACCACCCTTGCGCGGTTTCCAGCCGAGGTCGATCCCGGTTCGGTTGTCCTCCGCCACGGCCTCGACCATGGGCTTCTTCTCTACTCGCGTCGCCAGAACAGAGGGCGCTTCGGCGACTGGCTCCTGATCGCCCCGCCGCTCGTGATCGACGCCGAGGTGTGCGGCGACCTGCTCGGCAGACTCGAATCAACGCTCGCCTCCGCGGCAAACGAGCTTGTCCGGTCCCACACGTCGAACGGTACCGACCCGCTCTGACCGGGTCACCAATGATGGGTCCGGCTGATGAATTGCATCCACCGCGCCTCGAGTCACGCTGTTGGTCGCCGGACGGACGTTAGAGGCGAATTCCACCCGCGGCGAGTACGCGAAACTCGCCTCGGGAAGCTTCATGCAGGCATGATCGCGACGTCTAGCTCACCGGAGGTGCGCTCACCACGAAGCCTCCGTGCCCTAGTCGTAACCAGCCTTCTTCTCGCCAGCCTGCTCTGCGCGTGCAGCCAGGTGCAGGCGCGTGGCGGCCGATCCACCTTGACGCCGTCAAGGGCGGTACTGGCGATGCTTAGCAGCAAGAGTTCTCTCTCTCGACCTGAGCTCGCGCGACGTGACGCGGCTCGGTTGCTCACCCTGGTACGGCTGCCACCCGAGTCGCGCCGGCTGGCCCAGGCGCCGCGAAGCGATGCGAAGATCTTGAGCTCGCCAGCCCAGAGCCTCGGCGATCCGGACCTCGTCGACCTGCACCGCTTCTTCGTTGCCCCAAAGAGCGCATCGGAGCTGTACGGCTACGAGAAGAGTCACCCGCCGATTGGCTCCACGAGCCGCGGCGGCTACAACGGTTCCGGCACGTCCACGACATCTGGGAACACCGATGAGTGGTTCGTCTCCTATAGCTGGCTTCCCGTCAAGACGCTTCTCGATGCTCGCGTACTGGTCGTCTCGATCGCGGCTCTGCCGGGTCGTCGCAGCGCGGTCCGCCTTGACGCCGAGGTCACGTGGCTACCGGCAAAACCCGTCGGCGACACTATCCCTGCAGGAGCAACGGTCCTCACCGCGGTGTTGTCGGCCGGCATGAACCCGGGCGAAGCCGGCCATGGGCCAGTCACGACCACGAATCCGGAGAAGATCGAGGCGATCCGGGACTTCATCAACCAACTGAACGTCGTCGCTCCGGGCGTCAGGTTCTGCCCGGTCGACTTCGGGCAAGATCTCACCGTGAGCTTCAGTAAACAGGCCCAGGCGAGACCATTTGCGGTCGTCGTGGCCGACGTCGCCGGCTGCGAGGAAGTCCAAGTCCGGCGCCTCGGGCACCTAGCCAAGCCCGGGCTCTCCGGATACGGCCTTGTGCCCTTCATCGAGCGCGAGCTCGGCTTCACTTGAGAGCGCGCATGGAAGGCACCGGTCGACGCTCGAGTGTGATGGACTCGGTGGCAATACCCCTGTCGACATCAGCGAAGCGGTCGCACGAATGACTCGAGCTTCCCGAGCCAGACGCCGCGCCGACGACCGGACGTCTCAGACTGGGACCGCCAAGACCTGTTTCCTCTCCACTTGCACCGCCTCGCGCCAAATCCGGCGCGGACATCGAGAAGGGATAGACCCATGAGCTCGACGCCTGAACCCACTGAGCGACCGTACGCGCCGGTATCGACCGAGACTCATACCGCCCGAACCAAGCACCGCAGTGTGGCAAGTGATCGGCACCGCTTGCTCGGCGCCGGTGGGTCGTTGGCTCTGGTCATGAGCCTCGTCCTTTGCGGTGTGCTGGTTTTCGCCGGCAGCGCAGCGACACAGCCGGCCAAACACCCGCGAGGCAAGGTGTTCGTCTCGGACCGCATCGGGAGTGCGTACGAGCTCACCGCGACCGAGGCGCCGGCGTCGAGGGCGACACCCAGAGTGGCAAAGGCCGTGGAGAACGCCGAGGTTGGTTTCTCGCTCGACCTCCTGAACAGGCTGGCAGCCTCAAGCGATGCGAATGGCTCCACCAACGAGCTCGTCTCACCGTCCAGCTTGGCGACCGCACTCGCAATGCTGGAGCTCGGCGCGTCGGGTTCCACTGAGCAGGGAATCGCCACGACGCTTCATACCGCAGGGCTGACTGCTGAAGAGCAGGCCGCCGGGTGGTACAGCCTGGCGGCCCTGCTCGCCAGCGAGACTTCAACGTCCGCCGCGAACCTGAAGCGGGCACCCGAGCTTGACGTCGCGAATTCTCTCTGGGTCCAGCAGAACTTCGCCGTGCTGCCGGCTTTCGTGCGCGCGCTGTCGAGCGAGTTTCAGACCGGAGTGTGGCAGGTCAACTTCCAGACCGATCTCAAAGGGGCAGCCGACGCCATCAACGAGTGGACCAGCGAGCACACCAAGGGCCTGATAAAGCAGCTCTTCAGTCCTGGCAGTCTCACCCCGACCACCGTTCTTGTGCTCGCCGATGCAGTCTTCTTCCACGCTGACTGGGCCGCCCGGTTCGAAAGCGCGACGCCCGACCAGCCGTTCTATCTCACCACGGGAGCGAGAGAGAACGTACCGTTCATGAGCTCCGAACCGATCGGCACGCCGAAGGCGTTGACGGTCCCGGTGTCGACTACGGACAAGTACGTGGCGGTCGAGCTTCCCTACACGGGAAAGAAACTGGGTGCCCTCGTGCTGATGCCGACGGCGACGTCGCTTCCGCAGTTCGTCTCGATGCTCACCCCGGCCTCGCTCGGCCAGATAGTGAACGGCATGTCAGCTGAGTCCGTCCAGCTCTCGATGCCCACCTTCACACAGCGTTCTGACAATCAGCTGGTCCAGACGCTGTCGTCGATGGGCATGTCCCAGGCGTTCCAGAGCGGGGCCGACTTCAGCAAGATCAACGCGACTGTGCCACTCGCGGTTCAGGCCGTCGAACAGCACGCCTACCTTCAGGTCACGCCGAAGGGCACCACGGCAGCGGCGGCGACAGGAATCGGCGTCATAGCCACCGCGACGCGGTCCGGCTCGGAGCCAATCGTCATCAACCATCCCTTCCTCTTCATCCTGCGGGACAACCTGACGGGCGCGATCCTCTTTGAGTCCATGATCGAGAACCCGGCGTCTTGAGGCGCTCTCTCGGTCTGACTGCCGTCGCGGCCCGATGCCCAGTGGTCGCCGAGTGACGGCACAAGATTCATCGCTGCTCGCCGGGTTCTAGATACGCTTCGCCGGGCCATTTGTCCGCAGACCCGGTCACGACGGAGCGGCTCCCCCACTGTCACGACTACGGAGCTTGGGCCCCTGGCGCTTGACGGGCAAGCAGGCTGCCCCAACCTTCGCTGTCGCCCGGAATGATGGGCCGGGGTGGGTCACCGACCAGCACGTGCGCCTCTCCGGTCGCGATGGCGAAGGCGATAGAGTCGGCCACGAGCTCTGGAGGATCACGTGGAATGTTGCGGGCTCCGCTGACGATGTGCCCGGCCCGGAGACGATCGTGGAACTCGGTGGCGGTGACCGATGGGTAGACGACCGAGACTGTCACGCCTGAGCCCGCAAGCTCTATCCGCCCGACCTGGGAAACCATGTTGAGCGCCGCCTTCGTTGCCGAGTAACCGCCGAGCCCCGGAAAGACCCGTAACGAAGTGGCCGAGCTGACATTGACAATGGACCCAGACGATTGCGACCGCATGATCGGCAGCACTGTCTGCATCCCTAGAAGTGGTGCGATCACGTTTAGCTCGAAGACTGCGCGTAGGTCAGCCGGGTCCAACTCCTCGAGAGGGACGTGAAGTCCCTGTCCGGCGTTGTTCACCAAGACGTCGACTCTGCCGTACTCGTCGACGGCTCTGGTCACGAGTCGCTCCAGCTGCTCGAGAATCGTGACGTCTGTTTCGACAGCAAGCGAGCCCGGTAGCTCTGCGGCGAGCGCTTCGAGACGCTCGACCCGTCGGGCCGCCAGCACGACCCGAGCTCCGAGCCCGGCCAACACGCGCGCCGTGGCCGCACCGATGCCAGAAGAAGACCCTGTGATAATGCAGACTGCTCCTTCAATCTTCATCGTGCCTCCACGAGAGTGTGACCCCAAAGAACCGCCGATCCCCTCCCCGATTGAGAGCGTCCCCGACGCGATCCGCCCCCGGGACCCGAGGCGCCGAAAGCGCCTCTCGCGAGGGACGGCAGCTCCCGCGCCAGGTCTAACTGGGCCAAGAGCTGCAACGACGTCCCGGCGCCCGAGCAGCGGACCGGAACATCAGCCGGATTGCGCGCGCCTGTCGTGTCGACAATGCCGTACTTGTTGCAACCGGTTCGCAGTCAGCGACTTCTGGAGTGGCGGAAGACCAGATACAGCACGCCACCGATGACAGCGACAACAATTACTGTCTTGATTAGTACGGCAACCAGGCTGGCAAGCCAGCCGAGCGCCACATAGGCAACGAGCGCTGCAACAACAGCAACCGCGACAACCGTCAGCTTGTGCGCGGGCCTCAGTCCTCGCTCGTGCCTAGATCGGGGCTCGATCATGAAACCTCCTCTGCTGCACCGTACCTTGGACCAGCTGGTCGCGGAGGTCGTCTCCTCCAGGCAGCTCAGCTGGTCGAAATCGTTGACAAACCACCCATTGCCTCGGTCGTCTGCTCAAAAAAGTGCACAACCCGCGTTCGGAGCCTAACAACACCCTGCCTATAGTTGAGAGCAGACGCGCGACGAGGGTGGAGAGCCCGAATATGGGCCTAGATAGACGCACACATGATGACGGTCAGAGTCGTCGGCGGCGCGTCCTCGGCGTTGCGACCGGTCTCGTTCTGGTTGTCGCCCTCGCCGGAGCAGGGACTCTGGTCGCCCTGCAAAGAGCCGACGGCCCCGCGGCGAGTGTTCCGAGGCACAGCTCCAACCCGACGACGACGGTCCCGGCACCACTAGTGATCACATCGGTGTCACCGTCACCAGGCTCAGCTGATGCCGCTTTCGACACGAGCGTGACCGTGGACTTCTCCGAGCCGCTCGCGACCGACAGCCCACTTCCGACCCTCTCGCCTGCCCCGCCCGGGAATTGGGTGAGAACCGCACCGGCGGCGGTCCGTTTCGTTCCGGAGGGAAACTTCACTCCCTTCAGCACCGTGCAGCTCCGCGTGCCAGGCGGGCCGGACGGGATTCGCAGCCGTTCCGGCCAGGACCTCTTGTCCACGCTCCGGAAGAACTTCGTGATCGAGGGCGCTTCTGAACTGCGGCTCCAACAACTCCTTTCGGAGCTCGGCTATCTTCCCCTCCAGTTCGTGGCCGCGCCGGCCGCGTCGAGCGGTGATGGCCCGATCGCCATAGCCCATCTGGCCTCGGGCTCGGGTCAGCCGTACGAGGGCACCACGACGACAACGTCGGCTTCCTCTGTTCCGGCGATCGACTCCGAGCCTTTGGTCGCGGCGGAGGTCCCTGTCCTGCCCGCGGCAGGCAGCCTCGTCTGGCGTTACGGCAATATGCCTGCTTCGCTAGCGGCACTCTGGCAACCGGGAGAGTTGAACGTGATCACCACCGGGGCTGTGATGGCCTTCGAGAGCGCCCACGGTCTCACCACCGACGGCGAAGCCGGGCCCGCGGTGTGGTCGGCGCTTCTCCAGGCAGTAGCGCGGCGCGAGGTGACAACCGCCCCATATGACTACGTCGTGGTCAGCCAGAACCTGCCAGAGACCGCGTCGGTCTGGAGCGACGGGCAAGTCATCTTCACCACGCTCGTGAACACAGGCATCCCGGTAGCGCCGACAGCCGCCGGCACCTACCCCGTCTTCGCCCGTTTCCTCGTCACGACGATGACCGGCAAGAACCCGAATGGGAAGCCTTACAAGGACCCCGGTATCCCGTGGGTGAGCTATTTCAACGGCGGCGACGCTCTCCACGGATACATCCGGGCGAGCTACGGCTTCCCGCAAAGCCTCGGCTGCGTGGAGATGACCTACGCGAACGCGAAAACAATGTTCCCGCTCACACCGCTCGGGACCCTCGTCACCGTTCTTCCGAGCCCGGCGACGTCTTCGCTTCGCCGGTCAATCTAGAGACGTCGCGATCCCCCAGCTCGCTCTCCACGGCTCGCCTTCGCGAAGCTCGATCAAGCTGGTGCCGGTACGAAGGCCGTTCGGCGGACATGTCATCGGCTCGATCGCCATCGCAATGCGACGATTCTCGAGTTCGCCAAGCGTGTCGCCTGTGTAACACATTGCGTACCCAAAGGCTGCGTCGGCCCAGATCTCCGAGTGCCGCCCGGCCAGGTCCAGGTGTGCATGCCAGCGGCCGTCAGCCCCGATCGCGAGACCCGTGTAACAGTCGTCGAGCTCGAGCCCTCTGAGTTTCCTGTGGGCGAGATCGAAGGCCGAACCGGCCACCACTTCTTCACCTGTCGGAAGGCCGCGCTTGTCCAGGAGCATCCTCCGTTCGGCCGACAGGCGTACCGACGCTTCGTCGATTCCGCCCGGGCCTGCAAAAAGGTAGGGGTGGAAGCCGAGTCCGAAGGGGGCGATGCCACTCCCGTCGTTCGTCACCTCGCAAGCGACCTCGAGCCCGCCGTCGCCGAGTGAATACTCGAGGGCGACCCGAACTCGGAACGGATAGGCCGGCTGAGAGCAAATCAGGCAGGAAAGCAGCGCCCGATCTGCGGCCCGCTCCTCGATCGACCAAGGCAGGCACCGCACGAATCCATGGATCGCAACGGACCGCTCCGGCTCGTTGATCGCGGCTCGGCCGACGACGTTCCCGAACCGATACGAGCCGTCCTCGAGCCTGTTGGGCCACGGCGCGAGTACCTGCCCCCGATCGTAAGACGAGATCTCAGCCTCGGGAAACCCCCAGATGATGGGCTTCTGGTCGGACAGGAACGAACGTAACGTCGCACCGACCTCGGTTATCACTGCCTCGAAACCGCCGTGAATAAGAAGGATTTGCTCGCCTGAGGGCGGGAACATGACGGTATCGTAGCTGCCAAGCCCCCTCACGCTCGTCTACTCGGCGGGCCGGAGACAGGCTCAAGTCTCGGCCAAGCGAGTTATCTGAAAAGGAGCGGGTGGGCATGCGGATTCTCGTGACCAACGACGATGGATTCGATGCACCCGGCCTGGCTGTCCTCGCACGTGGCTTCGCCGAAGCCGGCCACGAAGTGCTCGTGGTCGCCCCTCGCGCGGAAGCGAGCGGATCAGGTGCCGGGATCGGCCCGTTGCGAGCAATGGGGGGCGGCATCCACGTCGAGGTCGTCACCCCCTCGGGGCTCGGAGGAATCAGGACACTCGCCGCCGACGCGCTCCCGGCACTGATCGTGATCACGGCCTGCCTCGGTGCGTTCGGACCGCCGCCGGACCTCGTCGCATCGGGCATCAACCCCGGTCGCAATGTAGGACGTGCCGTACTGCACTCCGGGACGGTGGGAGCTGCTCTCACCTCGGCCCAATTCGGCTTGAAGGGACTGTCCACGAGCATCCAGGCCGGCTCGGTGCCGTCCCCTTACGAGTCCTACGACGGCTCTCGCACGCATTTTGAGAGCGCGGCTGCGCTGGCGGTCGCCCTCGCCGCGCACCTCGAACGAGCTCCCGCACGTACGGTGCTCAACTTGAACGTGCCCAACCTTGCACTCGGCGACATACGCGGCGTCCGTCGCGCGAGCCTCGCCACCTCCGGACTGATCTTCGCGGCAGAACCGGTGGATGGTGGACCAAGGGTTCGATTCGACCTCGGTGCCTCTCAGCTGCGTGACGGCGCTGAGTCGGACGAGGCACTGACTCAGCTTGGATGGGCCGTAGTGACCCCACTCGTCAGCGTCAGCGAAGACCGTCGGCCGGAGGTTGACGACTTGGTTACAACCGCGATGGCCTCTGCCTCCCAGTTCCTCGTGGCGGCCCGCGCCTCGAATTGACGATCCGATGACGGTTCTCCGGCCTGCAAGCTTCTACATATCGGAAGACACTGGTCGAGCCACAGCGCGTGACCCTCTTCACTGGCACACGGCCGCCACCAGCGGAGATTGCCCAATAGATAGCTTGGTAATGGCGACCCTTGCTCACTGAGCGCGCGTGTCACGGCCCCATCAGCCGCCGCCAGTTCGCACACGCAGCCACAAGCGGCGTGAGCCCTTTCAACGAAATCTCGTCATCTCACTTGACGATAGATGCCATCTCGATCCTCTTCGCCACTTGCGCAAGCGACAGTCCTCTCGTAGGGTTTCCGCCACACCAACTGTCATCGACGAGTGGTGCCGAAACGCCCGGTGTGTAACGCCGGGTCGGGGTTAAGGCATTTGCCTCCCCGCAGGCATACTGGAGACCTCGGCGCCTGCGAGCCGGGCTGCGTAAGCGGCGTTGCTCGTCCCGACCTGCTCTCTTAGGGAGCGAAAAGGAGTCGCGACAACAAAGACAACAGGGCGAGACCCGTCTGCACCTCGTGGGACGTCCCAACGTCCTGATCCGGCAAGCCCTTCCGGCACCGAGTCGCGAGTCGCATGCAATAGACGGCCTGCCCGCATCAACGCATCCACCTGGAACCCACCGGGTTTTCGACACTCCAAGGAGGAGCAAGATGCGCAAGCACCCCCTGATCGCGCTCATCGCGTTCACTTTTGTTGCTGCATCCATATTCATCGGCGCCAACGGCGTCAGCAGTATCAACAACTCAGTACCTGCTCGCGCCACTTCCCATCTCAACAATGGGGGAAGTGGTCCATCGATGGTGGCGACCACCAATCTCAGGTGGCTCGCAGCAACGGTGCGCGAGCGCGCAGCGGCCTCGGCGCAGCTCACGGCTGTAATCGCGCATGAAAAGTACCTGCCTTTCTGGCAGGGCCTTGCCGGCGACCGTGTCGCAATTCACGATGGCGGGCGCCCGCCAAAGGTCCTGCTCCCGTCGGCCTGGCGCCAGCTGCAACAAGCCAGGGCGCGTTCGGCAGCCGCTGCTCGCGCAGTTGCCCGCGCGGCGGCACAGGCGGCTCAGGTAGCTCAGGCGGCTCAAGCTGCTCAAGCTGCTCAGGCTGCTCAGGCTGCTCAGGCTGCAAGGGCTGCTCAAGCTGCTCAGGCTGCTCAGGCTGCAAGGGCAGCTCAAGCAGCTAAAGCAGCAGTAGCCGCAAGAGTCACAAGAACCACAAGAACCACAAGAACCACAAGAACCACAATCACAAGAGTCACAAAGGCGGCTGCCCCAATCGCAAGAACCCCTGCCCCGGCCACCAAGCCTTCTCGTCACAGCGATCTCGGCGGTGCTTGGTTCGAACTGAGGCTCTGTGAATCCGGCAACAACTACGGCGAGGACACCGGCAACGGCTACTACGGTGCCTACCAGTTCGCGCTGGCAACCTGGTGGGGGCTCGGCTACTCGGGCCTGCCCAGCAACGCGTCACCCGCACTGCAAGATCAAGCAGCCGAGAAACTGCAAGCCGAGGCCGGTTGGGGACAATGGCCGGCGTGCAGCGCTTCTCTCGGCCTGTAGACCAAACGTAGCGCTCTTCACTGTGGGGACGCTCTTGTCAGTATTGGCAGGTGTCTGCACATAGATCGTAGGTGGTGGCGCGGCTGCGCTCTGTCAGTTCACCGACGCATGCCCGAACGGGCCGGGCTTCGCCTAACGCGGAGCTCGGTCCGTTCTGCACCTCGGTGCCTGCGAGCTGAGTGGTCCTAAGCTCGGCTCGGGAGGTCTGGGTATGCGATTCAGCATCTGGCTCGGGACAGAGCAGACTTGGGAAGAGATCGTGACCTCGGCGGAGCACGCCTCAGGTACCGGGTGGGGCGGGATCTGGCTCGCGGACCACTTCATGCCTAACGGCGCGCGGAGCTCGGTGCCCCGCCTCGAGGCGTGGACAACGGCCGCGGCCTTGGCGGCCCGCGTCGATCGGGTGCGCGTCGGTGTGCTCGTCACGGGCAACACCTACAGACATCCTGCTGTGCTGGCAAAGATGGCCGCCACTGTCGACCGAATATCCTACGGCCGACTCGTGCTGGGGCTCGGCGCGGGATGGCAGGAGAACGAGCACGAGGCCTATGGAATAGAACTTCCTGCAGTCGGCAAACGCCTCGCGCGTCTCGACGAGGCCTGCCAGGTGATCCGCCTCCTGCTCAGCCAAGAGCGCAGCAACTTCGAGGGAACCTTCTACCAGCTAGTCGACGCTCCTTGTGAACCGAAGCCCGTCCAGCGACCGCTGCCGCTGCTCATCGGTGGCGGCGGCGAACGAACAACGATGAGAATCGCTGCCCGCTACGCCGACGAGTGGAATTGTTGGGGCCTGCCGGAGCTGATGGCACACAAGTCCGAGGTACTCGAGCGCCATTGCCTCGAGATCGGCCGCGATCCGGCCTCGATCATGCGCTCTGCTCAGGCGCTCGTGTTGATGAGCGACGACGCCCAGCAGCTGAAGAAGTGGCGGTCCGAGGACTCGGCCGCGCCCCGCATCATCGGCGCCCCGTCGGAGGTCGCGGACGTCATCGGCCGCTATAGCGAGATCGGCATCAGCGAGTTCGTCGTCTCGGACCATAGTCTCGGGCGGGACGCCAACGAGAAGCGGGACAACATGGACCGGTTCTTCACTGAGGTGGTCATCCCGCTGCAGAACCGGTCCGGGTCCCAGGTATAAGGAGGCAATACCGAGTGGGCCATCTTGTCGCGGCACCAGACAAGTTCCGCGGCACGGCTGACGCGTCGCAGGCGGCATCAGCTGCCGCACGCGGCGCGCGTCGTGTCGGCTGGACGGCCGCGGAGATACCCCTCGCAGATGGTGGCGATGGGTTGCTCTCGGCCTTCGGTGGAGAGCTCAGATGCGACGAGGTGACCGGACCACTTGGCATGCCAGTGTCAGCACAATGGAAGCTCGCGCCAGGGGGGTCGAGTCGTGACAGTCCGACTGCAGTGATCGAGATGGCCAATGCCTCGGGGCTTTCGATCGCCGGCGGCGATCTCGGGAACGACCCGATGAAAGCTTCCACGACCGGCACCGGACAGCTCATCCTGCGGGCGATTTCGCTGGGTGCGGGGCGGGTCATCGTCGGCTGCGGGGGCTCGGCGACGACCGACGGAGGCGCAGGCGCGCTCGAGGCCATCGGCTCGCCTGAAGCGGTCCGAGGCGTCGAGCTCGTCGCCGCCTGCGATGTGACGACCGGATTCCTCGACGCAGCAAAGGTCTTTGCCCCACAAAAGGGTGCCACCCCCGCGCAGGTCGAGGCGCTGACCGCTCGGCTAGAGCGTCTCTCGGACAGGTACCGGGCCGATTTCGGGTTGGATGTGACATCGCTGCCTGGAGCCGGTGCCGCGGGCGGGCTCGCCGGGGGGCTCGCCGCGCTCGGGGCCGAGCTCGTGTCGGGGTTCGAGCTCGTCGCTGGCTTCGTCCATTTGGACGAGCACCTTGCCCTCGCGGACCTAGTGATGACAGGAGAGGGCTACCTCGACAGCCAGTCTTTCTCCGGCAAGGTCGTGGGCGGCGTGGTCAGGCACGTGGCCGGAAGGGCACCGATCCTGTGCATCGTCGGCGACGCCGCCGCTGGAGAGAGCGACACCGTAGGACTCGAGATTGTCAGCCTCGTCGCCCGCTTCGGACGCGAGAGGGCCAGATCTGAGGTCCTCGGCCTTCTCGAGGACGTCGTCGTGCAGCACATCTCGGCTCTGTGACCACCGACCGCTCCGACTAGGTCTGTTCAGCCGATCCCGACGCCGAGCCGGGCGACGTCGTCGAAAAAGCGCGGGTACGTCTTGGCGACACAACCCGGGTCGGAAAGCTCGACGCCAGGCACGACTGCACCAATCGCGGTGAAGGCCATGGCTATGCGATGATCGCGATGGGTGTCGATTCGGCCGCCGTGCAACGGCGCTCCTCCATGCACGACCAGTCCGTCCGGTGCTTCCTCGACTTGAGCCCCGAGGCGCCCGAGCTCGGTCGCGACCGCTGTGATCCGGTCGCTCTCGTGGCCGCGCACGATCTCGACGCCACGGATCACGGTCTCCCCCCGTGCCAGCGCTGCGAGCACCGCAATGGTCGGAACCTGATCGGGCATCGCGGCGAGGTCGACGTCTATGCCCGTGAGCTCGCCCCGGCGCTCGACGGTCGTGCCGCCGGGGCCCCTGGAGAACATTGCTCCCATGGCAGCGAGAACCTCCAACAAGCCGCCGTCGGGCTGTGCGGTCTCAAAGGCGTTCGCGACGGTGATCGACCCTCGTGTCGCCACGGCGAGCGCGTAAAGGTGTGCTGCCGCGCTCGCGTCGTGCTCGATTGACTCCGCCCTCGAGAGATAGGGGTATCGCGCGCTCACTTTGAAGGTACCTGGCGCCTCCTCGTCGACCCTCGCCCCCCAGCGGGTCATCGTCGCCACCGTAAGGCGCACGTAGCCGAGCTCGCGGAGGCCCTCCACCTCGACGATGAGGTCGTCGTCGGCATAGGGGGCCACCATGAGCAGTGCCGTGGCGAACTGCGAGCTGGCCGATGCGTCGACATGGAGCCGACCACCGAGAAGGCCACTGCCCGATATGCGCAACGGCGGCCTTCCATTCTCGCTCAGGACTTCGGCGCCGGCCGCACCCAACACCTCAAGGAGTTGTCCGATCGGGCGCCGCCGGAGAGGCTCCTCGCCATCGAGGACCACTGTCCCTTCAGTGATCAGCGCCAGCGCTGCCAGGAACCGAAGCGTCGTACCCGAAAGTCCCGCATTCAGCGTCCTTCCCGACGCCACGGGCCGGCCGGCTGTACCGGTCACCTCTGTGTCGCCTCCGATGTCTTCGATCCCGACTCCCAAGCCAACAAGCCCGGAGATCATCACCGCGGTGTCGTCGCTCCTGAGCAATCGGCTGAGCACGCTCCTGCCCTTTGCCAGGGCGGCGATCACAAGTGCCCTATTGGTCAGGCTCTTGGACGAAGGAGCCTCGAGGGTGCCCTGGACCGGGCCGGTCGGAACGAGCTCGAGCGCTGACCGGGAGAGCCAGTCTGGCGGGGCGGAGCCGGTCACCGACTAAGCCTAGGCTGGCGCGGGTACGCCCGACCCGCTCATGAACGCCGCCCGGTTACCGCCTCAACACCCTCAGATGCGACGATGGCTCCGTGACATTCCGGATCTGCTTCGTGTGCTCGGGAAACATCTGCCGCTCACCCATGGCCGAGATAGTCCTCCGCCACGAGGCCTCTGCCATCGGACTTAGAGATCGCTTGACTGTAGACAGTGCCGGCACTGCGGCCGACGTCGGCTTCGACATAGACCGTCGTGCCCGCCGGGCGCTCGAGCGACGCGGCTATGGGCCGATCAGCCATCGGGCACGCCAGTTCCAGCCCGCCTGGCTGAAAGCGCGCGACCTTGTGATTGCGATGGACAGCACCCATGTGCGATGGCTGGGCAACCAAGCGCCGAAGACCGGCCCCACGGCACCGGTCCGGCTCCTTCTGAGCTACCCGACCGGTCGAGCCGGGCAATTTGACCTTCTCGACATCGCCGACCCGTGGTACGGCAACGACGCGGAGTTCGAGTCTTGCCTCGACCTCGTGCAGGCCGGGTGCTCGGCCCTGCTAGGCGAGCTGGCGGCCGAGCTGACCGTGAGCTGAGGCCCTCAGGTCGCGGGGCTCACCGAGCTCATATTGAACTCGGCCACGCGTAAAGGCGGCATCGCGGTCCTGTTGAGCCACTCATTCCATTCGCGCGATAGCGCCCGTTCGGTCCGTCCCACTTCGATGGCCTTCGACAGCACGTCGACCGGGCTCTCGTTGAAGCGGAAGTTGTTCACCGAGCCGACGATCTCGCCGTGCTCCACCAGATAGACACCGTCTCGAGTCAGCCCAGTCAACAGAAGTGTCGCCGGGTCCACTTCCCGGATGTACCAAAGGCAGGTGAGCAGCAGCCCGCGCTCGGTCCGCCCGACGAGATCTTCTAGGGTGCTCGTCGCACCGGGCTGTTCGAGGATGAGGTTGTTGGCGGCGGCTGCCGACTTGACGCCCGAACGTTTGGCGCCCGCGCGGTGATAACGCAGACGCGCGAGGCGTCCATCAAGGATCCATTCGGTCCGCTCGAGCGGGAGGCCGTTGTCGAAGACCGACACGTCTTGGCCGGACGCTCCCGAGACGAGGAAAGGTGTGCACTCGAGGCCCTCGGCGAACGGGTCGCTGCGCAAGGAGAACCGGTGTGGGGAAAGAGACTCGCCCACCCGCGTCGCGCCATTCGGGGCCGAGAAGACACTGCGCCCCTCTTCTGCTTCCCGTCCGGAGGTCGCGTCACCGAGCGGGATGATGAGGTCGGCTACCGCATCTGGCGGAAGCACGACCTCATAGCGGCCAGCATCCAGCTCGAGTTTGCGCGCGCCCCAGCTGAGGCGGCGGTCGAGCCGCTCCTCCAGCTCCACGACATCAACGGTGGCCAGGTCCTCGGCACCTGTGGCTGCCCAGGCCGACCGTGCTCCCCCATCGGCTCGGGCCACGGCCTCGAGCTTGCCCGTCGGTTCCACATTGCGGAGCCGGAGACCTGTCGAAGACCCCAGGTACACCGTCGAGACGTGATGCTCGGCATAGCCCGCCAACCTCGTTCCCGCCGCGTTGGCCCGTCCGAAAGCGTCAGCGAGCCCGTCGAGCACGTTGCCGAGTCCGGCCAAGCTCGTCATCACCGGAGGCTCTGCGAACTCGCCTGCAGGCGCCGATTGTGCCGGGGTGACAAGTGGCGCCTCGTCCTCGGCTGCCTGGGCGGTGGCTGCGTTCGCCTCGGCCCTGCGCAAGAGGTCGATCGCCTCGGCGGCTCCGCTGCTGCTCGCGGTCCCCATCGCTGTCCCGGTGTCTGTCTCCCGAAACGCGATCACGGTCACGTCGCGGTCGCGGCGCGTGCCGTTGGTCGTCACGGTGTTGTTGGCAAAGCGGAGCTCTGCTTGGCTGGCCTCCTCCACGATCACGATGCACCCGTGTGACCGGGAGGCTTCGAGGACCTGGTCGACGACTCGGTCCGCTGCCATGAGGCGACCTCTCCCGGTGCTCATCGGCCTGACTCCTCGCGGGTGTTCAGCACGTTGATGCCCCTGAACAGCGCTGATGGACAGCCGTGGCTCACGGGGGCTACCTGGCCGGGCTGGCCCTTCCCGCAGTTGAACGCGCCGCCCAGGTGGTAGGTGGACTCACCACCCACGGCCTTCATCGCCCCCCAGAAGTCGGTCGTGCGCGACTGATAGGCCAAATCCCTCACCTGCCCGGCGAGCTTGCCCTTCTCGATCCTGAAGAAACGCTGCCCGGTGAATTGGAAGTTGTAGCGCTGCATGTCGATCGACCAGCTCTTGTCGCCTACGACGTAGAAGCCGCTGTCGACCGCCGAGATGAGCTCTTCGGTGGTCGGTCCGTCCCCCGGTGCCGGGCGCAGTGAAACGTTGGCCATGCGCTGGATCGGCGTGTTCAAAGGAGAGTCTGCGAACGCACAGCCGTTGGAACGGCCGAGGCCCATTAGGCGTGCGATTCGCCTGTCGAGCTGATAGCCCACAAGGACACCGTCACGAATGAGGTCGAAGCTTTGGGCCTCGACTCCCTCGTCGTCGTGGCCGACGGTCGCCAACCCGTGGGCAACGGTGCGGTCCCCGGTGACGTTCATGACCTCAGAGCCGTAGGCGAGGGTGCCCAGCTTGTCGAAGGTGGCGAACGAGGTCCCCGCGTACGCGGCCTCGTAGCCCATCGCCCGGTCGAGCTCTGTGGCGTGGCCTATCGACTCGTGGATCGTGAGCCAGAGATTCGTGGGATCGATGACGAGGTCGTAGGCACCTGGGATCACAGACGGGGCGTGAAGCTTCTCGGCGAGGTACCCGGGGATACTTGCCAGCTCGCGGTCCCAGTCCCAGCCCACGCCGAGCAGGTACTCCCAGCCGCGGCCGACCGGCGGGGCCACAGAGCGCATGGTCTCGAAGCCTCCCGCTTCGGCGTCGACCGCGATCGCTTCCACAACCGGGTGCACGCGGACCCTCCTCTGGGTCGTGACCGTGCCCGAGAGGTCCGCATAGTGCTTGTCCTCCACCACACACAGCACGTGAGCGGTCACGTGATCCACGCCAGGCACACCGAGAAGGCGCCCGCTCCAGTCCTCGAGCAGGGCCACCTTCTCCGCCAGGCTCACCTCGGCCGGGTCGAGATCGTAAGCAGAGGTCCATGTCGACTCCCCGTGCGACGGCTCCTCGGCGAGCTCGACGCGCTCGCTCATGGCAGGGGCCGTGGCCCGCGCCGTTGCGACCGCCTGGTCGGCGAGCTCGGCCGCGGCATCGGCATCGAGCTCGACCGTGGCCGCGAACCCGAACGAGCCCTCGTGGACAACCCGAAGGCCTACGCCAAGTTCGAGGTCGTCGGCAGAGGTCTCGAGCCGCCCGTCGCGCAGGCTCACGACCTGTGAGCGGATCCGCTCGATACGCGCCTCGGCATGCTCGCAGCCGAGCGCGCGAGCCCGGTCGAGCGCAGCGCTGCGGACTGTCTCGAGCGGAAGGGTCCAGAACTCGGCGTCGAGCTCTACGGTCGCCATGTGTGATGCTCCTCCTCGAAGTCGGTGCCAGTGTGCCAGCCCTTGTCGACGACATCAAAGGGCGCCACCGCCGCGGTCCAGTTCAGTCCGGACGCAAGCGTTGGTCGTAGATGATCCTTCCGTCGGGCGAGCGGTGCGGTGGCCGCTTGGGCACCATCAGCTCGAGGGGAAGGTGGCGTCTCTCACCGGACCAGGGTGCGCGGGGCGCCACGACGTGGTCCGCCAATCGGTAGGCGATCGCCTCGTAATTCACGCGCCAGCCGCGGAAATGCCGCCAGGCCTCCTCGGTCGTGCGCTCTGTCGGAAAGCCTGTCTCCTTCACGAGATTGACCGCGTAGACGAAATCCTCGTAGGTGAGCTGGAGCTCTCCCCCGGGCGATGGATCGGCGTCGAAGTCCCAGTGCAGGACTTGGGCGATGCGACGAAGCGCCGTGAAACCCATGCGCAGGCACATCCGCGCCTCCGAAGGTGCGGTGCTCGGGTCCAAGGACAGGTACATCGCCGCGGCGTCCATCACCGCTAGCAGCGAGATGATCCACGAGAACCCCGGCTCGGGCGAGCGGAACCAGAGCAGCACCGGGTAGGAGATGTGACTCTCCGCGAGGTCGGCGGCCCAGAGCTCCCAGTCACCGAACAGGGCCGGCAGCGCGTCGGTGATCAGCACGAGCTGGTGGCGCATCAGGACCTCGGGGCCCCACGCGGGCACTCCGGCACGGCTCTCCATCAAGGTCACGAGCGCCTCGCGACGGTTGAATGCTTGGTAGATGGCTGGGAGGTACCCGATCTGGAGCGCCACCGCAATGGCGCCGGTGGCGCCCGCGAGCACGACGATCACGTCGTTGCCCGTCAGGCTCGCGTGTACGAGGCCGACCGAGAACAGGGAGGCGCCCGATTCGCGGATGCCACCGACGAACGACCGGGTCCAGGGCCACTGCATGAGGCCGTAGCCGAGGATGTACAGGGCGAGGAACGAGGCAAGCTGCGCGAGCAGCGACACCGGGCCGACAGCGGCGAGAAGGCCGTCTTTGCGGGCAAAACTGCGGACGGGACGGGCCACGACCAGGAAGAACTGCCGCACGAGGCGGGCGACGACCAGCGACAAGACTTGGAACTTCGAGCCTCCGCGCGGGAGCACAAAGGTCGTAACCAGGCTTGTCGTGGCGAACACCACGATGAGCACCCCTAGGGCGAAGCCGATCCAGACCATGGGCTTTGTTTCCTACACGATCGAGTCGCCGAGCGCCAGAGGTACCACGGCGCCCCGACCGGGACGTCTAGTCGGCGAGTGCCTACGAGTCCTCTGCGCGGCTCGAATTCGGGCCCTGGGCCCTGACCTCTTCGACTCGGGCGAATGCGGAGCGGAGCTCGTCGATCCAAGCGGCTTCGTTCCTCCCGACCAGCTCGACGCACCAGGCGAGCGCCTCACTGCGGCTGCGCGCGATGCCGGCGTCGATCAGTGTGTCGAGGACCTGGCGTTGCGACATGCGCAGCCGGGTCATCACCGGCACGTTGGCTGTTGTGAACAAGCGAGTGGTGCCACCGACCGTGGCACCCCACGAGACGACGCGCCCGAATCGGCCCTGTGCCTCCTCTGCGATGCGGATCCGGTGTTCTCTCGTGTCCTCGCGGAACCGCTCGATCCGCGCTTCCTCGGCGGTCGTGGCCGCCTCGGCGGTGGCGCCTTCATCCAGTTCCACCACACTCAAGGCCCCGATGACGAGGATCTCCTCGTTGTCGACGGTCACCTCCGGAACCCCGAGGTAGAAGTCGTCGGGAAGCCGGCCTGTGAACCAGGCCTTTATCTCCGCTCTCTGCTCGGCGGAAGGGCGCTCCTCGGATCCGGAGCCCCACCGGCCCCGGGCCCACCTCGGGCCGGAGCCGCGTCGTCCCCCGCGCTGGCGAGGGTCGTGCTGATGCTCATGAAATGTCATGAACAAAGATTACATCATTACTTGTCAGATTACAATGGTCACCACGAAGGCGAAGCTCGCGCCGTCCAGCGCCCCTCGTCCCTGGTCAAAGTGACTGCCAAACCGAAGCACTGCTGCAGCGAGCTCTGCGTCAGGACGTCCTCGATCGGGCCCATCGCCACTACTTCCCCCTCGCGCAACAACAGCGCATGGGATGTCGTGGCCGGCAGTTCTTCGAGCAGGTGGCTCACGTGCACCGTCGTCGGTGAGTCATGAGAGCGTGCGAGCGCGGTGAGCGCGAGAACGAGAGCCTCACGCCCTGGAAGGTCGACACCCGCGCACGGCTCGTCTAACAGCAGCAGAGGATGCTCGACGAACAGTGAACGGGCGAGCAGGATCCGCTGGCGCTCGCCCTGGGAACAGGTGCCGAAGGGGTGATCTGCCAGCCCTTCGCACCCGAGCGCCTTTAGTATCTGCCTTCCCCGAACGAGATCGGCTTCGCCGGTCGACGCCCACCACGGCGCGAGGACCCCTTGCCCGCCGGTGAGCACGATCCCGAGCGCGGCCGCGCCAGGAGGGAGCCGGTCGGCCACGGCGTGGCTCACGACACCGACCCGGGAGCGGAGCTGGCGAAGATCGCTCGTGCCGATGCGGGCGCCGAGCACGATCGCGGTCCCGGAGGAAGGATGGCGCTCGGCACCGAGCAGACGCAGGAGCGTGGTCTTGCCTGCCCCGTTCGCTCCGAGCACAGCCCAGTGCTCGCCGGTGCGGATCGCCAGCGATATCGGCCCCAGCAACCGCCGGCCGTCGGGGGTCGTGACGGTCACACGGTCCAAGAGCGCCGCGAACGCCGTGCTGGGCTCGGCGTCGGCCTCCGGTATCCGCCCATTCGCCGCCATCGGCGGGAAGTCTCGCGCAGCCAAGGGCCGATCAGGCCGAATCGTGCCTACACCGCGGGCCGGGAACTAGTGACGTGGAGCCTTGACGCAGTGGACGACGACTATGGCGCAAGGAGCATGCCGGGTAAGGTGCTCGGAGACCGAGCCGAGGAGCATGCCCGCAAGGGCTCCGTGACCGTGGCTGCCGACCACGAGGAGCTCGGCGTGCTTGGCGGCGGCCAGCAGTACCGGGGCAGCGTGGCCCTCTATGACGACACGCTCCACCGTAATATCGGGAACGTCGCCGAGCGTCTCGGTGATCGCCTGGTCGAGAGCCTTGGCTGCGACTGCCTCCGGGTCGTAGTCGACCGGGAATGCCGGTACCCAGCCCGCACTCGTCGCCACCTCCCATGCCGTGACCACCCGCAGAACCGATCCGGTCAGGCGGGCCTGCCTGGCGGCCCACCTGAGGGCCGTGAGCGACGGTTCTGAGCCGTCGACGCCTACGACGATGAAATCTTCCGTCTTCTCCGCAGCTTCACTCATTGCTTTTCATGCTAGCGGTCCGATGCTCCTGAGCTGCTGACCTATGTCGGGAACATCAAGAGGCTCAAGACGGTTGAGTGTATAAGACTCAATACTGAGAGGAAGAACAACTCGTGCCGAAGACTCAACAGCTTCCGGTCCTGCCGCTTGCCGATGTGGTCGTGCTACCAGGCATGGTCGTGCCTGTCACCCTCGACGATGCGGAGCGCCAGGCGGCGATCGACGCGGCCAGCGCAGGTGGTGAGGACCAGGTGCTCGTCGTGCCGCGGCTCGACGGCAAGTACGCGCTCGTCGGTGTCGTCGCAAAGATCGAGCAGCTCGGCAAGCTGCCTGGTGGCGAGCCTGCCGCCGTGTTGCGTGCCGTCTCACGTGCACGTGTCGGCTCCGGAGTGACGGGACCGGGATCGGCCCTCTGGGTCGAGGCCGACATCCTCGAGGAGGTCATCGGCGACGAGGCCGCGGGCGAACTCTCGCGTGAGTACAAGAACGTGGTCGTTTCGATCCTTCAGCAACGGGGCGCCTGGCAGGTCATCGACTCGGTCCAGCGCATCTCCGAGCCGGGTGAACTGGCCGACATGGCCGGCTACGCCCCCTATCTGTCCATCGAACAGAAGCTTTGGCTGCTCGAAACCGTGGACGTCGAGCAGCGCCTGACGAAGCTGGTCGAGTGGGGACGCGAGCACCTTGCCGAGCTCGACGTCGCCGAGCGAATCCGAAGCGACGTTCACGACGGCATGGAGAAGAGCCAGCGCGAGTTCCTGCTGCGTCAACAGCTCGCCGCGATCCGCAAGGAGCTCGGAGAGGGCGAACCTGACGGAGCTGACGACTACCGCACACGTGTCGAGGCCGCCGAGCTCCCCGACAAGGTCCTCGAAGCAGCACTGCGCGAGGTCGGCCGGCTCGAGCGAGCGAGCGATCAGAGCCCTGAGGCGGGCTGGATCCGCACGTGGCTGGACACAGTGCTCGAGCTTCCATGGAATGTCCGCACCGACGACAACACAGACGTCAAGGCCGCTCGCGAAGTACTGGACGCCGACCACGAAGGCCTCGACGACGTGAAAGACAGGATGATCGAGTACCTCGCGGTCCGCAGCCGCCGCCACGCCCGCGGGCTCGAGGTTGTGGGCGGTCGCGGCTCGGGAGCCGTTCTCGCGCTGGTCGGGCCGCCAGGGGTGGGAAAGACGTCGCTCGGCGAGTCCGTTGCCCGGGCTCTCGGACGCAAGTTCGTCCGCGTTTCGCTCGGTGGCGTGCGCGACGAGGCCGAGATCCGCGGCCACCGCCGCACCTATGTCGGCGCCCTTCCCGGACGCGTCGTGCGGGCGATACGCGAAGCCGGGTCGATGAACCCGGTCGTGTTGCTCGACGAGATCGACAAGCTCGGCAGCGACTACCGCGGTGACCCCACCTCGGCGCTGCTCGAGGTGCTCGACCCGGCACAGAACCACACCTTCAGAGACCATTACCTCGAGATAGAGCTCGACCTGTCGGACGTGCTATTCCTCGCCACCGCGAACGTTGCCGAGACGATCCCCGCGCCGCTCCTCGACCGGATGGAGCTCGTCAGGCTCGACGGCTACACCGAGGACGAGAAGGTCGCGATCGCCCGCAACCACCTCGTTCCGCGCCAGATCGACCTCGCGGGGCTCGCTTCGGACGAGGTCACAATTGACGAGGCGGCTCTGCGTGTCGTCGCGACCGAGTACACACACGAGGCCGGGGTCCGCCAGCTGGAAAGGGCGATCGCGAAGATCCTCCGCAAGGTGACGACAAGTCTCGCCGGCGATTTGGCGGGTACAGCTGTCGAGGTCGGGACGAAGGACCTGAAGGGATTCCTCGGCCGTCCCCGTTTCACTCCCGAGTCTGCCGAACGAACCGCCGTCGCAGGCGTCGCAACCGGGCTGGCAGTCACCGGCGCCGGCGGCGACGTCCTGTTCATCGAGGCGACGGTTATGGAGGGAGAACCGCGTCTGGTCCTCACGGGCCAGCTCGGCGACGTCATGAAGGAGTCTGCTCAGATTGCGCTGTCTTACCTGCGCTCACATTCGGACCTGCTCGGCATCGACACAGAACGCCTCGCCAACGGCGCGATCCACCTGCACGTCCCGGCGGGTGCAGTGCCAAAGGATGGCCCTTCTGCGGGCGTGACGATGGTCGCGGCCCTCGCGTCCCTCGCCTCCGGCCGGCCAGTCCGCTCAGAGGTGGGCATGACCGGGGAGGTCACCTTGAACGGTCGGGTGCTCCCGATCGGCGGTGTGAAACAGAAGCTGCTCGCCGCTCACCGCGCAGGGCTGACCGAGATCTTCCTGCCGGCACGCAACGGCCCGGACCTGGACGACGTCCCGGCCAACGTCCTCGAGGGCCTCAACGTGCATCTGGTCACCGACGTCGCCGAGCTCGTCGCCTCGGCCCTCGAGCCTGCGAGCGGGTCGGCCGTCTCCGTAAAGGGGTCGGCCGCGGCGTGAGGGTCTGGGCACTTGA
>Ga0224553_1000195_pt1 | contig 30035 bp, 26 predicted proteins | sample 714S21014metaG_FD_179897 | JGI IMG/M metagenome (GOLD analysis project Ga0224553, IMG submission 179897) | Peat soil microbial communities from Stordalen Mire, Sweden - 717 S2 10-14 | ecosystem: Environmental > Terrestrial > Soil > Wetlands > Peat | place: Sweden: Norrbotten County, Stordalen... | reverse complement strand
GATTTGCCGGAAGCCGCCAGCATCGCGCGATGGATCGCGCCAACCTGCGCGGCGGGAATTTCAGTTCGAGGGCGCATAGATTGCCCTCACCCTATATTAATAGCCTATTGATTGCAAGTTAGTATTAATTGTCTGAAAAATATGAGCAGTTGTCATGCCTTGACCCTCCGTTTTCATGGGCAATATCTTGATTTGAGATTCGTTAATTGAAGAGCCTCGGAAACCCCAAAAAAACGAAGGTAATCTCCTGAAAGCCAGCAGGAAAAGAACCCATAAAATTCGCCGGCTTTGCTTCATTTGAGACACTGATGCGCCATTTCGTTGACAGTGTCAGAAAAACCCGTTTGCCGATAAAGCGCCCTTTCGCCGCGTCACTTCCAGTATGTCCAATCCACTTCGGGGAAAAGGTTGTCGCGAGATTCGATTTCACGCAGCCATTTTTCGTCCACCTTTGTGACGGTGAGTTGATCGTGCAGCGCGATAAAGCGAAGCAGATGGTCCTTCACGCGGCGGCGCGCGTAATCGGGACTCGTGCCCGCGCGCAGGATGAACGGCCAGTCGCTGGCCTGCGCCAGCAGCAGTTCGCGCGCGGCCTGGCGCAACGCCCGCGCCTTCAAGCCGGGTGCCTTCGGATATTTTTGCGCGAGGTTGGTCATCCATTCCTGAGCGACCTGCAGGTGCGGGTAAATCCACTCGTTGTTTTCGTTCAGCCACGCGCGCCAATAACCTTCCTCGCCCCAGCTTGATGCGGCGGGTGTGGCGATTTGATTGGTCGGATGCCGGCGCAGATATTCGCCCGGCGTGATGAGCGCAACGGTTTTCTGGTCGTAAAAAAGTTTGCGCGCGAAGTAATCAAGAAATTCCGGACCCTCATACCACCAGTGGCCGAACAATTCCGCGTCATACGGCGCGACGGCGAGCGGCGGACGATCCAAAAGCCCGGCGAGCTGCCGGACCTGGTTCACGCGTTCGTTGAGAAAATGTCCGGCGTGTCCGGCGGCGGCCGACAATGCGGCGTCGCGTTGATAAATTTCCTTGTCCCCCGCGCCGCCGGTGATGCGGTAATACTTGATGCCCGTGAACCCGCGATTGTCCGGCGAGGGCAGATGCGGCTTCACGTAATCGAAATCAAGATCGAACCCGACGTCGCGGTAAAAATCGCGGTAACGCGCGTCCCCGGGATAACCCTCTTGCTGGCTCCACACCTGCCGCGAGGAATCGAAGTCCCGCCCAAAGGCGGCGATGCCGTTGGGCGTGAAAATCGGCGCAAAGGTGCCGTAGCGCGGACGCGGACGCGCGTGGAGGATTCCATGCGTGTCGAGAATGAACCAGCGGATGTCCGCCTCCTGCAAAAATCGTTCGATGCCGTCCACGTAAGCGCATTCCGGCAGCCAGATGCCGTGCGGCTCGCGCCCGAAACAACTGCGGTAATGATCGCGCGCGGTGAAAATTTGCGCGCGGATGGAGGGCGGATGATTGGCCAGCAACGGCAGCAATGCGTGCGTGGCGGCGGTGGTGATGATTTCAATCCGGCCTTCGTCCTGGAATTGTCGAAACGCGCCCACGAGATTGCCGCCGCACTCGCGCCACGTGTCGCGCGCCAGACTGAAGCGGTGGTGATACATCCACGCCAGTTCGTGAAACGCGCGGTCCCAGTGGGTGCGGTGAATTTCCTTTTCCGCCAGGGCGATGAGGCTGTCCAGATGCCGCTCGTAACGTCCGCGCAGGAGCGGGTCGAGCAGCATCGCGCATAGCGTCGGCGATAACGAAAGTGTGAGGGGCGCGTCCATGCCGTCGCGCCGCCAGCCATCGAGTATTTGCAGGAGCGGAATGTAGGTTTCGGTGACGGCTTCAAAGAGCCAGCTTTCCTCCAGAAATTTTTCATGCTCCGGATGGCGCACGAACGGCAGATGCGCGTGCAGGACCAGCGACAGATATCCTTGAGGCCAATGAAGCTCGCCGCTCATTCGTCAAGTTTGTTGGCAATCCATCTCGCAACGGCCCGGGCCCGGACCAAAGCGGCCACTCCCAGCACGAAAAAAATCAGCAGCAGGCCGGAGTGAACCAGCCCCACCGGTGCATGATTTTTGTGGCATTCAGCCAAATACAAACCAAATTCCAGCAAACTCAAACTGATGAGGGTGGCAGCAGTAAAACAAACGAGCATCAAGGCTCCGCGGGGAGGCGCGTCCATGCGATTAAACATTTTCTGCCAGCGGCGGTTTGAGTGCGGGGTCCTGCGGATGCGCACCGACATCGCCGAGATATTCGGTTTCGCGGCTGAATTTCAGATTGGCCGCGCGCGCGTCGTCGCCGTCGGCGGAGATCGCAACGGCGGGCAAATCATATTTTCCGTCCGGCAACGCGAAGCGGTAGCTGAACGAGCCGTCGGAACGCAGTTTGATTTCGTGTCCGCCGAGTGTGACCTTGGCCCCCGGTTCGGTCGCGCCGTAAATGATCAACTCGGCGTTGACATTGAACCAAAAGCCCTTGGGCCGCCCGGCGCCGCCGAACGGACTCGAAAGGCTTGAAAGACTTGAAATGCCGAAAAGACTCGAAACACCCAGCGACGAAATTTCATGCGCGAGCCGGCGGCGGATGAGTTCGGTGATTTCGAGCGATCCCATCCAGACGCGGCTCACTTCGTCAATGTTCACGACTTTGGCCAGCGCCTGTTCCTGCTGCGGCGTCCAGGTCACGACCGGCTTTCCTTTGGCGCGTGGCAATTCCGGATGGCCGTGGCGGCGCAGTTCTTCAATCGCCTGCGCGAGCGGGAGATGTTCGCCCACGGCGGATTTGATGATTTCGAGCAGCCGGGCGAACGGAAATTCAAACGGAATCGTGGCGAATTCAACGTCGCTCTCCGTGGAAACGGCGTCCGGCGGCGTAACGGTTGCGCTGGAAACGGCAATGCGCGTCCACCGGCCAGCCGGTGAATAATAGCCCAGCTCGGCGGCGTAGGAATTTCCGGCGCGCTCAACGTGCGCGAACCAGTGGCGCGATTCCGGATGAACGTGAATATCACAAATCGGACGGCCTTGAACCTTCCCGGCGTAAATACGCAGGATGAGATGGCTGGCGGCGGATCGCGCGTTGAGCTGCAACTGCTGCTCGCGCGTCAAATCCCAATGCGCGTAAAGCCAGTGCGGGTCGCGCGCGGTCAAAGAAAGTTTTTTCGTGCCGTAAGCTTCGGGCAGTTCGGTCTCCGCCGTTTCAAAATGCTGCGACGGTGGCACGGGGCCGAGCGCGTATTTCCGGCCGGGGCCGCTGGCGGGCGGCGGCGCGGGCTGGTCGCCTTCAAGCAGGAGCGGCGGGACTTCAATTTTTTTGCGGCGGACGTAAGCGCGGCGGACCGTTGTGGTTTTTGGTTTGGCGGGGCGGCGTGGGCGCACAACCCGGGTGGGCGTTTTCTTTCGGGCTGCCGCGCGTGTTGGTTTTGTTTTCATAACCGCAATTCCCTGTTTTTGGCACTTAATGCACTGCCAGGGGAAAAGTTACGGCGGGAATTTGCCGGGCGCAATGTGAATTTTCCGGCGGGATGTGGATAACTTTTATGAAACACACTTGCCAGCAGGCGGGCGGAGGTGTTCCTTATTCACAGTTATGGCAAGCATGAACGGCAATCCATCCAACAACGCGCCCGTCACGATATTCGTCGTGGACGACGAGCCGATGTTGCTGGAGATGGCGGTGATGATTCTTGAACCGCTGCATTACCAGGTGCGGACGTTTCGCGATCCGCAAACGGCGATAGCGGAGTTTTCCGCGGCGAATCCACGACCGGCGCTGATCGTGACGGATTACGCGATGCACTCGATGAACGGCATGGATTTGATTCGCGAATGCAGGCGCATCCATCCGAAGCAAAAAATCATTCTCCTGAGCGGCACGGTGGACGAAAGCATTTACACCAAAGCGGAGGTAAAGCCGGACCGCTTTCTGGCCAAACCGTATCAGGTCAGTGATTTTGTCACCCTGGTTCAATCACTCGCGACAGATTGAGGCCGCGCTGCAATTTGCCGGCCAAAGCGGTGGCGGAGAGATTTAAGCAGGATTATATTTATGATGAAAAAATTATTCCTGAGCGTCGTCATCGTATTGGTGGTTTTAATCGTTGTCGCGGTGATTGTCGCGGGTTTCTTTCTCGGAACCATCGTCAAAACGGGCATGGAAACGGTCGGCCCGAAAATTACACAAGTCTCCATCAAAGTGGACGCGGTGAAATTGACGTTGCTGACCGGCTCGGCCCAGGTCAAGGGCCTCGTCGTCGGCAATCCGGATGGTTACAAGACGCCGCAGGCCATCAGCGTCGGCTCCGCGAACGTGGACTTGAATCCCTTTTCGGTTTTGTCGGACAAAATCGTCGTGCGCTCGGTGCGCGTGGAAGCGCCGGAAATCACTTTTGAAGGCAATCCGTTCAGCGGGAACAACCTCAGCGCCATCATGAAAAACGTCAACGCTGCCACCAAGCCAGCCGGCCAAGCCGGCAAGAAAATTGAAGTGGACGACTTTTTGATCACCGGCGCCAAGGTGCATGCCAGCCTCCCCGGCATGGGCGGCAAGGAAATGATCCTGCCGCTGCCGGACATTCATCTCACCAATCTGGGCAAAGACAACGCCGGCATCACCGCGGCGGATTTGACCCGGCGCGTGCTCGACGCCATCACCACCGCCACCATTAAGGCCGTCGCCAACGCCACCACCGACATCGGCACGGGCGCTGGAACAGCAGCCGGCGAAGGCATGAACAAAATCACCCCAGGCATCGGCGGTTTGTTCAAGAAATCAACCAACTAGCCGGCCGGTTTTTATTTGCCATCGCATCTGCGATTTTTAGATTGCAAGTGCGGCGATTTGTTTTTAGACTCCGATTGAAGCCCGTGAGTTAAGGTTATGTTTTTTGGCGTTGATTATTATCCTGAGCAGTGGGTATTCCCTTTCGCCGGCACCGCCGACAACCCCGAGGGCGCTTGGGAACACGATGCTGAATTGATGACCACAGCCGGCATCAACGTTGTCCGCATCGGCGAGTTTTCCTGGGGACTCTGCGAACCCAAGGAGGGCCAATATGATTTCCTCTGGCTGCGGCGCGTGATGGATATCATGGAGCAGCACGACATCAAAGTCGTTCTCGGCACACCCACCGCCGCGCCGCCCATCTGGCTGGCCAAAAAACATCCGGAAATTCTGCCGATCGACGAGTGCGGTTTGGTCAAACACGAAGGCACGCGCCGCGCCGTTTGCTTTAACAACGATGTTTTTTGGAACACTTCCAAGCGCCTGGTCGAAAACATGGCCCAAGCCCTGGGGGATCATCCCCAACTGGTAGCCTGGCAGATTGACAGCGGCCTCGGCGGACATCAAACCGAGTGGTCGTTCAATGAAGATTCACGCTTGGAATGGCAAAACTGGCTCAAGTTAAAATACGAAACCGTCGAGAACCTCAACAACTGCCTGGGTTTGCGTTATTGTGGACAGGTTGTTTCCTCCTTCGATGAAGTGCCGATGCCCATGCACGCGCCAACCGCGCACAATCCCGCGCTGCTGCTGGATTGGAATCGTTTTTGCAGCGACACCATCATCGCCTTCGCCCGGATGCAGGCCGATGTTTTGCATGAAATTTGCCCCGACCATCCCGTCACCGTCAACCTGCGCGCGCTCCACCGAAAATTCGATCACTTTGACATGGCCGCCACCGTGGACTTCGTTTCCGTTGAAAGCAATGCGGCCATTAAAACCAAATCCTCCGAACTCGCCTGCGACATTGACATCCTCCGCTCGCTGAAAAAATCGGACATCAAAACCCCCGACGGCGATTGCGGGTTTTGGGTCATTGAACAAAAGGCCGGCCAGGTCAACTGGCAGGACGTCAACTCGCTCGTGCGTCCCGGCGTCATCCGGCTGTTCACCTACCAGTTGATCTCGCGCGGTGCGTGCGGTGTACTCTACTATCGCTGGCGGCAACCGCGCATCGGCAATGAGAAATTTTTCGGCGCGGTGCTGCCACACCATCTCGAAGGCAACGACCGCGTCTTCAAGGAAATCAGCCAGATCGGCGAAGAATTGAAATTACTCGCCCCCGCCATCAAAGACACCAGGGTCGTGGCCGATGCCTGCATTCTTTACACGCACGACAACGACTGGACGCTGCAACAGCCGATGCAGCCGAATAAATTTTTCAACCTCCGCGAGCACATTCAACTCATTTACAACGCGATTCACGACCGCAACATCTCCGTGGATTTTGCGCGGCCAACGGAAGACCTTTCGCAATACAAAATCGTGTTTGCGCCATCGCTGAATCTGTTGTCCGCCGGCGAAGCTGACCGGCTCAAACTTTATGTGCAAAATGGCGGCACTCTCGTCGGCACGTTCAATACCGGCCTCGTCAATGCCCATAACATCGTGCCCGACACCGGCTACCCGAACGACATGACCGACATGTTCGGCCTGGAAGTTTTGGAATTCGACCCCATTCCGCCCGGCGAGGAAAATCATCTCAATTTCAAGGGCGCGTTCCCGACCAGCCATTTGCACCCCGCGCGGCTTTGGTGCGACATCATCGAGCCGAAGGGTTGCCAGATTTTGGCAACGTACGCGAAGGACTTTTACGCCGGACGTCCCGCCGTGACCATGAACAACTTCGGCCTCGGCAAGGCCATTTACATCGGCACCATGAGCCATCAGCATTTTTATAACGACCTCGTTTTGTGGCTGCGTCAGATGTGCGGGTTGCAACCCCTGCTCAAAGTTCCTGAAAACGTCGAAGTCAGCATGCGCCAAAAGGAAGGCACGCGCGTCTTCTTTTTGCTCAATCATCAAAATACGCCCGTGCGCATCCAGTTTTACAAGCCCATGCACGACTTTCTCACGGGCAACACCTTCTCGGGCAACTACGACCTCCCGCCGCACGGCGTGCTCGTGCTCGACGAACATCCCGAAAACAAAATGTCTGGCGGCAACGCCTGATTTGCGGTTTGTTTTGTGGCGGTGAATTTTCTCGAAGCCACCCTCGCTGCCCTGGCATGGTTGAGTTTTGCCCTCGCGCTCTGGCAATGGGTCGCCGCCCGGCGCTTTCCCCTGCACCGGCGCGTCACGGATTTGTCCTTTGCCCCGGCCATCACCCTACTCAAACCACTCAAAGGCGGCGACGCCACCACTGTTGAATCGCTCCAAAGCTGGTTCAATCAACGTTACACCGGCCAGATTCAAATTCTGTTCGGCGTCGCTGACGCCAGTGATACGGTTTGCAAAATCGTCCGCGAACTCATTGAAAAAAATCCCGGCCGCGACGCGCAACTCATCGTCTGCGCCGAATCGCCCGGTGCCAACGGCAAAGTTTCAACCCTCATTCAACTCGAACGGCTGGTCAAACATCCGCTGATTCTCGTCAGCGATGCCGATGTGCGCGTGCCACCGGATTTTCTCGCGAACGTCGTCGCGCCGCTGCGCGATCCCCAAACCGGCCTGGTCAATTGTTTTTACCGGCTGGCGAATCCCGCCACCCCGGCCATGCGTTGCGAGGCCGTTGCTATCAACGCCGATTTTTGGAGCCAGGTTTTGCAATCCACCAACCTCAAGCCGCTCGATTTCGCCCTCGGCGCGGCGATGCTCACGCGCCGCGAGTTGCTCGAAGAAATCGGCGGCTTCGCCGCATTGGCGGATTGCCTCGCGGACGATTATCAACTCGGCCATCGCATCGCGCAGCGCGGCCATCGCATTGCGCTTTGCCCCGTCGTTGTGGAATGTTGGGACGCGCCCATGAACTGGCGTGATGTCTGGAAACATCAACTGCGCTGGGCGCGCACCATCCGCGTCTGCCAGCCGGTGCCGTATTTTTTCAGCATCCTGTCCAACGCCACGCTCTGGCCGCTGCTGTGGCTGCTGGCAGCGCCGCTCCTGTCGAAGATGCTTTGCGCTCCGCTTGCCGCCATTGCGCTTTTGTTGATTCGAATCGTCATCGCGCAAAATCTCCAGCGTCGGTTCATGCAATCGCGCGACAGCCTTGCGCCACCGTGGCTGGTGCCGGTGAAAGACTTGCTTCAGGCGGCAGTTTGGATGGGCGCGTTTTTGGGAAACACCGTCGAATGGCGCGGACAAAAAATGCGTTTGCGCCACGATGGAACCTTGGTTGAAGAAAAGTAATCCGTCTGGCCCGCTGCAAAAAGAAGAGACTGGCTTGCCGAGCCGTAGCTTTGAGCGGTGGTTGGTGGACGTATGTGCCAGCCCGCCTGCGCTTTCAGCTTCGGCGCGGCAGCCTCGCTTTTCGCTGTAATGGGCTGGCCTGCCGAGCCGTAGTTCGGAGCATCTGAGAAAAGTTGGGTGTCTTGGCCCGTCTTCGTTTCACTTCGACGCGGCAGCCTTCGTTCTCCGCTGCGCTCCGAACGAAGGCTGGTGGGCGATGAGGGATTCGAACCCCCGACCGTCTCCGTGTAAAGGAGCTGCGCTACCACTGCGCCAACCGCCCGGACCATGGGCCACCCTATCCCATGCCCGTTTGGGTGACAACGGTGAATATCTTTTCCGTCCAACCCGCCTGATTTTTCGAAATTGGGTTCCGAGCCAAAAACCAGCCCGGTTAAAAGTGGCGGGGCGGAGCACCCAATCCGCCCGATTTTTGCCGGCCTGAAAATTTTTGAAAGATTCTGAATTTTTAAACGTAAGAGCTGTATTGCGGTGTAGTGCTGTGATGTCAGATTTAACTGATATTGCGGTTTCACTTAAAACCAGCGACCGCGAAAATGGTTGTAAATAAATCGTGAAGCCGCGATGGCAACGTTTTATACCAGCCCCGATCCTCAGGGCCAGGGATAAAAGGGCAAAGGGAATAAGGACGGGGCTGGTATTCATAAAATAAAAAACAATGACGCGAATTCTATGCAACAGAGACGGGACGAAACAGAAATTTTATTCCCTTGCCCGCTGGCCGCTTGCAAGAAACAACCCTGATTTCGCATGCACATTTTGCTTTTAGAAGACAATCTTCGCGACTGGCAACTGCTGGAAAAAACATTGATAAATGAGGGGTTGGTGTGCCAGATAACTCATGCAAAATCAAAAGCGGAATTTCAGGCGGCATTGGAACAGACCCAATATGATTTGATCATCTCGGATTTTACTCTCCCGGCTTACAGCGGAATGGATGCACTCACCGCCAGCAGGGAACTTCAGCCGGACACGCCATTCATTTTTGTCGCTGGAACCATCGGAGAAGAAAAGGTGGTGGAAAGCCTGAAATCAGGCGCTACCGATTATGTTCTGAAAAGTCGCCTCAATCTGCTGGGACCAGCCGTGCGCCGCGCGTTGCGCGAAGCCCACGAACGAAAGGAACGGCAGCGGGCGGAAGAGCAGGTGCGTGTTCAATCCAGCGCCCTGGAGGCCGTTGCCAATGGCATAATCCTGACGGACGCGGCGGGGAAAATTCTTTTCGGCAACCGGGCTTTCTGTGCCATGACCGGTTATGCCTTGGAGGAAATTCTCGGCAAAACCCCCGCTTTTCTCAACTCCGGCAAACACGATGCCAATTTTTTCAGGACCCTCTGGAATACCATCCTGACGGGCCAAGTCTGGCAGGGCGAATTAATCAACCGGCGCAAAGACGGAACCCTCTATAACGAGGAAATGACCATCACGCCCATCCAGAGAAGCAACGGAAAAATCAGCCACTTTATTGCGGTAAAACAAGACATCACCAAACAAAAACAGCGCAAGGAACAATTACATCAGGCGCGAAAAATGGAGGCGATTGGTCAACTCGCCGGCGGCATCGCCCATGATTTCAACAACCTTCTCACCGTCATCCATGGCAATGTCCAATTGGTGCTGACGGATGAACGGCAACTCAAGGAGGAGAGCCGCCAATGTCTTAAACAAATCACCGACGCGACCGAACGCGCCGCGGATTTAACCCGCCAATTGCTCGCTTTCGGACGGAAACAGGTCGTTCAATTTCAACCCCTCAATCTAAACCACGTCATCAGCGACTTCACCAAAATGCTCAAACGTGTCATCGGCGAGCATATTGCCCTGCAGTGCCGTTGCGCCGAGAATCTGCCCTTCGTCAACGCAGATGTCGGCATGATCGAGCAGATTCTCCTGAATTTGATCGTCAATGCTCGCGACGCCATGCCTCAAGGCGGGTCAATTGTCATTACCACTGAGGCTGTCAACATGGATGCCTCCCACGCGGAAACCCATCCGGAAGCGCAAACCGGCAAGTTTGTCTGCATCGCGGTGGGCGATACGGGGACGGGCATCTACCCGGAGTATTTGCCGCGAATTTTCGAACCATTCTTTACCACCAAGGAAGCCGGCAAAGGCACCGGTTTCGGCCTGGCGACGGTCTATGGCATTGTCAAACAACATCGGGGCTGGATTGAAGTATCCAGCCAGCTTGGGACTGGAACCACCTTTAAAATTTTTCTGCCGGCCAGCGCTTCCGGCGTGGCAAAAAAATCAACTCCCCAAAAGAAAGCGGTTCCTGCCGGCAGGCATGAAAAAATATTATTGGTCGAAGACGATGCTGACGTCAGAATGGTCACGCGCGGCTTTTTGGAAGGATCCGGTTATCAAATTTGGGAAGCTGCCAATGGTTTGGAGGCTTTGAATGTTTGGAAGACAAACGCTTCACAAATTGATTTGTTGCTGACCGATGTTATCATGCCCGGCGGCCTTAATGGCCGGGAATTGGCAGACCGATTAAGCGGGGAACGACCGGACCTGAAAGTGATACTGATGAGTGGGTACAATTCTGATCTGGCGGAAAAGATTCAACCCCACAGCCATATTTTGCCAAAACCATTCTCATTGGAAAGTCTTACGGAGACCGTGCGGAACTGTCTGGACACGGTGCGTCCGGCGGGTTGAATTTTTGGGGGGAATCGCGGGTACAAGGAACTGACGATCAACCCGCTTCCAGTTCTTTTCGGGCCTTTTCCAAGGCGCGGTGCATCTCCGCCGCCGATGCATAACGCTGCGCCGGGTCCGGCTGACAAGCCTTGAGAATGACGGTGTTCAACGGAAAGAAATCCGCCGGGTCCCCGTCTTCAACCAGAGTCGTGGCAATCTCCGGAAAATAGGCCGCACTGCGGCCGGTGCTGAGCACGTAAAGCACCATGCCCAGGGCGTAAATATCCGCCTGCGGCGTGCCCGGACGTTCCGGGGGTGGCGGCATATACCCGGGTGTGCCCACCAACGTTCTTTCCTGGTCGGGAGGCCTGATGTCGGTAATGAGTCCCAAGTCCGCCAGTTTGGGCTGGCCGTTTATAAAAATAATATTCTGCGGCTTGATGTCGCGATGCGTAAGCCCCTGGCAATGGAGAAAATCAAGGGCGTCGCTCAGGGCCAGCCCAATCCGCACGCATTCCCTCACCGGCAGCCTCCGTCTGTGGGAACGGGCGCGTTCACTCACCAAATCACGCGGTTTGTAGGTGGAAGGTTCCTGTTCCCAACCTGGCTCCAGCGGGTCACCCAGTTCCATCACGTAATAAAAATATCCCGCCTGCTTCTCGCTGACAAATTCGACGCGCAACAGGCCGGGATGTTTGTCGGAAACCGGCTGGTATTTTTTGATGCCGTTGAATTCGCGTTCGTAGGGATCGGGATTTTGGTCGAAGTTTGCCAGGTAAACCGCCTTCAATGCCCGCCATTGTCCGGTTGTGTTCCGCGCCAGCCAGACTTTTCCATAAGCGCCCTCGCCAAAGGGTGGATTGAACAATTTGTAATCTGGAGTATCCGGCAAGTCCTCGACTGGAGCGGCCACGCGGGGAAATGACAGGGAAACTGAAACCATCTTTTTTTTGAGCGCGTGACGTATCTTCACCGCCAGCGCCCAGGCCAGGGCACAGGGTACTTGTCCACAATCACCAGCCAGGGAAACCAATAATTGGTGAAAAAACTCCAGGAAATTGCCCCGAATGTCACCACCAGGGCAACCCCCGCCGCAACCGCACAAGCCACCGGCAGTCGCAACCGGCACAGTCCGCCGCCCAGCAATAATCCGGCGGTCACCAGTGTCAAGGCTTCCAGCCATCCGGCCGGTCGCCGCAACCAGTCGCCATTCATCAGGTTCAAAAAGGAGGTGAGCAGGATTCCCACGCCACCGGTGGATTCATCGGTCCAGCGCGTGTACGGAGTGCTAAATTTGTCGGTTTCACTACCGGGCGCCGATGTTTCCGGCGCCGTGCCGATGAATACAATCTGACCGCGGAAATAATTCGTTGGTCGGTCCAGCGCAAACCGGTAACTCAATCGGGTTGCCGCGCCATCGCGGCCGTAGTAACGCAACCACCGTTCTTGCGGGTTTTCGCTCAACGACGCCCCGGCCAGCTGCGCGGCGGTCCAAGGCAGACTCGGATAAGGTCCCGGCGAAGGAAACGGCCAGTGTCGGCGCACGATCAAGTCGGGGTCGCGATCGAGACAGGCAACACCCCAATTGTTTCCGGCGGCGCTGAGAAATGGTTCTGCCGGCGGGGTTGGCTGCACCCCGTCCAGCGTCGAATATATTACTTCTGCCTGAACGGCCCCCAACACGATGCGGTGCTGCCGCCGCATCGCTGCGGCCAGGGCTTCGTCTTGCGCGGGATCGCGCGGTTGCGGTTGCAGGAAGAAGGAGTCGAACACCACGAGGGCGCAACCATCATCCGCCAGCCGGTTCAGCAGCCGGGCGTGCAATTCACGGTTCCACGGCTGGCCGCGGACCTGGTGAAATTGGTCGTACGCGTATGCCTCGTTGTCCATCAGGATGAGGGTCACCCGGTTCGTGACCGCGCGCGCGCCAAAGCGGAACAAATAATCGTAGCTGGCGTTCACCCAGGGCTCACCCAGCGGCGTCTTCCACAACATCAGACCGCAAAGCACCGCCACCGCCGCGCCCAGCCCGGCTTTGAAAAATTCATCCCGTCCGATGGCTTTGACCTTCACCGTTGATGGAGTGTAGAAAAAGATGGCGGGAAAATCAGCGATTTTTCACATCGTCAGCCGAAAAAAGGGAAATGAATGGCGCGCGGCGGCCAGTTGGGATTATGCACTTGACAAACTTTATTGACTCGCTTATATTTGGGGCATGAAAACGAAGCCAGCCGAGAAAGACATAACCCTGATTCAACTCGCCGAAATGCCGCCCAATGTCGAAGCCGCCCTCGCTTTCCGTCGCATTCATAATTTCGACATGCGCCGCATCCTCATCGCCCAGATTCTCCTGCGCCACATCTTTGGCGTGGACAAGGACCCCGGCGCAATTGAAGTCGCCAAGACCAACATCTGGAAGGAAGCCGTCAAACTCTCGCCCGCCGACTACAACTATCGCGAACTCAAGACCGACGTCGTCAAAATCCTGCCCAATCTCGAACTCAACTTTCACTGCGCCGACTCGCTGGTGGACGTAGATTTGGAGCAACAGGCGAAGTGGCTGGCGGAATATCATCAGGCCGAACTGAAAAAACTGGCTGAACTGCGCGCCCGTTACATCGCCAACCCGATGCTGCACGAACCGCTGGATGAAGCGCTGGGGTTGCGGAAAAAAGTCCGCGCCGGGTTCATTGAACATTTCCAAGGTGAAAACCTGCCGTGCGAGCCGGGCGGCTTCGCGCTCCACTTCTGGCCGTGCTGGTTCGAGGCGGATGGCAAACCCAGAGTAGGACAGGCGTCGCGCCTGTCTCCATCTTCAAGCGATGCAAAAAAGTTAGAGACAGGCGCGACGCCTGTCCTACTCAGCGCCGGTTTCGACGGCATCATCGGCAATCCGCCGTGGGAAGGGTTCAAGCCCTTCCGCAAGGAGTTCGCCGCCAGCTTTTATCGCGGCAAACCGCAGTTCAGCAATGTGATTACCCATTCCAGCGTGAACTGCACATGACGGATGACAATCATTTGTTCATCAAACTGGGTGATAAAAAGGCGGGCAAGGGACAGCTTCCACTTTACGAAGGCAAGATGATTCACCAGTTTGATGCGCATTTCACTCCGGCGACATTGGTAGTCGAAGAAGCTGAGGTTCGTGAAGGATTGCTTCGCAAGGAAATTTTCAGGCTGTGTCAGTTTATTCGTGAAAACGACGTTGAGAAAGTCGGAGCCAAGAAAGTGCCGGAGAAGCGCGAGGAATTGGAAGCCCTGCTGCAAACGCAGTTCGCGGTGGGCGAATTCAGACTTCATTACGAATTCGAGCGGCTTGGCGCGCGTGACGTGGGAAGCTCAACAAACGAACGAACGCTGATTGCCACGGTGATGCCGCCGCGTGTCTGTATCGGCAACACGATCAATTTTCTCCGGCCATTCCGCTACTCGGTGGATGCCAAAGGCAATCTTCAGCAACAGGAATTGGATGATGAAGAAGTGCGTTCTCTCCTATGCCTGCTCGATTCTTTCGTGCTGAATTATTACATCCGCAACAAAGTCTCGGCGCATGTCAATATTCACCAACTCAACGAACTGCCGCTGCCCAAACTTTCCGCCGCGCAGAAAAAGAAACTGGCCGATGCTGCCGCGAAACTGTTGAAAAATCCGCGCGACGTAAAGGAACGCGCCGCACTGGAAGTTTTCATCGCCCGCGAACTTTACGGCCTGTCGCTGGAAGATTGGAAACATCTCACCGGCACCTTCACCTTCGGCAGCGGCGAGACCAAGGCCGAGCTGGACGAAATCATCCGCCTATCGTTCATGCTTTGGGCAAAAGCTGATTAATGCTGACCCGGAGCGGGAAGTCGGCCAACAATCTACGCGTGGCCATCGAGGAACCAAAAAACCGGGCTGAACTTCGGTCCAGCCCGGTTTGTTTTTTTGGGAAACCCCTATTCCCATTTTCCAAAAGTTTAAGGATTAAATCCGGTCAGCAGGACCATCGGATAGGCATTCGTCGGGACATTATTGGTAAAATAGATCGCGAACTGGTAAGCCGGACTGTACGTGGGATTAACTGAAACGGTGGTTTGATTGCACCCGATATCGCCATAGTAGCCGACGTATTGGACTTTGGTATCCGTCCGATTGGTATCGGTAACCGTATGGGCCATCCCGGAAATAGGCGTCCATCCCCAACCTTGGGAAGGCGGCTTGGAATAGATGACGTAGCCCACATATTTTCCCGGGCAACCACCCGACGAGCCGCTGCCGAGATAAGGAGTCCCGAATACGGTGATTGGTCCCCCGGCGGGCATGCCGGCGGCCATCGTACCACCGCTCACTGTATTGGCGGTGAGTGCGCTTGCGGTCATTGCACTGGCGGAAGTTGCTTTGGCAGTTAGCGTGCTGGCGGCGGTTGTACTGGCAACTGTTGCACCAGCCGTCGTCTCCACCTCCACAGATGCCGTGCGGGTTGGCACCATTTCTCCGCCATTGAAAACTTCGCAGGAATATAATCCCACATCGCCGATTCCCGCGTTTGGAATGACGAGCGCACTGTTGGTTTGTCCGTCAAGCGGGACTTCATTGCGCAGCCATTGATAGCCATCGGCGTTGTTTGCCTGCACCGACAGTGTCACACTCGAACCGATGGGAACAGTTTGATCCACCGGCTGGGCCGTAATCTGGGGAAATGCAGATTGATCAACCGAGTCAGTCAGAAGAGAGTCAGTCGTTTGGGCATGAGTGGTATTGGGCGCAATGGCAAGGAATCCGGTGATTGCTGCCAGCGTGATGATATGAGGGATGTATTTTTTCATGGTTTTTTTGGTTTATTGCTGTCGTTCTCCCTGCGCCCGACAACACCCCTAGAATCGGCACAGCAGTTTTGCTTTTCTCAGGCGGATACTGAACAATACGCAACATCCGGGCCAATCTTTCAGGCATTCCAACTGGCCGTGGGATTATGCACAAAGCAAACCGTAATAGTTGCAAGGCATTGAAGGCAGACAGTTAGGATATTAACGGCGAGATTGGCGGGTCTTGACTGACTTCTTGCGGCTTTTCGGCAACCGCGTATAAGCGCAACGGAGCAACGCCTCATCTGGTGAGAACGTGAACTTCAACACTTCGTTGGCTATGGCTGGTTTGGGTTTTGGCATGGCGGTTTGACTTGGTTAAATTAGTATGAAGTCAAATCTGCTGAATGGCGTTTTGCAAAGTCTTAAGCCTTGCAATAATCGTGGCCTTCATTTTTTTCCCCTGTTCTGCTGTTTCGTTTGGTTGCAAATGGTGCAACTCGTCTTTGGTGGTGTTGTAGAAAGTGTCCCAACTTTTGAGAAACAGCATCTTTTTGTTTCCAGTAATCAGACTTTTCAATTTCATGGCGGGATCAAAGAGTTGTGTGCGGCTTTCAGTCCACAATCCCAAAAATTCGCCGCTCTCCGCCCAGATAATAAACTTCTCAATCAGTGGATTGATTACAAGTTTGACCTCCAGTTTTTTGGCTTCAATTTGGGATCGCAATCCCCAGCGATAACCAAGCCAGCCGGAAGCGATTGCGGTGATAATCCACTGCAATCCAAACACAACATAATGCTCAAAATTATTGCTTGGTGGGGTTGGGAGTTGAGCAAGCATTTATGGATTTGGATTTTAACCCCAATTATTTTTTCGACAATCGGATTTTTAATCGGAAAATATATTCCTCACACGCGCTGCTGATATACAAGGCGCTTGCCCATTGCCTTTGTCAAACCAAAATCTGTTCGTTCCCCGTCTGACATTTTGCGGCAGTTATGCCGGTGGTCAAACTCTGCCAGATAGAGCGGCAAATGCTGTGCGCTGATATGGTGGAAAGTCCCCACAACGCCGCGCTTTAGCAGCGAGAAGAACGATTCCACGCTGGCCGTCGTTACTACGTTTTCCCCTTCATGTCGGCTATATTCGCCCGCCATGTGCTTTACTGATTTATGTTCGTATTCATGCTGCAAACCGCGATAAGCGTAATTTGCATCCGTGTGGAGTTGTGAGCAGATTTGCACATTGTCACGGATAGCCTGCTTCAAATTTGCGCCGTTAACAGTCGGCATAACTTTGCTGCGGACTGGGCCGCCACGTTGCACCATCGCAAAAACTGGCGTTAGTTTACGAGCGGGCTGGCCTTCGCCTTTTGTTCCAGTTGAAACGAAACATTCATCCGCTTCTACTATGCCGTCCATCTTGTCAGCGTAGCCGTTTTCTTTGAGCGCGTGCCGGATGCGATGAGCCATGAATAACGCCGTGCGATAACTGCCAAGCTCCAAGTTGCGCTGCAATTGGAGCGAGCTAATGCCCTTTTTAGAACTGCAAATCAGATACCAAGCAATCAGCCATTTTCGGAGCGGGATTTCGCCGTTGTCCGGTTTCAGGATTCTTTGCGCCCACGCGCAGGCGGAATCAATGCGCTGATATTGCTGCCAGAAGTAGCGGAGGACTTTGATGAGGAAACCGCCGGAACCGCAGGCGGTGTCCGCCACGCGGATTTCGGCGAGTTGCGCCATGAGCTGGTCCGCCCGCTTGAAATCACATTTCTGGCTGCCGACGGCGGCGCAGATTTCGTCCACGAGTTTGCCGGCGAGCGAATTGACGAGCGAATCCGCCATGGGGCCGGTGATGCCGGCGGGCGTGTAGTAAATGCCCTCGTCCTTGCGGTTGGAGGCGAGGAACATTTCATAGCTTTTGCCGAAGATGTCCTCGTCAATGCGGCGGTAGTTGTAATGGACAATGCCGCGGCTGAAGGTTTGGTCCCAGGTGTTGACGCCCAGAACAAAATTCAGCTTTTCGCAAAACCGCTGGAGATTGGCCGGGTCCTTGTCAAGCCGGTTCCAAACCCGGGCGGAGAAAATTTCCGTGTCGTAGTATTCATCGAAGAAGTCTTCGAACTCGTCGAGGAACTTGGGAACGATGCGGTGCGCGCCCTTGGCCTCCCAGCGCTGGGTCTGGCGGACGTATTCGTCCTGCGTGAAGCGATAGGGCACCAGGCCGAAATCCTCGATGGTGCGGGCAAAGATGAGTTTATTGATGAGCAGGATGATGGACTCGGCGGCCAGTTCGGGTTGCGTCCATTTGACCTTGTCGAATTCGTTGAACCAAATCTTGAGATCTTCAAAGAACTGCTGCTCCAGTTCCGGTTTTTCCGCCGTGTCTTCCATACGGCGCAAGGTGTCCAGCACACTGCGGGTGTCGCGGCAGCTTTTGAGGAAATCAAGGAACGGCAGTTCGGCGAAAGGTTTGTTCTCAAAAAAGAAATCCCGCGCGCAATACAACCAGGCGGTGCGCAGGTCGGTGAGAATCAGGTATTCGTGATCGCGAAGATATTTTTTTACCTGCGCGACGTGATTCTTCGGATTGGCGTCAGCACGCCAGAGGGCATCCGGGCCGTCGCGTTGAAAGAGCGGTTTGAGTTCCAGCGGCAGCGGATCGCCCATGCGCTCCGGCAGCATGAAATCCACGAATCCTTCCATCACACCCACCTGACGCGTCGGCTGAAAACCCAGCACATCCTTGCAAAGCGCGGTGAAAAGGTCTTCGGCGGCGGATTCGGGCTTGGCGCCGTTCTTCAGGTCGAGCAGATACTTCGCAATCGGCTGGTAAACCGAAAGCGGGCGCGAGTCGGGCGCGAGCGGCAGGAAATCAACACGCTCCCGGGAGGTCAATTCACGCAGAGCATCGAGGATTTCAGGCGGATTCACAGGCTCAGGTTTTGCGTTGGTCAGGTTTGCTGTTGTTTTTTTGCTTTTACCGGACGCGGGGAGATTACGCCGGTCGCGGCGCAGGGACAATGTTGGAGTTTAACCCTGGCTTGTTGGCGCGGCGGGGACACGCCAAAGTGTGAACTCCAACCATGGTTGCGGGCTAGAAATTCAACCGCAGGCTCAGGGCCAGGGTGCGCGAGCGCGGCAGTTCGTTATAAAGGTTGAGCGGGTTTAGATTGTAATTTTGATCGGTGATGTTGAGCAGACCGAGCGTCATTTCAGCTTTTCGATGCAGGAACCGGTAACCGGCAAACGCATTGAGCTGCCAGAAGGTGTCGCCCGGTTGGCCGGAGTCGTCGATGTTGTTTTGCGCGTACCAATGGGCCTCTCCCTCGGCAAAGAAACCGCAGGGATGGTTGTAAACCATGAGCAAATCCACCTGGTTAAGAACACCCTCTTGACGTTGATGCGGCGGTACGCCTGGAATGATATTCTGGTCATTCACAAGATTTTCGTTTAACACCGCCTCGCTCACTTGATAACGCGCGGTGAACGCCCATCGCTTGCCCACCAACTGGCTGGCGGTGAACAGGAGCGATTCCTCCCGATAATTCAGGTCCTCAGTCAGTCCGGACAAAGTAAGAGATGGCACCGATGGATCATAAAAAAAAGTTCCCACTGTCTGCCCAACATCGGAATACAACAGGTCGCCGGAAACGCCGAGATAGGTTCCAGTGGAAAACTTCTGTTCCAGCGAGAACGCATACGTTTCAAAATTCGCCCCGGGAACCGGTCCAACCACCGATTCCGGAATGATGCTCCGGTAGGATTGAATGAAGCCCGCCACCTGCGAAGGCTCCAGTTGATAGCTTTGGTCCAGGCTCGCGCCAGACAGCGAGCGGGTATAGGCGAAACGGAAGGTGGTCCCGTCCAGCGGTGTCCAGATCAAGCCGGCCTTGGGGGAAACCTTGTTCGCGGTCTGGCCGGTTCCGGAAATGGGGGCGGTCGAGAAATTTTCCGGGAAGCTCAATCGGTCATAGGCCACTCCGCCAATCAATTGCAGGGGATCAAAAACCTGCCATTGATGATAACCATACACGGAAATATGGTTAAACTGTGTAGTGAACTGTTGGTCTGCGGCATTGGCCGGCGGAGGTGGAAATATAGTAACGAGACCAGCTTGCCCGGTTTGGAGGTTGTGCGTGTCGAAATCGCCATACTGAATTCGCGTACCCAGGATGGTATTGTGCTCGGGTGTCTGCCAGATCTGTTGCAGCTCGCCTGAATAAACCGTCAAATCGCTATGATATTGTTGCTGCAACGCAACGCCCTGTACTGAGGTTATCGTTGTTCCACCGGGTGCGAACGCAAGCAGGGTTGGCCCGGTCGGGTTGGTTACGTCCAGCGAGTCTTCCAGCCGGGCCGCAAAAAACAGGGTGTGAACCCCGGGGCTCCATTCGTGATGATAACCCAGTCCGATAATCGGGGTTTGATCTTCATTCACACGGGCAGCCGGGTTCGCGTTGGTGGGATTGTAGTATTGCTGCAAATCCCCGCTGTTTGCATCGTATTGCTTGACCTGAAAATAAACGGTGTCCTGCGGCGTGACTTGCGCCTTGAATGTTCCCGAGAGCTGGCGCTGCTCAACGTCGTTGTTCACTTGCTGGCCGTTGTCGGTGCGGTAGAATCCTTCCACGGCATAGCCGAAGTTTTCATAGGTGCCGAATTGCGCGCCCGACTCTGTCCAGGCACCGCGGCTCAGATATTCCGTGCTCGAAACAACCCCCAGCCGGTCGCGCTCGAACAGGGGGGAATATTCCTGTTGTGAAATTGTCGGCGACATCGTGCCGGCGCTCACCGGGGACAGCAAATTCGCCAGCAAGTATTCGTTCTCCGCTGGCGTCTCGTACCGAAGATTGATCAGGTTCGGATCGCTGAGTTGACTATAGCTGTTCGCCAAAAAAAGGTGCGCCGAGTAATTCGCGTAATCGTAATTCACCGCCCGGGCGGCCTCGCGCACGGCCACGTCGGACATGCCGTCGTCCTGGTACATTGCGGCCAGGTTGGCGCTGCGCACCGCCTGGTCCTGGTCCAGCAGCAGTTGCGAGCGATAAACGCTCCGGTTGTCGTTCAACGACTGCGATTTTTCCAGGTCCCGAATCGCGTCGTTGATCCGGTTGTTCTGCTGATTGAGCAAAGCGGAATAAAGCCACGCTGTCGGGTCCTTGGGATCCAGTTTTTCCGCGAGTTTAAACTCCCTGGCGGCACGCGGATAATCGCCCGACGTTGCGTAAGCCTTGCCCAGATAACTCCGCAATTCGGCGCGTTGTGGCTCAAGTGCCGCGGCCACCAGCAGGTCTTCGCGTCCGCCAGCCGTGTCGCCGCGGCGGATGCGGCAAAGACCGCGTCCCAGCCAGGCGTTGCCAAGGGCGGAGTCCACTGTCAGTGCCTGATCGAACCAGCCGATGGCTTCCCGGGTGTGATTTTGTGCCGCGAGCAGAAATCCCTTCAACGTGAGCGCCTGGGCATTGCGCGGCGCAAGCATCAGGCTTTTATCCAAGGCCTCGAGCGCGCGGCTGGTATGACCGAAACTGAATTCCAGTTCCGCCACCCGTTCCCAGCCGAAACCGAACTCCGGCGAGTTGGTCACGGCCCGCCGGGCTGAATCCAGCGCGGCCGGCAATGAAATTCCAGGGACGGCACGCGATTGTTCATAGTAGGAATCCGCCAGGAATTCCGTGGCCAGTTGCGGACGGGCCCCCGCGGGATTCGGCTGTCGCTTCACGGCAGCGATGAGCTGGCGCAAAGCCATGGCGATTCGTTGCGGGCGGCTGGAAGCATCGGAGGCGGACAGCGAAGCTAGCATTGCCCCGGCTGGTTCAACCTGTCCGACACCCAGCAGCAGGCCGGCGAAATAAACACGCTCGGCGTCGGAGCCGGGCTGCCGCCCGGCCGGATACTTGGCCAGCGCCATCAGCAGATCGCCCGAACGGTAGGCCTGGAGGGATTCGCCAAGGATTTTTTGTTCTTCCGGTGTGAATGGCAAATCGTTCAGATCAATCACCGCCGGATAGTAAAAGCACCATTGCAGGACGTTGTTGGCAATGAAACCGGCGGTGCGAACGGGAGCTTTGCCCGGCTCGGCGACGGCCTGCTGGCCGTTGGTCAGCAGGAGCGTGGCCTGTTCGTTGCCAAACCGGACCTTGCCGTCAATCACGGACAGGGTCGTGCGCTCCGTTTCATCCGCGGCCACGACAAATTCCGTGCCCTCCACTCCGGCAACGGCGCCGCGGGTGATGACCCGGATGCGTCCCGGTTCGTCCCGATGGAAAAAGGAGACGATGCCCCGGAGCAAATGCAGTCCGCATTGCGCATCGGATGAATTCGGCGGCAGCACTTCGACCTCGGTCAAAGCGCCGAAAGACACCACGCTGCGATCCGACCAAAGGAGTGCCATCCGGCTGTTTGCGCCGGTGCGCAACCGGTCGAACGGGCACAGGATTTGGTTGGTTCGCACCGGCATCCAGGCCGTTGCGGTGGCGGGAGAGAACTCCGCCGTGCCTTGAAGTTCCACAATCCGGATTTCGTTCGTGGCCCCACCGCCGGCCATCGGCTGCGCCCAAGACCCCTCGACGCAAACCAGGAAGCCCCCAAAAATTACGGCCAGCAACAGGCCGCGACCGGCTTTAGGAAATAAGTTCAAGCGTTTTTATCAATTTGCGCATCTGACCCATGAATGCATTCAAGACAACCATATAACACTTTTTTCTTCAACAATTTTCGGGATGACGGCGTATTTTATTGCCAACCACGATTTAAGACCACATTACTTGTTAAATGGCAGAGCCGATGAATGAATTGATTCCGACGCGCGCAACTCTGATTCAACGCCTCAAAGACTGGCAGGATCAGTCGAGCTGGCAGGATTTTTTTGACACGTACTGGAAACTCATTTATGGCGTTGCCCTCAAGGGTGGCTTGACTGCAGTCGAGGCGCAGGATGTGGTGCAGGAAACGATGATCTCGGTCGCCAAGCACATGCCCACCTTCGAATATGACCCGGCGATTGGCTCCTTCAAGACCTGGCTCCTGAACATGACCCGCTGGCGCATCACCGACCAGCTCCGCAAACGCGGGCCTTTCGCCACCGGCCATCCCGCTGGCGAGGACACGGCGACCGGCACCCGTACGGTGGACAAAGTAGTTGACCCGAACAGCCGGGATTTGGACGCGCTGTGGGACGCGGAATGGGAAAAGAACCTGCTCGATGCCGCACTAGCCAAAGTCAAACGCCGGCTTGACCCGCAAAAGTATCAAATCTTCGACCTGTATGTGAACAAGGGGTGGCCGCCTGAAAAAGTGGCTGCCAACTTCGGCATTTCCGTGGACCAGGTTTATCTGGCCAAACATCGGACGACGGAAATGATTAAAGAAGAAGTCAAAAGGTTGGAAAGCAAAGTGAGTTGACTGGTTAACGAACCTCGCCCTTGAATCCTTGTTGCCTCAGTGCCTCAAACAACACCAGCGCCGCACAGTTCGACAGGTTCAGCGAGCGTGATTTTTCATTGAACATCGGAATCCGCAGCCAGCGATCGCGGTTTTGCTCCAGCAACTGCTTCGGCAACCCGGCAGTCTCGCGCCCGAAAACCAGATAATCGTCCGCCAGGAATTTCGCCTCGGTGTAAATCTTCGGCCCGCCCGATTCGATGAACCACAGCCGCGCATTCGCCGGAAGTTTTTCTTCAAACGCTTTCCAGTTCGGCCACCGATGCCATTCGACGTGTTGCCAGTAATCCATGCCGGCGCGTTTGAGTTGCGTGTCGTCGAGCTTGAAACCGAACGGCTCAATCAGATGCACCGTCGTTTTCGTGGCTGCGCAAAGACGCGCCACGTTGCCGGTGTTCGGCGGGATTTCCGGTTCAACCAAGACAATGTTCATTTCAAATTGACAACAAAGGCGCAAAAACACGAAGACATCGAGTAATTATTGGGTGGCACCCGCGTCTCGCGGGTTGTTTCGGGCGTCGCGCCCGAAACTGTTTGCCAATACAGATTGCCGCTGTTTACCCGGGCAAACCCGATCGCATGCACGCCGTGGCAATTCGGCGGGACGCCGAATTGAACCCGCGAGACGCGGGTGCTACCCACAGCATTCGCAGATTCCGGTCTCATTTTCTTTGCGCCTTGGCGTCCTTGCGTCTTTGCTTTGAATAAAAAACTTTCTGGAGCACCAACCCGTGCGCCGGGGCGGTCATGCCGGCCACGCGCCGGTCCTTTTTGGCCAGCATCCGCCGGATTTCATCCGCCGGAAATTTGCCCAAGCCGATTTGCACCAGCGTGCCGACGATGCCCCGGCACATTTTGTAGAGAAATCCGTCGCCTTCGATGATGAACGTCAGTTGCGGGCCGCTCTTTTTGATGTCGCAGCGCGTGAGCCGGCGCACGGTGGAGGCCATCTCGTAATTCCGGCTGGCGGCAAACGATTTGAAATCGTGCCGTCCGACCAGCAGCGGCGCGGCGGCATGCATGGCCTTCAGGTTGAGCGGGCGCGTCACGTGCCACGCGGTCTGGCGAAGCAGTGGATTCATGGCCGGATGATTCCAGACGAAATATCGGTATTGCTTGCCCGCCGCGTCGAAGCGCGCGTGAAATTTTTCCGGCATCCGGGAAGCGGAAAGCACCCGAATGTCCGCCGGAAGCCAGGCATTGAGCGCCAGGATGAGCTGGCGCACGGACATTTTGATTTCGCCGCCGGGAATTTCAAAATGCGCGACCATGCCGAGCGCATGAACGCCGGTATCCGTGCGGCTGGCGCTATGGAGACGCGGCTTGCTCGGAAACAGCTTCGCCAGCGCCGTCTCGACTTTTTCCTGCACGCCCGTGCCGGTTTTCTGCACCTGCCAGCCCTCGTAGCCGGTGCCGTCGTAGGCGATGGTCAGTTTGAATTTCATGCTCGTGATTCGTGAAACGTAAAACGTGAAGCCCTTCGCCGGCACTTTCACGCATCACGCATCACGTTTTACCGTCGAGATAGCTCTGCAACAAAATGGCCGCCGCCGTCTGGTCCACTTTTTCTTTGCGCTTGGCGCGGCGCGCTCCGCCCTGAATCAAAACCCGGTTCGCCTGCGCCGTGGTCAGCCGCTCGTCCCACATTTTAATCGGCACGGTGATGGCGCTGCCCAGCACGCCGACGAAGGTCTGCACCTTTTCCGCCGCCGGACCGTAGCTGCCGTCCATGTTGCGCGGCAGGCCGATGAGAATCAGGCTGACCTCCTTCTCGCGGATCAACTGCTTTAGCCGATCCAGAAAGCCGGCGAACGGCTCGCTGGGAATATATTCCAGCGGTTGCGCGATGGTTTTGGTTTCATCGCTCACCGCAACGCCGATGCGTTTGGTTCCGTGATCAAGGGCGAGAATTCGCATGACACGCACAGTTTTGCAACAAAAGCTTGGCGTGGCGAGCCGATTTCAATTTAATCAGGCAGCGCGATTATGATTCAATACCTCGATTTGTTGCGGCACGTTCTGGAGCGCGGAAAATTCAAGGCCGACCGCACCGGCACCGGCACGTATTCCGTGTTCGGCGCGCAGGCGCGGTTTGACTTGCGAAGCCATTTCCCGCTGCTCACGACCAAGAAAGTCCATACCAAATCCATCATTTACGAACTGCTCTGGTTCCTGCGCGGCGACACGAACGTCAAATTTCTCAACGAGCACGGCGTGACGATCTGGAACGAATGGGCGGACAAGGACGGCAGCCTGGGCCGCGTCTATGGCGCGCAATGGTGCGACTGGCGCACGCCCGACGGACACTCCCTCAATCAAATTGACCAGGTCATTGAGCAGATCAAAAAGAATCCCGACAGCCGGCGGCACATCGTCAGCGCGTGGAATCCGGGTGAAATCGGGCAGATGGCGCTGCCGCCGTGCCACGCGCTGTTTCAGTTCTACGTCAGCGACGGCGAATTAAGCTGCCAGCTTTACCAGCGCAGCGCGGATATTTTTCTCGGCGTCCCGTTCAACATCGCCAGCTACGCGCTGCTCACGCTGATGGTGGCGCAGGTTTGCGGCCTGAAGGCCGGCGATTTCGTCCACACGTTCGGCGATTTGCATCTTTATAAGAACCACGTCGAACAGGCGAAGCTGCAACTCTCGCGCGAACCGCGTCCGTTGCCGCAAATAAAATTGAATCCGGCGGTAAAGAACATCCACGACTTCAAGTTCGAGGATTTTGAACTTGTGAATTATAATCCGCATCCGGCCATCAAGGCGCCGATTGCGGTTTGAAATTTTAAGGCCCACGAGGGCCAAAACATGGATAGCCGCAGGTGCAACCTGCGGTTTGCAATGATAAAAAACAACGACCCTGAAGGGGTCGAACAACATTGGCCACCTATACACAGATCATTTATCACATCGTCTTCGCGACAAAAAATCGCGAACGCGTACTGGACCAACCGCGCCGCGAGGACTTGTTTCGTTACATCTGGGGTATCATCAAAAATCACGAAGGCCATGTATTTCGTCTCAACGGGGTTGATGACCATATTCATATTTTGACTTCACTGCATCCGACCGTTGGTCTCGCGGATTTGGTCAAGACCATCAAGACCGGCAGCGCCAAATGGATCAAGGAGAATAAGGTGTTTCCGCAATTCGACCATTGGCAGGAAGGTTATGGCGCGTTCACCCATTCCGTGCGGGAAAAGGCAGCGTTGATCGAATACATCAAGAACCAGGAGGAACACCACCGGCAGGTGGACTTTTTGGATGAATACCGCAAACTATTGCGCGATGCGGGAATCGAATTTGATGAAAAATATTTGTTATGAACCGCGGCTTGGCGATGGTTTTGTTCGACCCCGTTGGGGTCGTGGTTTTATTTTAACGTTTTCCGCGGGTTTGCACCCGCGGCTACCCAGGTTGCTGCCCTCCGGGCAGCGGAGGTGAGAAATTTGTCACATGAAACACTTTAAAGCCATCGCCGCAATGTCGCTGAACCGCGTGATTGGCGCGGGCGGCAAAATCCCGTGGCATCTGCCGGAGGATTTCAAGTGGTTTAAAAAAATGACGATGGGCAACGTCATCGTCATGGGGCGCAAGACGTTTGAAAGCCTCGGCCAGCCGCTGCCCAACCGGAAGAATCTGATCCTGACGCGGCATCCGCAGCGGCTCATCAAAAGTCATCCGGAAATTTTCGGGCAATATCACGAGTGGCGCGGCGGGCGTTATCTCAAGCGCGCCTACCAGTTTCATTTCAGCAAACTGGAGAAGGACCAAAAGACGGACCTGCTGATTTTCAACTCGCTGGAGCGGCTGGATCCGTCGGAATTCCCCAATGAAATTTTCATCTGCGGCGGCGCGGACATTTACGCGCAGATGTTGCCGCGCTGTTCCGATCTTTACCTCACGCTGGTCAAACGCGAGGTGGCCGGCGACGCGTTTTTCCCGCCGTTTGAAGATAAGTTTGTTCTGACTGAGGAAATCAGCGACACGCCGGAGTTTAAAATCCTGCATTACCAACATCGCTCGCTGGTTTCTTCGGAGGGATGAGTTACACGGGTCCCCGAATATTTGGGGATCGCAGAGCTCGCCCCTCCAAAACAAAACCGGCGGGCCGCTGTGGCCCGCCGGGGTGTGAATTCAATCTGCCGGAATGATTACTCGGGCTTTCCGTCCTGCTTCGCTTCATCGGCGGCGTCGAAGGCGTGTTGCAACGCCACGAGGTCTTCGCCGGGCTTGAGGGCATCGAATATTTTCTGCTCTTCCTTGAGTTGCTCGTCGGTGTAGCTGGCGGCCTTGATGGAAAGGCCGATGCGGCGTTCGCCCTTGTCAATCTTGATGACGCGGGCGGTCACATCCTGGCCGGCCTTGAGCACATTTTTGATTTTGTCCACGCGCTCCTCGCTAACCTGCGAGATGTGCACAAGACCGTCAATGTCGTGTTGCAAACCGACAAAGGCGCCGAAGCTCGCGAGTTTCGTGACCTTGCCGGTCACGACGTCGCCGACCTTGTAGAGCTGGTCAATGTTCGCCCACGGGTCTTGGGAGAGTTGTTTGATGCCGAGCGCGATGCGCTGGTTCGGGCGGTCCACTTCGAGCACAACGGCTTCAACTTCGTCGCCCTTCTTGAGGACTTCGGACGGGTGATTGATTTTGCGCGTCCACGACACGTCGGACACGTGAATCATGCCGTCAATGCCCTCTTCCAATTCCACAAACGCGCCGTAGCTGGTGAGGTTGCGCACCTTGCCTTTGACCCGGGCGCCGACCGCGTATTTCGCCTCGGCATTGTCCCACGGATTGGATTCCAACTGACGGATGCCGAGGGAAATTTTTTGTTCCTCGCGATTGATGCCAAGCACGATGGCTTCAATTTCCTGGTCCTGTTTGAGCACATCGCTGGGCTTGGCCACGCGCTTGGTCCACGACAACTCGGTGACGTGAACGAGACCTTCGACGCCCATCTCCAGTTGCACAAAGGCGCCGTAAGGCACGAGGCTGACGACCTTGCCCTTGACCTTCGCACCGACGGGATACTTGGTTTCGATGCTGTCCCACGGGTTGGCCATTTTTTGCTTGAGCCCGAGGCTGACGCGTTCCTTTTCCTTGTTCACGTCGAGCACGACCACGTCAATTTCCTGGCCGACCTTGAGGAGTTCCGACGGGTGATTGATGCGGCCCCAGCTCATGTCCGTGATGTGGAGCAGGCCGTCAATGCCGTTCAACTCGATGAACGCTCCAAAATCGGTGATGTTCTTGACCGTGCCCTTGCGGATGTCGCCCGGCACCATTTCGGCCAGCAGCTTGGCGCGTTTTTCGTTGCGCTCCTGCTCGATCAATTCGCGACGCGAGAGCACGATGTTCTGCCGCTCCTGATTGATTTTGACGACCTTGAATTCGTAGGTGTTGTTGACAAATTGCGCGAGGTTCCTCGGCGTGATGACATCAATTTGCGACGCGGGCAAAAACGCCTCGACGCCGATGTTGACGACCAGGCCGCCTTTGACGATTGACTTGACCTTGCCCAGGATCGTGCCGCCCTCGTTGCAAATGGTGAGGATGCGCTCCCAATTTTTCTTGAACTCGGCCTTTTCATGCGAGAGTTCGACCGTGCCGTCCTTGTTTTCGAGTTTTTCGATGAGGACATCAATTTCGCCGCCGACTTTGAGCGCGTTGGCGTCCACAAATTCATTGGTGGGGATGACGCCTTCACTTTTGTAACCGATGTCCACCAAAACTTCCTTCGGGCGGACTTCGATGATTGTGCCTTTGACAATTTCGCCGGCGGCAAAACGCGTCGCGCTTTGCTTCATGGCTTCTTCCATTGTGAGCATAACGATTCCAGGTTGAACTGCGGGAGGCTTGGTCGTCCGATGAAACGGACTTCGAAGACTCCATTGCCTAACTACCGACGCTGCCGTGGCAACGGAGGGTTGATTGTTAGGTTGTTTGTTGACTGTTTTTTCTCAGCCTCAATGAACAGCCGCACACGCGGCGTTCAGGCGGGTGGGAAGATAAACTTAACGGCGGATAAAGCAAGCGAGAAATCTTGTAAAAGATTAATCACCGACATTAAAAGTTAACCCTCACCCATGACCTATGACCTCAAAAAAAAGAAACGGCGCTGGATAAGCGCCGTTTCAATTTTCCGTAACCCCACCCTCCAAATTGATGTATCGCCAGGTCAAAACCGGGTACGCCCGTTCCTCAACCGGACAAGGCTCAAAGTTAACAACGGGCACTTAAGCTGTGGGTATTTTCAGTTTTGCACCGACTACAATGCGGTCGCTCTGCAAACCGTTGGCCGCTTTAAGGGCTTTCACCGTTGTTCCGTGGGCTTTGGCAATACGGGTCAAGCTATCGCCGGATTTGACCACATAAAGTGTCTCGGGCTGGCTGGCGGTCCCCGCATTCTCCCTGGCAACAGGCGGTGCGGTCCGGCTGGTTGCGTTAAGATCGGGTTGCAGAACTGGCTTTGGTTTCTGCTGCTCCATCAAAGCCGGGTTTGTCCAAGACGCTGGCACATCCGTTGATTGGGTGACCTTCTTGGCCGGGGAAGGAGTCGTTGTCTGTTCGCTCATGCAGCCTTCAATTAACAGCCCGACCAGCAGGATTACGACGGCAACCACAGCGGCAATAAATCCCTTTTTAAACCGCTCGCGACGGCGTTGTTGACTGTCCGCCCGTTGCAAGCAAGACGGGATTTGGAAAGGGTTCGACGGATTAACAATATTCATAATCTCTTCAAAAGTGTTAGCATGGCCAATGCCAAGAAGAGGGGAAAATCCGGTGAGAGAATTAACGAGCCTTGGCACCCCGAACCGCCATGACTTGGAGTAATACTATATTGCATTCAATCTAATATTAACAATCCAATCAAAACCGGTGAGGGATTGGATTTGGGCGGGTGAGGATTCCAGTTGGCAGAGGCGTTGTTCCAAGGCGTTTTCGACCGCGTCCATC
>Ga0224553_1000192_pt1 | contig 30528 bp, 25 predicted proteins | sample 714S21014metaG_FD_179897 | JGI IMG/M metagenome (GOLD analysis project Ga0224553, IMG submission 179897) | Peat soil microbial communities from Stordalen Mire, Sweden - 717 S2 10-14 | ecosystem: Environmental > Terrestrial > Soil > Wetlands > Peat | place: Sweden: Norrbotten County, Stordalen... | reverse complement strand
GTCGATCGGTCAGAATCACTGCTTCGAGCTGCGTGAGGCTCTGCTCGTCTACCGCGACCGTCAATCGAGTTTCATCACCAGGCATGACGTTCTGGTCCAGAAGAGCGGGCCACCCACGCTCGGTCCGGCGCAGCCTCTCACCCTCGCGTTCGTCGAGTCTCTGATGCGTTCGCTCGGCGGCAGCGTCCAGGCCGAGGTATTGCCGGCGAACATTCTTGCCAAAGCGGATCGCATGATCGTCTGGTGGACTCCGGCGCGATGCCGGCAGATGTACTACGAGAACGCCGAAGGCAAGATGACCGATCTCAACGGTGGCATCTTCCCTCAGCCGCCTCTGGTCTGGAAGGTTGTTAACGGCGAGTTGAGCATCCGGGCGCTTTCCGTAAACAAACGGCCCCAGGCCACGACGACTCTTGCCGTGGCCCCTTTCTGGAATCTCTCGGACGACGGTCGTGTCTGCACCGGCACGATGCGGCGGCCTGAGAGCGCAACGGTCGCGGCGATCCCGGCCTGGGAGCGCGGTTTCTACGAGAGCGCCTTCACGCACGCAAATATTGGTCGCATCACGCGCCACGAGGGCGGATTCGAAGGTCTTTGGGAATCGCTCAAGGGCAAGCGCAGGCGTTTCCCAACCGAGTCATTGATTCAGTTACCGCAGACGCTCGACCAATTCGTGCGCGGAGAGCAGGGCAATCATGCGCATTGAACACACACTCTCCCTTCGCGCCGATGCGCGCAGGCCGATACGCGTTCTCGTCATCGGCGCAGGCGGTACGGGAAGCGCCATTACGATGGGCCTGCCTTATCTTGACCAGGCTCTGCGCGTCTGGGGTCGGTTTGCCGGACTTGAAGTTCTCCTGATGGACGCCGACACGGTTTCCGAAACCAACTGCATCCGCCAGCCGTTTTCGATCTCCGATATCGGGTTGAGCAAGGCGACAGTACTCATCAATCGCATCAACCTCTTCTGGGGAACAAACTGGAAGGCCGAGCCGAGAAACTTCGACGAGCGGACCTTCGAGAGAATTAAGGACACGTCGATCGATTTCCTCATCGGCTGCGTGGACAGCCGCGCAGCGCGCAGCACAATTGCGCTGTCGCTCGTAAAATCAAACAACCGCACAGCCTATTGGCTCGATCTTGGCAACAATGCGGCGAGCGGGCAGTTCGTTCTTGGCCAACCTTGGAATGCGCGCAACCGGCGTTCGGCAGAAAGGCTGCGCACGGTGAACGAGTTGTATCCGGAGATTGCCGACGTTAAGGCCGGCGAAGACCCGCTTCCGAGTTGCTCGGCTGTCGAGGCTCTCGAGCGCCAGGAGCCGTTCATCAATCAGACGCTCGCCGCAAGTGCTCTGACGATGCTTGCACGCCTCTTACGTTACGGAAAGATCGCGTATCACGGCGGCTTCTATAATGCCGCAACTGGCAAATTGACTGCGCTCCCGGTCGATCCGGCGCTCTGGCGGAAGACCCGCCTTCGCAACCGGAAGATGCAAGTAAAACTGCCGGCTCGCTGAATCCCACCGGGAAATCGAAAACTTTTACCCGATACACAAGGAGGATCTCTCATGTTCAAAGAGCTTGTTCCCATCCTGCGCAGTCGCGCCGTGCTCATGACGGCGACTGCGCTCGACGACGATCAGATTCGCGTCAATGTCGTTCCCAAGAAGATGAAGGACGGCGATCACGATGCCCTCACCACGCCGTTGAGCGTCACCGGCACGGCCGAAGAACTGGACACGCAACTGGCGGCCACCCTGGTTGGCTATGTGGCGTCGCATCTTCAGATGAAGAATGCTCTCGAAAAGGCGAAGGCCGATATGGACGCCGCGACCAAGGCTGTGCAGGCCGAGGCGCGCGCCAAGTCAAAGACAACGCCCACCAGGACGCCGACGAAAGCCGATACCGCACCTGCCACAACTGTCGTTCAAACGACAGAACCGGCAAAGCCCGCTCCCGCCAAGCCCGCTTCGCTCTTCGACCTTCCCGCGCCTGTCGAGGACGAAGACGATCCCGCCAGCGACGAAGGCTTCACCAGCGACCCCGAAGAGAGCGAAGAATTGGACGAGGCCGCCTGATTGCCATCGGCGGCCGCAGTCCTGGCGTTTTATCCACACCTTCTCCACAACCGCGCACCCAAGAGAGGACCTGGCGGGCGGGCTTGCTCCTACGCGCAGCTTGCCATGTAACCAATTCAGATTGTGTGGTTTATAGATAGTCTGGCGCATCTCCGCATTCGCTTAGTGTGGGATGATCGCCGCCAAGATTCCCCACTCGGAGAGCAACGACATGGACTTTCGTTATATATTCGCCAATCCTCTTTTTATGTTCCAGGGACCCTCAACGCGGAAGACCTTTGTTGTGGCTTGCAAGAAATGCCGCCGGGATGTCCCGAACGGCGTGGCCGAGTTTCCCTTCCATTCCATCGTTGTGGAGTGCGCGTTGTGCGGCGAAAGGCGCCGCTATCTGCCGTCCGAGGTGTTCCTTGGGCGGCCCGATCATCTGGTGGCGTGTCGGAAGCAGACCGGGAGGAGCTGATGTTCGATCTCGACGCAAACATGCCTTGCTGTCACACGTGGAACGGTGTACCTGATATTAGGAATCGGCAGCAGATCGCCGAACAGTCGGCGACTTCAAAGTACTGATCGTTGATAGATTGAAAGCGCTGTTTTGGAACGCGAATAGTATTGCCCGCGATTCGAAGGAATCCCGAAGTGCAATCCGGTGGCAAAAATGCCTAGAATCAAGTACTTCAATGCAAGTCTATTGCAGCACAGACAGAGTCACAGAGAGTTGCATTTGAAAGTGATGCGTGAGATGATCATTGTGAACGTTACTGAGGTTGCGTAACGGCATCCGCGCGGACCGTCTTGAAAACGGAAAAGCGCCAGAGCTTCGGCTTTGAGATCCGATGACCCAATTTGGGTCCTTCGATTGCGGTATAAGCTGCAATCGCTGTGGTCGGTTACACCTTCCGAGGTTAACCAGATCGACCGGCTGGGACGTAGGTTAGAGTGACCACAGTTGTTCAAAATATCTGCCGCAGCCTACATGTTAGGTCTGCGGCATTCATTTTTGGAGTCAATTCTCTGCCCTGATGAAGTCATTCGGATAGATATTGACGTGACTTCCAGAAACCTCGATTCGTCCCAAGCGCGAGCAGTCGAATGGCATATGGTCGAACTCATTTCCCCATTCCAGCTGACCATCGTGATGAAATCCGTCCGGCAACGGTGCTCCGAAGCGGTAAGTGCTCCGCAGGAAATCCTGGAATTGCGTAACGTCGGAGTCTGGCCCTAGCTCAGGCAGTCGCCAGTGCAGTTCTGTGGCCCTCGCACTCGGAAAGATAACATTTCGCGCATCGCGAAACATGGCAAGCCGTTCCTTATGGCGGAGGAACCTCGGCAACTGCTCATGTTCGAAGATTTCCGGCTTCACCTCCGCAAGAGCAGCGTCTTCCCATGATCGAGTCCGGCGAGTAAGTTCGAGGAAGAAGCTTCCGATCACCTGCTGCGGCAAGTGGAAGTTTTGCGGCGGCAGGAGCAACTGCTCATTCGACCGTCGGCCCTCGATGCGCGGCTGAATCCAAGTTATGAGTTCGAGAGCATACAGGTCCAAAGCTGCGGCAATTGCGCGCTCGCACGAAACGCGGTCATGGCGCTTCTGGTGGCCGAGATCATCGAACTCGGCAAGCTCCCGTAGAGGCACTGGAAAGATGAAGTAGTCAAACGCCTGCAGCAACAGGTGGTCGTCAGAAGCCGGCACGTAGAAGAGTGCCAATCGCCTCGGCCGAGGAGGAGCGTCAGCCGCTTGGTTCCGCAAACGCTTCACAGAAAACTGACCGGCGGCTCGCAAGAACGACTGGATTGTGGTATTTCGGTACAGCGGGCCGGGGTGGCTCGGGGAAGCTACCGTCACGACTTTCGCAGATGTCCCCGCAATTTTCCGGAGTGATTCCTCAATCCGTACATTTAAGGGATTGGGAATACCAGCTAAAAGGAAGAGATCAACCGGTGTCGTTGCATGTCCGGCACCCTCGCCGGGTAGCGTCCGTTTAGGTTTCGGCTTCCCCATAGCTTAACGGAGCCTAGCCAGTATCTGGGCGATATCAGCCGGAATCATCAAGCGCTGCGCCACATCGGGAGCCTGGGCGTTCAATAGTCTATCGAGGGCAGTGGTTCCTGAATCGATGCTTTCCTTGTTCTCGTTATCTGGCTTGCAAAACTGCTGGACAACCAAGCCATGAGCGAGCGCCCATTTTTGCAAGCGATTTGTGAGATCCACTTTGTCCGTCGCAGACAGAGCCTGCAGTCTTTCAACTCGAAGTCCAGGGCGGCGAAACTCCGCATCGACGAGAACAAAGTCTGCGGCTTGATCTGCCGGAACCTCCCCAATTTCGTATCGGAATGGATGTGAACGCCTTATGTAGACCGGCTGGCCATGTGCATCGATACAAAAGGCCAGAAGCACCGGCCGGGCGATATCCTCCAGCCTGACGGGCATTGATCGCACACCAAGCCTTTCCTTAACTTGGCTGATGACGGCATCTCGCACATCTGGCGTCGCCACTGCAATGTATGCAGGCGAACGCTTATCCCAGACAAGATCAACGTCCGGAGTCGCAAGGTCGGTAATCAACTGTTTGAGATTCCGCTGTTCGCGTCCGGCAGGCCAGGCATCTGCCTTGTCGAGTTCGGTTCCCAGCCGCGCTAGGAGTAGCGGTGTCCGATGCGCGGCGTAATGCGCTTGAACAATCGAGATCAGTTTCTCTTTAAACTCCTCTTGCGTGATGGGCATGCAGGCAATTGTAGACGAATGACCCGCATCGTAGCGCTCGGCAGTAATAAGGGCGGGTGCCCTAGGTCTGGGCCCCCTGGCGAATGGTCTTCGTCGCTTCGGGACTCAATTCTGAGGTCTTGGATAGCACATGCCGACCCTAATCCCGGATCGCTCCTGATAACACCGATCACTCAAGTCATCCGGTCAACTGCTCTAAATAAGCGAGGCATCACCATTATATTCAGTGACTTGCGAATTGCGAACTGTTGATTGACTGCGATTGGTGACTTCTCAAAGTCTCCTCTCCAACAACCGAAAGGATCGAAATCTATGAAACCATCGAAGCTCTACGAGGCGCTTCATGCGCTGATCGGCGAACGTGTGCCTCTGCACATCTGGGGCGCGTGCGGCGTTGGCAAATCGCAGATCGTCGCTCAAGTTGCCGACGATCTCGACTATGAGTTCCTTGACGTTCGCGCCGTGCAACTCGATCCGGTCGATCTGCGCGGCCTGCCGCGCATCGCATCGGATCAGACCGAGTGGGTTCCGCCCAAGTTCCTGCCCAACGACGGCAAGGGCATTCTCTTTCTCGACGAGTTGACCTCGGCGCCGCAGATGACGCAGGCCGGATGCTACCAGCTCGTTCTCGACCGCAAACTGGGCGAATACGTGCTCCCCGATGGGTGGGTCGTCATCGCCGCCGGCAACCCGGCATCGGAACGCGGCGTGCATTTTACGATGCCGCGGCCTCTGCGCAACCGTTTTGTCCATCTCGAACTCGAAGCCGACCTGAGCGACTGGTGCAAGTGGGCCGTGGGCGCGGGCGTGCGGCCAGAGATCATCGCCTTTCTGCGCTTCAAGCCGGACCTTCTGCACGCGGCCGACACAACCTGGGACGCCAATGCCTGGCCCACTCCGCGCTCCTGGGAGATGGCTTCACATGTTCTTTGCGGCGTGGCGCGCAGGCAGAACACAGCTTTTCTTACCGGCGCTGGAGAGTTCGAGGCGCAATTGCTCGACGGGACCGTGGGGCAGGCCGCATCTGCGGAACTGCTGGCCTTTCTGCGCCTCTTCCGCCAGTTGCCGTCGATCGACGAGATCCTGCTCAATCCCGAGTCGGCGCCGCTGCCGACAGAACCGTCCGCACAGATTGCCATCTCGACGGCGCTGGGCCGGGTGATGCGCGATAACTCCATCGCGCGCGGCCTCAAGTATCTCGATAGGATGCCTGCCGAGATGCGCGTGATGGCCATGCGCGACGCGGCGGCCCGGGATCGCGCCATCACCCACACGCCGGAGTTCATCCGCTTCGGCATCGAGCACCAGGGAGTAGTCCAATGATTCAAGAACGCGCCATGCTCGCCGCCGTCCACATCAGCATCTGGACGGCCGTCAAACACGACCGCGGCGTCAGCCGTGACGTGGCCGAAAGGAACGGCGCTCCGATGAGCGCCGGCCGATACAACAAGCAGTTGCTGCGCGGGGCCGACAAGCTTGACGAATTGCGCACGCTCGCCGGCCAGGTCCGCCAGTACTTCTACAAGATCACGCTGCCCTGGACTGACGAGGGCTACCGGCTGCTACCGGCCAATCTCTACTTCGATCTGACCGCGCGGATGCGGGAGTTCGAGGCCCAGTTCGAGCAAGGCGTCGAGGCATTTCTTGCCGTCTACCCTCAGTACATCGAGCAGGTTCGGCCAGAGTTGAATGGGCTTTTCCGCGAGGAGGACTACCCGAAGGCCGAGAAACTGCGCCGCAAGTTCGGCGTCAAGCTCGAAGTCCTGCCCATTCCCACCGGCAACGACTTTCGCGTGCAAATGTCGGCCGAGGAGCAGGCGCGTGTCGCCCGCGAGATCGACTCGAATGTCCGTCAGTCGCTCGTGCGCGGAACTGAGGATCTTTGGAGCCGGCTGCGCGATGTGGTCTCGCACATGGTGAACCGGCTGAATGAGCCGGAATCGCGCTTTCACGCGACGCTGGTGACAAATATCTTCGACCTGGTGGAACTGCTGCCCAAGCTGAATGTCGCGGGCGATCCAGAGTTGAACCGCTTTGCTGAGGAGGCCCGCCAGAAGCTCTGCACCTACACTGCGCACGATCTCAAGAAGCATGAGCTGCTGCGCGTGGCGACGGCGGTCGATGCTGCAGGAATTGTCTCTCGCATGGATGAGGCGATCCGCAATCGCGAAGCCGAACAGGCTGAGCAGACCATCGCTTCGGTCCAAGGCATCTTCGATCGCATGTCGGCGTATATGGAGGCGCCCGCTGCGGCATGAAACGCGATGTGAACGCAACCATAAACTGGCCGGAATGGCCAGTTTATGGTTGCAGATCAGTTCGGCCAGTCTGCGTCTCCGAAAAAGAGCGGAAACCAGCGAAACGCTCGTTGCGGTAGGGGGCAGTGACGCTACTTCTTCTGAGCCTTACATATCTGAAGATCAGCCCCGCGTGCGACTAGGCCGTCGCGCCACTCAGCGCGGTCGCAGGCATCAGCGAGTGCGCGATCCAATTCTTTCTTGTCTGCTCCATCGGCGATGAGTTTATCTACGATCGGGAAGATGTCTTCGACAGGCGGTGAAGTCCAAACAACTACCGCAAGCGCGGAGTGGCCATCATGATCGACGGCATGGATGTCGTGCGGGCGGGAAAGAGCATCGTCGATCATAGACCACACACCTGACTCGACAGCGCGCATGAGGAACGTCTGGTCGGCCGGCTTTTGGTCCGCGTTGTACGTATCTTGAAAAGAAGCCTGCGGATCGGCGCCTGCCGCTATGAGCATCCGAACAATCTCAACTTGACCTTCAGAAGCTGCCTTGCCGAGTGCTCTCTGGAGATCTGGCCTGTTTGCTCGTACACTAGGGTTTTCGAGAAGTGCAGCTATAACTTCCTTTCCCGATGTAGAACCATCGCTATATCTTGCAACGTCATCGAGTAATGAACCCGACGGAGTCCACATTTCGATCTCGCCTTTCGGCTTACTTTCTCCCGTTATTGGTAGGCCTGCTGAAAGCAACTCGCGGACAGCATCCGCTTTTCCGTAAATCACTGCTCGATGCAGGATCTTGTTCGCTTGGTTTGAAGATGGAAGTATGCCAGCATCTTTCATGGCTTCGAGAGTTTGAGAACTAGCTGTCACCCAACGAGCAGAGTCCGTGGTCTGATCTACTGCTTCCTCGAGTTCGGTGACTGCCGTGGGCATGCCGACCCACTCGCCAACGTAGTCGGTGATGATCTTCTTCCTTGTTCCGACTACTACTTCCAGACAATATGTTGGGTTGTCGGTCACGCCAGCACGATATTCGTCTTTAAGCGAGAAGAAGTTTGCCTTGCGGAATTTCTCAAGTAGCTGGCGAACAACTTCGGGATCGACATGCGCTGTGTGACCTCCTTCAATCGAAACGTACCAGCTACCTTTGTACGAAATCGTGCCATCTCCGCGAACCGTTACCATGTAGCCCGAACAGGAACCATAGCACCCCGAACGAGACAAGCGAATTGAGAAATTAGTGGATGGACCTGGCTCAGGAAAAGGCGAAGTGACCTTCTGCGATGTGAGGAAACTGGAGTCCTCGCGGGAAAGGAGCTCGACTGTATCTTGTGCCCAAGCTTCCACGAGATTCCCGTTGCGAAAGAAGGGGGTGTATTTCACCTTCCGTATGGCATCGATGAGTTCACTCGGAGCGTAGTGAGGGGTCAAGTAGTCCTCAGTCTCGATCTCCTTGACTTCGAGGACACGTCCAGCAGTATCGAGATGGAGCCAAAAATTGGCGTTGGCTGGCATCCCGTGATCAGAGGTAATGCGCAGGCTTGGAATGGAACTGCGATGGGTAGCAGTTTCCCGTAGACCAGCCACCAGGACTCCGGCCGGGGGATGAAACGCGACATTGTGAGGACGTTGGGAATCCGAAAGGGGAACAAGCAAGAGGCCAACGGCGACGAGCATCGCGAAACTGCGGAAGGCGTGCATATCGTTTTAGACACCTCCAGCTCAGGAATTGTTCCGAATTGTGGTACAGAACAGCCCGCAATTGCATTTGTTGGTAAATAATCGGCCATTCTGGCCGCTACCTAATGTTCGCCGTCTCTCTCACAATCACCACATGCGGGCCCCTGAGCGACAGCTTTCCCTTGACTATAAAAGTAGATGCTCGCTGTGGCGTCAGAATCTCTCCGATTGCATGATACGTACACGAAGAAGGAGACCGCATCGATAATCGGATTTTTCCTGAGCTTCCGAAGCAGACTCACGGCCAACTCATGATTGGAGGTTCGGCCAATTTATGCCTGTAATGACACATGAAATTCCTGCAGCCGAGCGCATCCGGAAAGCGCGCACGGCGCTTCTGCTCGATCACCCTTTCTTCGGCTCGCTCTTGTTCCGGCTGAAGGGCGAGGAGTGCCGCTCGATTCCGACCATGGCGACCAACGGCGTGGTTCTCCGCTACAACCCTGTGTTCGTCGATACGCTGAATGCGGCGACGCTGGCCGGGGTACTGGCTCACGAGGTCATGCACCCCGCGCTTCAGCATCACACCCGGCGGGCCAAACGCGACCCCAGGTGCTGGAACGAGGCCTGCGATTATGCGATCAACCCGCTGCTGCTCGATGCCGGTCTCAGTCTGCCGGACGATGTGCTAGTCGATCCTCGCTTTCGCGGGATGAGCGCCGAGCAGATCTACAACCTGCGCGAGGCCGAAGCGCAACCACAGTCCGATGACCAAAGTGAATCGGAGCAGAACACGGGCTCTGAATCGAACGATTCGGCAGGTGACGAGAATGATAGCGGTACACCTTCCGTTCCGGAGAGCCAGGGCGGCATCGGTCAGGTGATCGACGCGCCAGAGGCCGGCGATGACATGCCAAGCATCGAGGAACAGGAGCGCGATTGGGAGATCGCAGTCAATCAGGCTTCGACCGTGGCCCAGCAGGCTGGCAAAGTACCCGCCGGTCTCAAGCGGACTCTTGAAGGCGCGGCGGAAGCCCAGGTCGATTGGCGGGAACTGTTGCGCCGTCTCTGGTCCGACACCATCCCGGCCGATTCGAGCTGGATGCGGCCCAACCGCCGTCACATCTGGTCCGGTCTCTATCTGCCCGGCGTTGTGCGCGAAGGCACGGGCGAAATCGCGATTGCCGTCGATTGCTCGGGATCAGTCAATGCGCGGCAGTTGCGGCTTTTCGAGGCGGAGATCCGTTCCATCATTGAAGGCCAGCGGCCGGAGCGGTTGCACGTTCTCTACTTCGACGCGGAGGTTCAAAAGGTCGATACCTACGTGGCCGGTGAGATGCTCCATCTCGAACCAGTAGGTGGAGGCGGCACCGATTTCGGTCCCTGCTTCGACTGGCTCAATGAGCATGGAATCCACCCGCAGACGATGGTCTTTCTGACCGATCTATATGGGAGTTTCCCTGAGTCCGCCCCAGATTATCCCGTGATCTGGGCCTCGACCGGCAGTCGCCAAGCGCCCTTTGGCAGCGTCATTCCCATGCACGCGGCGTAACCAATGCTCGGCTCATTGGTAGTAACGCGCTACGGAGCATCCCCATGAACAAGCAATTCTTCATCTTTACCGATGGCTCGGCTATCGGTAACCCAGGTCCTGCCGGTTGGGCAGCTATCGTGATCCACGGGACAAGGCGGCGGGAGATCGCCGGATCGGTTCCGTGGTCGACCGCCTCTGAGATGGAACTGCGCGCCGCGGTTGAAGCGCTACGCCTGACGCCATCCGGCGCCCGAATCGAGTTGCGCTCGGACTCGGAACTGTTGATCCACGGAATGCGCTTCCGCGTCTTCCGCTGGAGACGTTACGGATGGCGCAACAGCCGTGGCTTTGACCTGCAACACCAGGAACTGTGGCGCGAGTTGCTCCTGCTGAATGCGGATCGAAGTATTCGTTGGCTATGGATCAAAGGGCATAGCGGCCATCCAATCCAATCCCGTGCAGATGCGATTGCCTACCAAGCCGCCAGAGCAGTTGCCGCTCAGGAACGAATTGCTGCCTGATGCTGCTGGCAGGCCACAACTCCAATGAGGAAGAGAACCATGTCAACGATTGCAGCAACGAATTCTCTTTTTGAGATCGATGCGGAACTGGACGGCCTCCTCGATGAGATCGAGGAGCAAACTGCACAGGGCGGCGAACCCGCAGGGGAACTCCTCGCCCGCTTCCAGGGATTTTGCTCGGCGTACGGTGAAAAGGTGGACCGGATCGGGCGATTCCTGCGCCGAATGGAGGCGCGTGAGCAGTTTTGTCGTGCCGAGGCTGCACGTCTCGGCGACCGGGCCCGCGCTGCCGCCGGCAAGGTGGAGCGCACCAAAAACATGGTCCTCTACTACCTGATGAGCCGTGATCTCAAGTCTATTGAGGGGCGTGAGTTTACCCTTCGCGCCCAGAAGAACAGCCAGGACTCGGTGCGGATCACCGATGAGGCTGCGCTGCCAGTCGCCTTTCGAAAGATCGATGCGCGCATTGGCGGCGTGCTCTGGGAAACCGTTCTGGCAAATCTCCCCGACGAACTCGGCAGAATGCTTGAGAGCGCTGTGGAAGAGTCAAGGCCAGACACGGACACGATCAAGGCGGCCATCCAGCACGAGGAACAGGTTCCAGGGGCGGAGCTGAGGCGGGGCTGGCACCTGAGAATCAAGTAGCAGTGATCCAGCCTCCGAGAACATGAATTTCTCAGTGGTTGGGCAACTCAGAATCTATAGAGGGATTTGGGAATACTTGTCGACATTTCAGGACGGGTCTGCTGTCGACCAGTGCTATGGCGATTTAGGATGAATTGACTCTTTCGAGCGTCGTTTCCCGGAGGCGCAATTGACTCAAATCGATGAACTCCAGCTGGTCAAACGGCTTCGTTGGACAGCAATCGTTCTGGTTGCGGTCGGAGCGGCTCTCACTTTAGCCGCCCAGCCGTCGAGGTTTTGGAGTTTGCCGAAAACCGCGATCCGTTTTGACGGATTGCCTATACACAGTTCAACCAACCCGATGTTTGACTTCTTTCTGGGTCACGGATGGCTCGCATATCTCGCAGGTGTGGGACTGTATGGAGCAATCATTTGGCTCCTGCCAACTGTGCTTCCGAAGAGGCTGGCGATGGTGACGGAGCTCGCCGTCATCCTGGGGCTTTCCTACAGCGAAAGCAACTGGGTTGTAGTGCGATGGCACACAGGCACGGCCGGTGCGGAGTTCTACATTGCAGGAGTTGCGCTGGTTCTGACCCTGGCGGTGCTCCCGGTGGTCCACGATAGGGAGGGTGAAGGACTAAGGCTGCTGTGCTGGTTGATGACCTTGACGACGACGGTTGATGGAGCTTTCACCCTGAATGGGCAGCCAGCGAGCTATTGGCGAGATACGCTGACGGTTCATGAGGCAAACCCGCTGGCCAAGTTCTTTCTTGAAACTGGATGGTGGGCTTATGCCGCCTACATAGTGGCGCTGATTGCGGTACCGTGGTTTTTATCGATGCGGGTTCCAAGAGGTACCGGTTGGGTCATTGTCCTGGGGATGACTTTGGGAGGACTTTTCGGAGGTTCAAACTGGCTGTTTTATGAGTGGCGCCTGGGCCTGCAGGCACCCATCCTCTACAGTCTGGTTCTCAGCCTGATGATTGTGTGGTTGCTTTTGAAGGGCAATCAGGCAGCAAAGCCAGGCGAACGCCCAAATGATGGTCTTGCGGAATGTCGGCTTTGGCACTGCTGACATCAACGGTTACCCAGCGGCAAGGTTGAAAGCCGCCAGGCCGATCATCTTCCCTCTCCAATTGGACATGATTCTCACCATGCAACAGGGTTGACCGATGTCGATTCGTGAGTTCGCGGCTGTCGCTAGACCCGACTAGTCAGGACTAATCTGCCGTCGATGAGCGCCTGGCGATTATGCGCTCGTTGAGGACCGAAATGCAGGAAGCTCATCGCAGAGAGATCGGAGTCCCGACTGCTGCTGAACTCCGCCTCTCGCTTGGGCGCACCCAGATTCAGACGATCTTTAAGGTAATCGCATAGTCACAGGGTTTCTGTTCCGGCATCACGACAGTGAGACCCTGTTCATCCTGTGTCCAGATCACCTTGTCTTTGTGACCGAGCAGTTCCACACTCCTGATCTTCGGCGGCGACAATGGGCTGGTGGTGGCCAGCGCCTTGATCAGTGTCAACTTCTCTGGCCAGCCCATGATGAATGCGTAGAGTGAGTCACCTTTGGTCGTGAAGCGCACTTCGTCGGAGGTCAACTCCTTGCGGCCTGACTCGTTGAATCGCGTGCCTTCGCGGGGCGGCGGTGCGGTTGCCACGGGACCGTCACCGAAAATCTTCCACGGCCGGCTTGCGTAGATGCCCTCGCTGTTGATCGCCATCCATTTCGTGATTTCCTCGAGAATGACTAGTTCTTCGTAATCGAGTTCGCCGCTGTTTGGGAGCGGGAAATTCAGCATCAGGTTCCCGTTGCGGCTGACGATGTCGACCAGCAGATCGATCACGTACTTGGGCGACTTGTATTGGGCTTCCCGGTTGTAGTGCCATTCGCCAATGCAGCTGTCAGTCTGCCAGGGGTTAGTCGGAATGCCGGCAGCTACACCCCGCTCCCAGTCCTGAATGCAGGTCCCGACTTCGCAGTCGCTCGGCAACTTGCTGGTGTACACTGCCTCGCAGTGGCCACCACGTCGATTAGCGTTCACGTTGTAGAGGTTCGCTACGAGAGCTAGACCGTATTCTTCGAAGAAGATGTCACCATCGGTGTAGAGCAGCTCGGGCTGGTATTTGTCGACAAGATCTTTGATCCGGTTGAAGTAGTGCTGCTTCCAGCTGGGAGGCGCTTGGCGGTCGTTCAGGATTCGGTCGCTGTAGGGGTAGTATTTCGGCAGCTCGTGGTAAAGATCGGCATAGGCCGGGTCGGCGCCATCGTAGGGAACCCCGGCGAGCGGACCCGTTCTATCGCTCATATGCGAAGTGGAGAACCAGTGATAGCTAGGGGCAAGGTGCTCGCTTACGGCGAAGCGAAGCCCATTCCTATCAGCGGCCTTCTTGAATGCACCGACGATGTCCCTCTTCGGTCCCGTGGCAACGGCATTCCAGCGTGGCTGGTACTTCGAATCCCAAAGATCGAATCCGTCGTGATGCACAGCCATGCTGCAGAAGTACTTTGCTCCGGCTTTCTTGTAGAGATCGAGCAGATGGTCGGGATCGAACTTGTCAGCCGTCCATGTCGGAATCACATCCTTGAATCCGACCTTCGTAGGATGGCCATACGTCTTTAGGTGATACTCATACTGCTTGTGGCCCTGCACGTACATGTTGCGGGCGTACCAATCGCCGTATTCGACTGCAGATTGCGGTCCCCAATGCGCCCAGATGCCGAACTTTGCATCGCGATACCAGTCAGGAATATGCCATTCGCGTAGCGACTCGCGGGTCCCCTTGAAGGGGCCCGGCGCGATGGTCAGATCGGGACTGGCAGAGACCTCTTGGATTGCCCCAAGTCCTTCGTCGAATCGCCCACCATTGTGAGGTATGGAGTTTGCTGCTCGGGATTTGCGGGAAAAAAGGAGCGCAGGCGCTCCGGAAATCAGTGAGAGAGCTCTTCTTCTGGTAATCCTCACGGTCTTGCTACCTCCCCGGCGTATCTTTCCACTGAAAGGATTAGAAATTTCGGTCCGGGGCGACGGCTGAGTAAACGCCAACGCAGCCAGATCGAAATCTCCAGATCAAGACCATCGTCCTCGAAGCATCCCCTTGCCGTAAAGTCGTAGGACTTGGTGCGACCCCTGGATGTCCGAGATTTAAGCCCCTTTATGGATTTCTGAAATGCACAGACAAATGGTCTCAAATGCCGTAGGGGTTGGATGAGTACTTCAGGCCAATGCACTCACCCATCATGGGTTACACGCGCAAAACAGGATCGGTTCTGAAAATGCCGCAGGCTCCGGGAGCCTCTTCGGACGCCGGCACGGCTGCTGGGTACGAAATTTCAGTCGCCGACATATCGGGACTTATTCGATATGTGAGCTCCGTGAGGGCGCCTATGCCGCTGTTCACCTGTCCGAGATGCCGACTATTCGCCTAGGTGGATTGCCGCGGGAAATGCGCGCGGAAGATTGGGCGGAATTGGAAAGAGCGGCTTCCGCATAGTTGGCAGCTGCTAGAAGCGGCGTAGAATGATTGCGCCTTCGGAACACGCCTGCGCCGGTCCTTCGAATCATCCCCCGCTTAGCGCTTCCAAAGAGTTCGATGCACCTCCAGGGATGGGTCCGCGATGAAGCTCTTCCTTCGTACTTTGGCACTGGCTCCGGTGATGGCGTGTCTCTTTTCTCCGCTGGCAAAAGCGCAAACAGCCATGGAGATCGGTGGCCAAAGCGTGGTCACGCTGCACCGGCCCGTGACCAACAAAGGCGTGCCTGAATTCACGAGCGTCGCGGTCGCTCCCGGCCGGGGCATGGAGATTCTTCAGATCATGGGGAATTTCCCCGGCAAAGGAAGCATCAACGTCCTCGCCTCGCCAGGGCCGGCTGCGGCGGCCAGAATGATTGTCCAGCACGATGATCCGAATGGCTTGATGAGCCTCGGAATCGGCGCAGCCTTCCTGATCCCTTACCCGAATCGCGTGCGCGGCAAGCTCACCGCCGATGGGCAGTCCATCACCACTGAGTGGCAAGGGCACACCCTTACCCTGCCGGTCAGCCCCTGGGGCAAGCCAGACGCAGAGCGCCCTGCTGCACACGGGCTCCTCTTCAAGGCCAGGGCCAACGATGTGCAGGTGAAGTCGATTCCTGACGGAGAGCAGGTGACTGGTGTGATCCATGCCGGCGACTTTGGCGGGCATTGGCTCTCAAAGACGGACTTGGCGTTCACGATCCGGCTGACTGGGGATGCGGTCGACATCGTGGTGGATGCGCACAACGTGGGAGATGTAGCTGAACCTATGGCCATTGGCTGGCACCCCGGCTTCACGCTGCCCTCGGGAGACCGCACACAGGTACGGTTGCACATCCCGGGGGCATGTGTTGCCGAGGTGGGAAACTACGACAACTTATTCCCCACAGGCAAGATCAAGCCCGTAGACGGAACTCAATATGACTTTCGCGCTCGCGGCGGCGTGCCACTCGGCAGGAACTCCTACGACGACAACTGGAGCAAGCTTGAGTGGAAGCGTGGTCGCGCAATCGTCCAGGTGATCGATCCGGCCGCGAACTACGGCCTCAACATCGAGGCGCTTTCTCCCACGATCAAGACAATCCAGATGTATGCGTTACCGGCGGTGCCGACGGTTGCCGTCGAACCCCAGTTCAATTTTGTCGATCCGTTCGGGAAGGAATGGGGGACGATGGATACCGGGATGGTGACGCTGGAACCGGGACAAGGCACAACGTGGCATGTGCGGCTGGGGCTGTTCGATCCAGGCTCACTCATCGAATAGTTCGTTCTGATTATCTGGATGTCGCAGCAATACACAACAGGTAGTTTAGCGGGTTGCCACGCCCCTTATTTCCCAAGACGCTCCGTCAGTTTGAGTTCGACTCCGCTTCCCCTTATTCATACTCGTTGGCCCGTCTTCAGTCAGCGCGTTATCCGGAGATAAGTCCTCAAACGTCAGCCAGCGTCCGGGATTCGGCATCTCCCGCCTTCGTCTGATTTCCGGCGGGATGGGCGTTTTACTGTACCTTTCCTAGCGCTCCCAGCTTCAATACCTGGCCAGCGAAACTCGCAGAACCTCGGAGTCCGACCCGAAGTCCAGCCCCCAGTCGGTTTGATCTCCGTTCAGAATGCGGTGCGATTGGAAGACGCCGTTCTCATACGCGCCTTCTTCTACACGCAGGAATTGACGGTGCTGCCAATTCCCATCGATAAGGGCCGAGGGTGTCTGACCGGTTCCGACAACGATCTTCTGAGTTTTCTGTTGCTGTGCGGTGCCTGCGGGCCGGAAGTCGACGCGGCAATGGAATCCTGTGACAAGAAACTGATTGTCGCTCAATTGAGCCACAAGTGCGCGTCCGATCGGCTCTGCATTCCCTGTGGCAGCGCCTCCCCGGCCAGCGCCGAATGAGACCACGGCGTCCCAACTTCCGAAGTGAAGCGTCTGCATGGGCTGGTCCTCCACTTCGGCCACAGCCTGCAGTTTTCCTTCGAAGTTGAGGCGGGCAACGTCGCGCATCATCGGACCGAGAAGCTTGTAGTTCTGCGCTGTGGGGTCAAGAAAGGCATTCAGATCATTGGGCACCATCCTCTCCGGGTGATTGGTCCGCGTGTAGTCCAGCCCGAACGGGGAATAGCCGATCGTCTGCCTTCCCAAGGCAGCAAAAAGAAAACGCGCCGCACGCGGCGTTCCCGCTGTCTCAGGAATGAACAGGGCGTTATCCGGCCGGTGGTATAGCTCGATGACCTTCAGGTAGGACTGGGTATCCAGCAGGTAGATGTCGGGCGCCAGGACGTCGATCGCCGGCGCCTCTGCCTTCCAGATAGAAAGCACATTGTCTGTCGGGCCACCGCTTTCGTATGTTCCCGGCGCGCCTTTGAACGGATCGCGCAGCGCCGCATTCACGTACAGAGGCAGCGGGTAAACTGCCTTACCCGCGACGGCAATCTCTCCCACGTACCGGGCGATGGCCCAGGCATGGAAGTAGACGTCGGCATCCTCCCCAAACACCTCGGCCCATCCCGCCCCATTTGTAGCAGTCTTGTTCATAGCCTTCAACACATCGTCAGGAACCGCCGCCGTGAAGAGCTTGTTGGCTTCAGCAGAGTAATCGCGCAGCGTTCCCCAGGTGCCTGTTTCGTTCTCTACCTGCACCATCAACACCGTTCGCTCAGGATCTACCGATTTCAAGTGCCGCATGAAAGCAGTGAACGCATGAATGTCCGCGTCCAGTGAGGCCCGCGCAAGCGGTGAGGGCGAGTCCACTCGTTCTCCGTTCCTGTTGACGACGTGGGAGTAGCGCTCCGGGTCCAGCTTCATCCACTCAGGCATGTAGTGCTGGCTGCCGTTTTTCCACGTGCCGAACCAAAGCAGGACAAGGTGAACGTGGTGCGCGCGGGCCTGGGCGAGAACGGTGTCGATCTGTGAGTAGTCGAACTTTCTCTGTTTGGGCTCGAACTGCTCCCAATAGATGGGAATCTCGAGTGTATTAGCATGCAGATACTCGATCGCGGGCCACACTTTTGGAAGCGTCGTCGGCCAGTCGCTGGAGTTGTTGGCCTGCGCGCCAAGCATCAGAAATGGCGCGCCATCGACCATCAGGGCATACCGGCCGTTCTGCTGAACGATACGCGGGATGGGGTACGCCGTCCCCTGCGAATTCGCGGCTAACCCGAAAGGAAATAGGGCCGCGACGATAACCGCGGCAAACGTTGTTATCTTCATTCTGAGCACCTTTCTGGCAGGCCCGGTTTTGTGCGGGAATTCATTTTCTGATCTCCTGCGCTTGAATCTGTTGAGGCGACGCAAATTTGACTCGTAGTGCAAAGCCATATTTGCAATCGGCATCGGCGGGGAGCTTCACTGAGAGCGCATCGGTGGTTTGCAGCCAGTCGGTCTTCTGGCTTGACCCGAGCAGGTCCACCACCCGGATCACCTTGCCCTTCACTTCGCCCGACAAGCCAAGAGCATGAACGGTAGCCGTCCCATCCGCGGGGCACGCCAAACTAATGACGTAAACGTTCTCCCCATTTCGAGTGAAGCGAAAGTCCGATGACGTATAGGGCTTCATCTCCTGGTCGGTGGCAAAGCCCGTCTTCACTTGCGTCGGTCCCTCGCCGGAGACGGTCCACGGCTCGGTGCCATAGATGGCCTCGCCATTGCGATTAAGCCACGCGCCCATATCCAGCAGGATGGTTCGCACTTCATCGGGAATTGTCCCATCCGCCCGCGGGCCGATACTCAACAGCAGGTTGCCGTTCTTGCTGACAATATCCGCCAATTGGTGGACAAGGAACTCGGGCGTCTTGAACTGGTCGTGCTCCATGTATCCCCACGACAAATTGCTGATGGAGGTGTCGGTCTGCCATGGCCGCGGATCGATATCGGTGCGCAGGCTTCGCTCAAAATCCCTCGCTCCGGCAGTCCACTCCATCGCATAATCCTTGAGCGTAATTACGCCGTCGATGCGATGGCTTACGGCAAAGTTATCGTAAAACGCAGTGAACTCCGTCATGCTGGCGCGGAAGGCAGGCTGGCCGTTGCCGCCGTCGAAGTACATCAGCTCCGGCTTGTACTTTTCGACCAATTCGACCGATCGTGCCAGCCAGTCGCGAAGCCAGGCGTCGCTGACGTAGGTCCATTCGTTTACCGGGTTAAAATGCGGATCGTTGAGCCATTGGTGTGCCGGGCCATAAAAGGACGCATACTTCGGATCATTGACATCGGAGCGGATGGAACGGCCCTCGCCGTAGTAGTAGTTGTGCTCTGCACGATGTGAGGAGAGACCAAAGTGCAACCCGGCTCCGCGGATGGCTGCCGACAGTTCCGCCAAAACATCGTGCTGCGGCCCCATTTTGACCACGGTCCAATCGGAGAGGTCTGAGTCGTACATTGCGAATCCGTCGTGGTGCTCGGCGATGGGAACGACATACTTCGCTCCGGCCTGTTTGAAGAGCCTAACCCAATCCTGGGGATCGAATTTTTCGGCGCGGAAGCTGGGAATGAAGTCCTTGTAGCCGCGACTGTCGAGGCCACCGAAGCGCTGAACAAAGTCGTCGTGCGCCGGGTCACCGGGCCGGTACATGTTATGCGGATACCATTCATTCACTGCGCCGGGGACAGCGTAGACACCCCAGCCGATGAAGATGCCGAATTTGGCGTCCCTGAACCACTGGGGAATCGGGTGGTTGCGCAAGGTTTCCCAGTCTGGGCGATAAGGTCCATCGTGGGCCTGTTCATCGGCCAGCTTCAGCAGGGCATTGCGACGCCCATCGAATTTGGCAACCGAGTCCTGCCACTCCTTGTCAATCTGTTCCGCCGATTTGACTCCACGCGTGGCCGCCCAGGCATCGGCAATCCCCACTGCTGGTTGCAATGCCGGAACCGCGGGATAACTCGATTGGGCCGGCCCGGAAAGCGGCGACGCACAGGCCCCAATGAGAAGCAGAAAAAGGAAGAGGATTTTCATGTTTCGGTCCCCGACGCGCGGAAATAGATTGCAAGACGAACCCATTGTAAATGTCTCAATTTGCACCCCTGGGAACGGGCAGGTCATCCGTTAGGTGAAGACAATGATTCTGCGCGGTTCGTGAGTCCGCTGGAAAGGGCTTCTGGCGGACCAATGAATGTCGTCTCGCTATGGAAACCGGTAGAGAGTCACACGGAGGATGGTATACGGCCGCAACATCAGAATCTCTCCTTGCGCATCGTCGTCGCCCGCGATTTGGCGGGCCACGACCCATTCTCCGTTGACAAAGTTGCCCTGCTGCACGTCTCCGAGTCCGACATTCTGTGGCCCGCGAGCGTTTGGGGCGAAGTCGATTCGCATGCCACCGCCAACAAAGTAATACTCGTCGGGACCGGTCGCGATGAGGATGGCAGCTGCTTCGAGCGGAGGCTCAGGGGTGGTTGCCGTTGCAGAAAGTTGCGGCGAAGCGGCAACCTGCCCCTTCGGTTGCGGAGCAATGTGCGAACTGCGGCCCGTGTAGGTGAGTTTCAGCGTGTAGTTGCGCAGTTTGACCTCTTTTGGCGAATCTCCCTGGTTGAGCCGCACAGCCGTGATGGAGTCAGCACCCTGGTGAGCCAGAATCATGGGCGACATCTGATCGAGAAGACCGTATACGGTAGCAAGATCCGGCGGAATGGGCCTGTTTCCGTCAATGCCAAAGGGAGAGAATCCGATGGTGTCGTATTTGCCGACAGCCATGATGACATTGGCGGGATTGGTACTCGTTTCGGGAATGAAGAGCGGATTGCCTTTACGCTTGAAGCGCTCGCAGACATCGTCAAAGTATTCGAGGTAAAGATCGGGCGCAAGAATGTCGATGTCCGGGGCGCCGGCGCGCCAGATGTCATGAACCTGCGGGAGCGGACCTCCGCTGGGATAGGTGCCTGGCCATGCGTGGTTCGGCTGCTGCAGCCATGCGTTCACGTACATCGGGATGTCATACGCGGCCTTGCCGGCCTGCACAACCTTTTCCAAAAAGCGGGCATAGTTCCAGGCCATGAAGATTTCATCCGAGGCCCAGTGCAGATGCTGCCAACTGTTTTCATGTTCGAGGGGGCCCAGCAACGAAAGGGTGGTCTGAATGGGGATCTCCAGTGTAGCCGGTTTGCCGGGGCCGAATACCTCTTCCCATGTTCCCGACTTCTTATAACCGTTTGCTGCCCAAACCTCACGAAACTCGGGGATCAGGGTATCCTTGTGGGATTGAAGATAGTTCATCAGTTCCGCAGGAACCTGCCCGGCGAATGCGCGGTTGGCGACGGGAGAACGGTCGCGCGTATCGCGCAGGACGCCGACTTCATTCTCGACCTGCATCATCACTACGGTGTGTTGTGTGCCATCGACCTCTTTAATGTGGCGCATGAGAGCGGCGAAGGCCCGCGCATCGGCGTCGCGCGTGGCGTCGCTCAAGGTGCTGAGCAACTCAACAGGCCCGGAGACCGAAACCGTCTTGCCTTCCCCGATCTGGATGCGGGGAAAGCGCAGATAGTCCTTCTTGACCCAGTAGGGCGGATAACTTGAGGTGCCATTCTTCCAGCAGCCAAACCACAGAAAGACGATGTGCAGATGGTTCTCCCTGGCCTTGGCAATGACGCCATCCACCAGTGAGTAATTGAATCTACCTTCCTCCGGCTCGAACTGCGCCCACGAGACTCCGACGAGCACAGTGTTCAGATTGCTAGCTACGAGCTTGGGCCAGATAGTCTCCATGGGTTCAAGAGCGGTGGCTGCGTTGTTGGTCAGCTCCCCGGAGAGAATCAGGTAGGGCTTCCCGTCGACGAACAATTGCGCGGCGTCCCCGTGCCTTTCGAGGTGCGGCGCGTCGGTGCGGCTTTGCGCCTGATTTGAAATCGGCAGGCAGGCAACAGAAAAAAACAGAGCGAAGAGAGACGGACGACCGATGCGCATTCAAGCCTCCTATTGCCTGGTTCAACAGGGAAATTGGCCGTCCAAACATCTCCGGCTCGTCTGAAGACCCCGGCAGGCCCCGCCAAGGAATGGTATTCCCTGAGAAGTGGGTAATTCCCCGAAATTGCTTGTCACCAGATTCTAACGATCTGAACTGGCAGCAGGCCAATGAGCGAGCAAACACCCTATATTCTGCACATTACAAGTGCTCGCTCGGATTACTCCCTGTAAGCCGGCCAGCGGTTACAAATCCAGTCCACTTGGGCGTAAAACTGGCTTGTCGGAAACATGAAACATGGCCTTACTCAGTTGTTGGTATCACCGCTCAGCAAGAATGCGTCACAATCCTGGTGGTTCGTCACCCTCGAAGCACGGGTCATATCCCATAAAAAGGAGGCACTCCAACCGCTCAGCGTCCCGAAGAACGTCGTCTGGAACTCGCTTGCGTTCCGCGGAAAGGTAATCGACGAGCCCATGAACGGCGGCGGCGACTTGCTTGTGAATCAGTGCATCTGCCTTAGTTAATTCGGCATAGCGTTTTGTTGCGGACCAAAACGCTTGAAACTGACTGATGGGATATTTCCGCTTTACTGAGGCAAGGCCCTCTTGGAAATCCCCCCAGCGATCGATTGCCTCAGCAGCCAGTTCGTCCTTCTCTGACATCGGTGTTTTCTCTGTCTTTCTCCCAAGCGCCATTCGATCAGAGTAGTGTAACAACTCATTTTGCCGGTTCGGAGCATTTTGTGAATTCTCCGGTGCGGAAAACTCCAGACCCGAAAAATGACGCATAATTTCTGATTCCTGGTTTTGAACAGAGTGAATATCGACAGTCAGATTGCAACCCCTTGATAGTGGGATTAAGTAGCTATTTCTGAATGATTTGAATGCCTCATCGGAGCATTAGAAACGAAAAACGCCGTAGGGGCCGGGAACCTACCCAGACCCCATCCAGCTAGGGGGGAACAGAATTCAATCACCATGCCGGCGCCGATTTTTCCTGCAGCTTGTCGCCATTGAGGGTTCAGGATGTGCACTGAACAGCGCCTCGCCACACCAAGGTCTTGCCCTACGTCCATCAATAGCCGCCCCTGAGAGAGTTCAACTCATGGAGGCATATCGCAGATCCGATCTCGTCGCTGAGACGCCCTGCGGCAATCGGCATTTATGTAGTCTTGTCGGCGTGGTTCTTGCGGATCCAGTCCTCGACCACTTTGCGGACTTCGGCAGCGAGTTTGCCCGCGAGATCAGCCTCGCCCTGTGCCACAAGCCCATAGTCGTCATAGGCGCCCGTATTTCGCTTTCGGCGCAAGGCATCGAGCGTAGGGATGAGCTTTCTCTTCGGATCGATCGAAAACTCCAGGGCCTCGATCGTGCGGTAGTGTTCGCCTCCGCCGCGGACAACCCGGTACCCAGCCGCGCGCAAGGCGGCAGTCCCCGGAGCGCGGATCGAGTCCCAGGCCAGGCTCAGTTGCGCATCGGAAGACATTTCGCTCGCGACCGCCTTTCGATAGTCGCCGAGATGCCCATCCGCATTCGCGAGCTGGCGCTCGATCTCCTCCCGATCGGACCCGAGTTTCTCAAGCCAGCGATTACTGGCCCAGTTTTCTAAGGACATCCTCGTCTCCGATCAGAAAGAGCTTGCTCTCGCCGAGCACCGTCTTGAGGAAGTTGCCGCGCAGCTTGCCTCTGAATTCACTCGCTGTATAGACCGTAGGGTTGATCTCGCGGTTCAGCGTTGTCTGTGCGTTTGCGATTCGGTCGACCACATCCGCAAAGTGCACCCCGCCCACAATCATCAAATCGACGTCGCTTTGCTGGCCCTCACGGGAACGCGCCACGGAGCCATAGACAAAAGCAAGGTCGATATTCGCGGCGAGAGGGCTGAGCGCAGTCAGGAGAATGTCGCGCATCCCGACCGTCTTCGCGACAATGGCCCGCATTTCGGCGAAGATGGGGCTGGCCTCGTCGGCGCTATAGAGGGTCTGGGTTCCCAGAGTCTTTTTTGTCACCAGACCGGCGTCGACCAACTGGCGCAACTCCCGCTGAACGGGCCCTAATGTAATCCCCGTCATCCGGGCAAGTTGTCTTAAGTAGTAGGACTCGCCAACATGCCCAAACAGAACGGCCAACACGGCACCGCGCGTGCGCCCAAAGAGCGTGCTCGAAAGTGCGCTAGCTGTACCCATTCTGGAGTCAATCGTACCCGAAAAGGATACAGGAGGCAATGCCTAGGTGCATTCGGGGCGATTCCGGTCGCCGAGAAGATTCAATTCTCAGAGGCTGGAAGTTCCCAGATGGCAATCAGCCATGAGAACGCATTGCAGCCAAACGCGAATTCAGCCGGTCCCGAGTCGAGCAATCATGCGTCACCGTCCGATGCCTCGGTGGCCCCACTCTGATGAATACGTTCGAAGACCTCTCGAGCGAGATGATCTTGTGCCAGCAAGCGAAATTGCTTGTCGCTCATGACCCGACGGAAGATCTCGTCGTTGCCTTCCATGCGCTGGATAAAAAGATCATCCAGAACCCGTCCAAAGAAGTCTGAAAAGTTGCCGAGGCTGTTCGCCATCGCTGCCTCGACAATCTTCTCGTCGCGCTCGGCGGTGGCGCGCACCTGATCAAAAAAGAGCTGATCGGCTTCGGTGAAGTCAGTGCCAAACCGCTCGTTGAGCTGGTCGACAAGCGTGGAAAGCGGAACGTCTTTATCAGTTTGCGCTCCGGTGCCTACGTCGGTTGGTCCCTTAAGCGGGTCCGCCTCGCCTTGCGAAAGGTCGATTGTGCCATCGCTCACCTGTTGCAGACGGAAGAACTTGAGGGCTACGTCATCGTCGAGTGTGAATTTGGCGCCGTCACCGGGTAGCGGCAGCTTCGAAATCAGATTGCGCACGAAAGCGTAAAGGCGCTCCAATTCCTCGTCGAAGTACGGAAGTATTTGTGACAGGAAGCCGTACAGGTTGCGAAAGGTTATAAGCAGTCCCCGGAAATCCTCCTGCTCCACATCTTCACGTTCTTTGAAACGGGCGACACAGCGATCCAGGACGGCATTCATCAGCCTGTGATCCTGGCCGCTCGGATCACGGCGTGCTTTGAACCAAATTGCCGCGAATTCCATCACGTCCTGCGGCGTGAAAATGGCGGGCTGTAGAAGCTTGTGGTGAAGCTCATTCAGCTTCTGCGGATCGACGTTTTCGCCAACAGGAGTCGCTTCGTAATAAGGCTTGAACGACTTGAAGATGTCGTCTTCCTCGTTACGGAAATCGAGGACGAAGGTGCGTGTCTTGCCGGGGGCCATGCGGTTGAGGCGCGAGAGAGTCTGCACTGCCTGCACCCCTGCCAACCTCTTCACAACATACATGGATTGCAACAAGGGCTGATCAAATCCAGTCTGATATTTCTCCGCGACAATGAGCACGCGGTATTCCTCACCGGAGAAACGCTCGGGGAGCTCGCGTTCCGACAAACCGTTGTTCATACCTACTTCGGTAAACGTAGACCCCGGCTGGTCTGGATCCAAGACCGTGCCGGAGAACGCGACCAACGCGCGGATACCGGTGTAGCCCTTGCCTTTGATGTAATTGTCAAACGCCTGCTTGTACTTGACGGCAGAGAGACGTGAGGCAGTAACGACCATGGCCTTGGCTCGCCCACCCAACTCGTGCATCACCTTGAGCCGGAAATGCTCGATGATCACCTGCACCACTTGTTCGATGTTGACTGGGTGTAACTCCAGGAATTGACCGAGCGCCTTCGCTGCAGCCTTCTTCGGCACCTCGGGATCATTTTCGACCTGCTTGATCAGACCGAAAAATCGCTTATATGTCGTGTAGTTTTGAAGGACGTCAAGGATAAACCCTTCCTCGATCGCCTGCCGCATCGAGTAAAGATGGAACGGTGAGGTGCCTGATGGCCCTGGCTCATCGAACACAGCCTTGGTCTTGAACTTCGGCGTAGCCGTGAAGGCGAAGAAGCTCAGATTTGGCTGGCGCGCTCGGCTCATCATTTCTTTCAGGATGGCCGTTTTCGCCTCTTCAGTTAATTCCTCGTCTTCCTCTTCGCTGAGTTGCGCGGCGATGGCGTCGGCAATGCCGTCCTTGTTCAGAATGCCCTTGAGCGCTGCTACGGTCTCGCCGGATTGCGAACTATGTGCTTCGTCCACTATCACGGCGAAACGCTTTCCAGCGGTATTTAGTGCCACATCTTCGCCCTTCTTTTCAAGTGTGCGGATCGCCTGGCTGATGAAGGGAAATTTCTGAATTGTCGAGATGATGATCGGCGTTCCGCCGGCCAGCGCCTTGGCAAGCTGTTGGGTATTCTCCTCGATTTTCTCGACCACACCCGTCTTGTGTTCAAACTGGTAAACAGTGTTCTGCAACTGCTGGTCAAGTACTCGCCGGTCGGTGATGACGATGACCGAATCGAATACCTTGGCGTCGTCAGCGTCATGCAGACCCGCCAGCCGATGCGCGAGCCATGCAATGCTATTCGATTTGCCCGAGCCGGCCGAGTGCTGAATCAGGTAATTGCGCCCCGGCCCGTGCACCCGCGCGTGGGCAACGAGCTTCCGCACGGAATCGAGCTGGTGATAACGCGGAAAGATCATCGCCTCTTTCCGCACCGTGCGCTTGCCGGTCGGGGTATCCACGGTGCGTTCGGTGACTTCCAAATGCATGAAGCGCTGGAGAATGTCCAGTAAGCTGTCGGCGCACAACACTTCATCCCAAAGGTAGTGCGTCTTCCAATTGCCCTCCACGGGCGGGTTGCCCGCGCCGAGGTTATGTCCGCGATTGAAAGGCAGAAAGACGGTTTCAGTACCCTTCAACTCGGTCGCCATCCACGCCTCGTCAGGATCAACGGCGAAGTGAACAAGTGCGCGTTCCTTGAATCGGAATAGCGGATCACGTCCGTCCCGGTCGTTCATGTATTGCTTGCAAGCATCCTCAGCGCGCTGCCCGGTGAGCGGATTTTTCAGCTCCGCCGTGACCACAGGCAGACCATTGACGCTCAGCACCACGTCAAGGATGCACTTGCGCGGCGTGCCGTCCGGCTTTTTGAGCACATTGGATGTAAAGCTCACCTGTCGTGTGATCGTCAGCCGGTTAGCGGCATAGCGTGCCGCGCTTTCCGGGTTCATGCCAGAGTTGGGCTGGAAATAGGCGAGACGCAACTCCTTGCCATAGCATTTGAAGCCGTGGCGCAGCACACCCAACGTGCCCTTACTCGCCAGTTCCTTGGTCAGGCACTCGATGATGGTCGCGGCAGTGCGGTCCTTGAGCATCGCCTCCAACTGATCCCAGCGTGCCAGCTGGCTGGTGCGAATGAAGCCGATTACGTCCTCGGGGAAGAGTGCGGTGGCCGAATCGAAACCAGCAGGATCACCCTTGGCGTAGCGGTCGCCAGTGATTAGGCCATGTTCGATTGCGGATTCGAAGGCGAGTTCGGTATGGCTAGTCATGCTCCCTCTACACCGTTCTTACTGACGTATTTTCCAGCATGTCGAGCGTGAGCCCGTTGAGCTGGTCATAATGATAGTGTCGAATGGACGGGTCCCGAGCCAGATACCTGCCAGCCGCATCAAGATATGCAGCGGGATTCTCGTTTTCCGTCAGCACGAATTTGCGGATTCGAATGTTGCGATCATCGCCGGTGTACTGGTTCACAACTCTTCGTAAACTAGCGCACCAGTGTTCGCCTGATTTCAACTGATCGATGATTGACGATGGATCGAGGCTCTTGGTCTTGAACTCGAACAGATAGGCGTTGATGCAGCGACGGTAGCACTGAAAGATAATAAAATCGCATCGTTTCGACCAAGGTTTCCCGTTGTCGTCAAGAAAATGAAAGAGCGGATCCGGGTGACCGTCCAACTTGATCGCGAACGCCTTTCCATTGAATGGAAGCGTCACCTTTCGGGTCGATTTCTTTGCATTGCCTTGTCTAAAATACTTTTCGGTCAGGGTGATGGCACCTGATGTACCATCATCCACGACATAGACATTCGCAAAGTAGGCTCGAAGATGGTCGAAGTAACTCAACGCATCGAGGCTCATCGTAGCTCCGCGATTTGGCCTGTCACAGCTTCCGTAACACTGGCCGAGCGATAGGAGGACAAATGATCTATCGATGTCTGAACCTTATTTCGGACAACATCGATAGCGTCGCTCGCGGCTTGAACATATGCGACAATTTCGCGCTGCTCCCGCAATGGAGGAATCAAACACCGAAGCTCTACTATCTTGCTCGCCTTTATGCCGAGAGCTGTTGAGCCAGTCGCGCGTGACTGGAGATCGAATTGAAAACTTGTGGACTGCATCCATTGGCCAAGATAGTAGTTATCGAGCTCAGCGATTGAGGAAGAGAATTTTATGATCCTTTGTGCGAGTGCAACGTCAGTACGGTCGACATGCGCGACTTCGCCTAAAGGAGCCTCGGTCGTGAATAAAACATCGCCAATGGCAGGTTTGCCCCTACGCATTATGTGCCCATAATCCTCTTCGAGGATGAACTCTTCGGACAACGTGTAGTCTATCCGCCCATTTTTAATGTTTCTTGCGGTAACTAGGAAGACCCCGGAGGTCGATTTCTCGGGAGTCGCTCCACGGTAATCGACGCGCGTGGTGCACTTCGTTAGTCCCCGAACCTCCCAATGAGTTGGGATTTGGCCGAGCCAGGCGAAGCCGCTGTTTTTCATAGGACGGCCGTGGTTTAGGCCCTTGGTGACTGCATGGGTGATGATGGCCTGTCGCTTCTCCGCCAGCCTGTCCAGCAGCGCCCGCTTATTCTCGATCAGCGCATCGATTTGGGCAGTCTTCTCGTCCAGAAAGCTGGCGATCCGCTTTTGGGTTTCGATAGCCGGCAACGGCAGAGGTTGATGTCCCACCGTTTCCCAATCGGCTCTCGGCATCTTTGAGCCGAAAGTTTCGGCATTGACCGTATCGACGAAAGCCTTGGAGCTGACAACGTAAAACAAATAGCGCGGTAAGACGCGATCTTCTGCGCGAAGGCAAAGCAACTCGCCCGAGCTAACACCGGCGAATGATGCGTGATAGACCTTCGCCAAGTAGGGGCGGAGTTTGTTAAAGAGGATGTCGTCTGGTCGAAATTTGCGGCTGTCGGCATCGGCGGGCTGAGGGTCAGGGTTCAGAAGCTTTCCCGTCCATGAGGAAATATCTTCGTTGGCGATGTAGGGCAGCTCCTCAGCTTCTTCGTCGGTGGGCCGCTCGGTCAAGAGCCGCACATGCCATTTCAACCAATCGGTCCCCCAGCCAACGGGTGGGTTACCGATCCAGGCAGGTAATTCGCCGCTGTGTTGAAAATAGCTCACACCAGCCCCTTAAGCAGTCCAGCGATCTCGCCTTCCAACGTCGTAATGTCCGTCTCGATGTCCGCCAGCGGGCGCGGGGGCTTGTAAACGTAGAAATGCCGGGTGATCGGGATCTCGTAGCCCACCTTCGTCTTGGTGTAATCGACCCAGGCGTCGGTCACGTGGGGCAGCACTTCTGCTGCGATGTAGGCATCGATTGCTGGACGCATCACTTCTACCAGCTCATCATTGGGCTGATCCGGACCGAACCCCATCGGCAGAGGCAGCGCGGTGCCGCGTGGGAGCGGAATATTCTCAGTGTCGCGCAGCTCGCTATCAGGCTCCGGGTCGCCATCTGCGTTGCGGCAGATTTCCGCCTTGGGATCGCGCTCACCCAGAGCGGCGAAAATGGCCTTTTTGATCGGTGTGGGCAACTTTACGTCTGCGCGCTTGGCGGCAAGATTCAGATCCGTCGCGAACCGTTCGCGATCCAAGTACCGGCCGTTCTTCGAGAGTGTATTGAGAACCGCTCGAATCGCATCCTGCTGGGCGCGGCCTTCCTCCTCTTCAGCTTTCATCGCCTTGGCGTCCTTGCGCTTCTTGGATATCGCAAGCCCTGCAAAAACGGATTGATCGTCGAGCCGACCGATGCGCTCTTTGGTCGCCTCGAAATTAAGGCGCAGAGGCCGTTCGACCGTCACTTTAAGGAAGCCGAACTCGCGGTTCTCGAAAATGCGGCTGACGACACGCTTCTCGGGTTTCCCGTCGATCCGCACCGTTTCACGTTCGCCGTTCTTAAAGTTCCCGTAGATCTCGGTTAGCCGCGTAATTTGAGGTTCGCTAAGCTCATTGCGCTTGTTGTTGAGGCTCTTCTTCATCTTCTGGTAGAAGCGAGTACCGTCGATCAGCTGAACCTTGCCGCGCCTCTCCTTCGGCTTGCGGTTAGTGACAAGCCAAACGTAGGTGAAGATGCCAGTGTTGTAGAAAAGCTGGTCCGGCATCGCAACAATCGCGTCCAGCCAGTCATTCTCGATGATCCACCGCCGGATGTTGGACGGACCGGAGCCCGCATCTCCGCTGAACAGGGGCGAGCCATTAAAGATGATGGCGATCTTCGATCCCTCGCCCTTCCTCTCCGGCGGGTCTTTCATCTTCGAGATCATGTGCTGTAGGAAAAGCAGCGATCCATCGTTGATCGCCGGCAGCCCCGCACCGAAACGGCCGGAGAAGCCGAGCTCTTCCGCTTCTTTTTCGACTACCTTCTGTTGATCCTTCCATTCCATGTCATCGGTCATCAGGAAACGTAGTTTTCTGAGCATCGGCCGGTATAGGACAGCTTGATATCATCTGCGCCGGAGGCGCGGTCATCGGTCGATCATCGTCGGCGAGGCTGGAAGTTGTAAGGTGTT